>Ga0326732_1000052_pt1 | contig 27025 bp, 30 predicted proteins | sample MHFSIPfraction_4_FD_207644 | JGI IMG/M metagenome (GOLD analysis project Ga0326732, IMG submission 207644) | Lab enriched peat soil microbial communities from Michigan Hollow, Ithaca, NY, United States - MHF12FN SIP fraction | ecosystem: Environmental > Terrestrial > Soil > Wetlands > Peat...
AAAGCGATGAATACGGCCAGTTCCACGGCGATCGAGGTGAAACCCATCGCGGCAACAGGGACGAGGAATCGGGCCGGGGAGCGCCTCCTGAATAGCGCCAACACAAGCAAGGCGAGGGCCAGCAGCCCCAACGGCACGTCCAGTATCCAGGCCGGGGCGATGCGCCCGGCCGTTTGGAGGATCCGGGACTCGATCCCTCGGAACTGACCCGCCCACAGGACGGAGTGGAAATAATAGCTGACGGGAATGAGATCGTGGTTGATCCTTGCACCCGGGGCCGATATTTTTTGGGCCAGATACTCGACGCGCTCCGGCTCGAGCCGGGCGGGGAGCATGCCAGGGCTGACAAAATGAAGGGTCAGGCCGAGCCTGACGATGGAGGCCGAAAGCCGGCCGGGGTCGACCGAGAGGGGGCCGTCGGAGGCCAGAAAGACGCAATTCGCGCCGGGGATGGCCGCGACGTTCGGGAAAACCCCCCGGAGGGTCGCCGCGAGCGAGCCCAGGAACTGCCCGAGAGGTTCGCTGATATAGTTCTCGGCTGAGGACACAACGAAGCTGAAGACCCCCTCCGGGCCGAGCTTCTCCCTCACCTGGAGAAAGAATTCCCGCGTATAGTAGCGGTTGACCTGGGCGGTGGCCGGTTCGGGCAAACTGAGGAGGATCGCGTCATAGCGGTCGGCCGCCCCGGCGATGAAGGACCGCCCGTCGCGATAGAAGATCCGGACCCGCGGGTCGTCGAGGGCGGCCCGGTCGGGGCCGGCCAGATATTTTTTTGCCAGGCGGATCACCGCCGGATCGAGCTCGACGCAATCGACGCGCGTTCCCAAGTATTTCAGGGCTTGGGCGGCGCCCCCGCTGGCGCCGCCCCCGACGAGGAGGACCTTCCGCGGCGAGTCCCGCTGGAGCAGGGCGAAATGGACCGCTTCCTCGGCCGCCCCCTCATCAGGATGGGAGAAGACGGCCACGCCGTTGTCGAAGAAGGTGACCTGTTCTTCGTTCCTGATGATCTGGAGCTTGCCATAGGGCGTGTCCACGGCCTCGATCAGGCCGAGCGGGCTCCAGGCGGCCTTCTGCGCCGGAAGATCGAATCCGGTCAAGACCGCGGCCAAGACGACGGCCGCCCCCAACAAGGCCTTCCCCCGGCGGGGTCTCATCGTGACCAGGACCATGACCGCGGCCGAGGCGCCGACGATGGCGGCTCCCTGCCAGTTGGAGAATCTCGGAACGAGCGCGAAGTTGACGACGAGCCCCGCCGCCGCCGCTCCGGCCGACTCGAGGATGTAGACGGCCGGAACGCCGCCGCGGTGGGATGCCGCATTAAGGGCGAACGAATGCCCCAGGGGGAAGCTCAGGAACAGGCTGAAGATCAGGGCGAATCCCAAAGCGGGGACAAGGCCTGTCAGCTCGGCCGGGAGGATGCCCATGAGCTTGTGGGAGAATCTCAGCGTGACGAGCCCGGCGAAGAAGAGAACGAGGGCGCCGCCATAGAGCCCGGCCAGCCTCGTCTCTTCGGCTCCGGGCTTCGTCCGGGGCTTGATGAGGCTGCCCAGTCCGCCCCAGAGAAGCCAGGATCCGAGAAAGAGGCCGAAGATGAGCTCGTTGCCATAGAACTCGACCCCGAATTCCCTGAGGAGATAGACCTGAAAGGCGGCGGCCAGAAAGCCCATCAGGAACGGGGGCGCCCAGGGCTTCAGGTCCAGATGCCGGGGATCGGGGTCCCGCATGCCGCGCACTTGCCCTTCTTGAGCCGGACGGTCTCGATCGTGTAGCCGGTCCGGGCGATCACCTTCTGGCCGCAGCCGGGACAATACGTGTTCTCGCCCTCATGCCCGGGAACATTGCCCACGTAGACGAAGCGCAGGCCCTCCTCGAGGGCGACGCGCCGGGCGGCCTCGAGCGTCGAGACCGGGGTCGGGGGCAGGTTCTTGACGAGATACATCGGCTGGAACCGCGTGAAGTGGACGGGCACGCTGTCGCCGGCCTCGTTCCGGATCCAGCGGCACATCTCCCGGATCTCCGCCATCCCGTCGTTCAGGGTCGGGATGATCAGGGCCACGATCTCGAGCCAAGCCTTGGACTTGGCGACGGCCCGGATCGTCTCCAGAACGGGCTTGAGGTTGCCCCGGACGTAATCGGCATAGAACTTCTCGGAGAAACCCTTGAGGTCGACCTTGACGGCGTCGACGACCGACAGGAGGCCGGCCAGGGGCTCGGGGTTGATGTGACCGCTGGTCACGACGACATTGCGGAGGCCCCGGGCCTTGGCCTTGACCGCCGTGTCGTACATGTACTCGTAGAAGACGGTCGGCTCGGTATAGGTGTAGGCGATCGAAGGACAACCCGAGCCCGCTGCCCGGGCCGCGGCGGCTTCAGGGGAGAGGTCGTAAGCCTCGACCTGTTCCGGCCGGACCTGGGCGATCTCCCAGTTCTGGCAGAACTTGCAGTTCACGTTGCAGCCGGCGGTGGCCAGTGAGAGAGCCGTCGTCCCCGGGAGCACATGGAAGAAGGGCTTCTTTTCGATCGGGTCGGCGTTGAGGCTGCAGACTTTTCCGTAGACCAGCGTGTAGTAGGTGCCGCCGTCATTTTCCCGGACGCCGCAGTAGCCCCGCTCCTTGTCGCCCAGACGGCAAAGCCTTGGGCAGAGCCGGCATTCGATCTCGCGGTCCGGCAGCCTGACGTAATAGCGGGCCTCGACGTGGGAGAGGTTCGGCCCGGCCGCCGCTGCGGCCAGCCGGCGGCCGATCGAGGGGAGACCGGCGCCCAAGGCCAGGCCCGCGCCGGCCGCGCCGCGGAGAAAGCCTCGCCTGTTCACGCGACCGTCTCCTCGATCGTATCGATCGACGCCGGATCGGCCCGGCCGAGCCCCATCTTCTCGGCCGTCGAGAGATAGTCCGGCGCCCGGCCCTCGTCCCGAAGCGTCGGCAGGCCGGCCGCCGCCCGGAGCCGCTCGATGAGGGCCCATCCGGCGGCGTCCGCCGCGACCGGGTCAAGGCTGAAGACGAGGCCGCCGAATTTGTCCGCCCAGCGGGCATGATAGGAGGGCCCCTTGTGGAACTGAACGGTCAGCGCGTCGAGGACCGTCAGGCGGTGCCGGGACTTGACCGGCGGAGAATCGAAGACCTCCGCGACAAAGGGGTTGCAGTGGTCATCGTGGTACTTGTTGGGGTTGTGGATGGCCCCGAAATAATTCTTCATGCCGGCCGTCACGCCGGCCAGGCCGTGGTCCTTGAGGATGGCCAGGCTGATCGAGGCCGTCGCGAACTCCGTCTGGATCTTCGAGAAGAGACTGCCCACGCCGAGGTGGGAGACGAGGTCTGTTCCGTAACCGACACCGTCCGTATCCGTGCCGAAGACCCGGACGCCGCTCCGTCCCGCGGCCGGCGTGTATCCGGCATCGCGGAGCTCCCGCGTCGTCCGGTCCCAGATGAAGAGGTTCTTCTCGGCCAAGCCATTGGCCGCGAGCCATCCGGCGAGCGTCAAGGCGACCTCGGGCCGTGTGCTGATGGCCCGGCCTCCGATCGTATTGACCTTGATGCCGACGCGGTCGTCGGCGCGGAAGAGCGAAGCGGCCGTGGCGCGTCCGTCGGACCCGTCCCCGAGGAGAGCGAAGCCGCGGCCGAACATCCTGGCGACGACGGCCGGATCGGGGTTGCCGGCGGAGGTCCAGGCGTTCGGGGACCTCACGACGACGACTCGCGCTTTGGCCATGATCTGACCATGATGGTCCATTTGGCGGGACCTGTCAACCGGACCCGGCGGAGCGTATCCTCACGGAATTCGTTGCGATCGTGCGAGATGGCGGCCCGGCTTGCCAATACCGGGGCCCTTCGATATAGTAATTTCAGGTTTTGCCCGTTGGAGGTCGCCCATGAGATACGCCCGGACGCGGAGAGGGCCGGCCGGACTTGCCGCCCTGGCGATCCTCTGCTCAGTGGTGCCCATGACTGCGGCCTCCCAGACGCGCCCGGCGAGCCCTGAGCTTTCGGCCCTGGTGCCCAAGCTCGCCGGGTGGAAGCTCTCGGAGGCCCCGAGAAGCTATCTCCCGGACAATCTGTTCGAGTATATCGACGGGGCCGCCGAGAGCTACCTGGGCTACGATTTCCGCGAGCTGCTCGTCGCCGACCTGGAAAGAACGGGCGCCGAGGCGACCCTGACGCTCGAGATCTATGACATGGGCCTTCCGGTCAACGCCTTCGGCATCTTCGCCGCCGAACGCTATCCCGAGAACAAGGCCGTCGCCCTGGGCGAGCTCGGATATGCCGAAGGCGAAGCCCTGAATTTCCTGTCCGGACGCTTCTATGTGAAGATGCTGGCCTTCGGGCTGGGCCAGGCCACCGGAACGACCCTTGAGGAGGCCGGGGCCAAGGTGGCCGGGGCCATCAAGTCTGGAGGCGGGCTCCCGGCTCTCGTGCGGGCCTTCCCCGCGGAAGGGCTCGTCGCCCGGAGCGAGAAATACATCAAGAAGAACTTCATGGGCTACGAATTCCTCCACGACGGCTATGTCGCCACCTATAATCCCGGCGGCCGAGAGCTGGAGGGATTCTTCGTCGACGGGGGGTCCGACAAGGCGGCGGAAGAGATGCTGACCAAGCTCCTCGCGGCCCTGGCCGCGGACAACCAGACCGTCGAGAAGCTCTCGCCCGGCTTCCATGTCCGGAACCGCTACGGCCAGCATCTGTATATAGAGAGGGTCCGGGGCATTCTTTGCGGGGCGATGCGCGTGCCGGACGGGGGCGAGGCGGCCGGGGCAGCGCTCCTTGGGGCCACCGCCGCCGCCCTGGCGGGGAACCAGGCGGTCCGATGACGGCCGCAGAGGCGGGGGAGGCGAGACCGGGGTGAGCGACGACAAATTTTACAAGGCGGCGCTGGCGATCGTCCTGCTTTTTACCGCTTGCGTCGTCCTGAAGCTGGCCCGGCCGGTCCTCATTCCGTTCATCCTGGCCGTCTTCCTCTCCTACATCATCGATCCCGTGCTGGCGTTCCTGAGCAGGTGCCGCTGTCCGCGGCCGTGGGCCGTGCCCATCGTCCTGGTGATGATGGCCGTTTTTCTCTATCTTGTGGGGGTCCTGGTCTTCTCGAGCGGCAAGGCCTTCGTGACAGAGCTGCCGAAGTACCAGGAGCGTCTCGCCGACCTCGGCCGGTTTCTCGAAAACGGCGTGGGCCCGTTCAAGATCGACGTTCCTACGGCCTTGAACAGCCTGGATGTCAACCGGATCGGAAGCGCTATCCTCAAGGCCATCGGCCCTTTCTTCAGTGTCCTGGGCAAGCTCCTTCTGGTCTTTCTTTTTCTCGTGTTCATCGTCGCCGGCCGCGGCCGGGCCGAGGCCAAGATCCCCAAGGCCATCGGCGACGGACATGCCGGCCGCATCCACGGCGTCCTCGACCGGATCAACGTCCAGATCCGAAGGTACCTGGTCATCAAGACGGCGATCGGTGTCGGGAATGGCCTGATGGTCTGGATCGTTTTGACGGCCTTCGGCGTCGATTTCGCCTTCCTGTTCGGACTGCTGGCATTCGCCCTGAATTACATCCCGAACATCGGTTCGGTCATCGCCACGGCGTTGCGCGTCGGCTTCGCCTTCTTTCAGTTCGGGAGCTTCTGGACCCCCTTCTGGATCCTCATCATCACGACGGGCCTGGATAATGTCCTGGGCAACTTTGTCGAACCCCGGATCATGGGCAAGGGGCTGGGCCTCAGCCCGCTCCTCGTTTTCTTCTCCCTCCTTTTCTGGGGCTGGCTCTGGGGGGTCCCGGGCATGATCCTGTCCGTCCCCTTGACCGCGGTCATCCGGATCGTCTGCCAGAACATCCCCGCGCTCCGGCCGGTCGCGGTCCTGATGGGGCCTTGACGGAGCCGTCGGGCCGGCTCAAGGAAGGTTCAGGTCGTCGGCCTCGATGATGAAGGCCTCGGAGGAGATCCTCTTGATCTTGCGCCCGAAAAAGGATTTGAGGGTCTTTTCGGCGGCCGCCTGCTCGGCGGCCTTTTTGGAGCCGCCCTTCGACTTGGCCGCGACCTTGTCGCCGAGACGCAGCTCGACCAGAAAGGTCCGGCGGTGGGCCGGGCCTTTTTCCGAGATCAGGGTATAGGCTGGGGCCGCGAGCCCGGCCTTCTGGCAGATCTCCTGGAGGGCCGACTTGGCGTTGTTGATCGTCTGCGACTCGGACTTGATGGGCTTGAGCGACGACTCGAGCAGGCCGCAGACGAAGGTCCGGGCCGCCTCGAAGCCGCCGTCGAGATAGAGCGCGCCTGTCAGCGCCTCGAAGGCGCCGGCCAGGATCGAGACCTTCTTCCGGCCGCCGCCCTTCTCCTCGCCGCGGCCGAGGAAAATGGCCTTGTCGAGCTTGATGGCCCGGGCGAGCTGGGCCAGGGCCAGCGTGCTCGAGGCCGAGGCCTTGAGCTTCGAGAGCTCGCCCTCGCGCCTCTTCGGGAAGGCGTGCAGGAAGAATTCCGCGGCGATGAGCCCCACGACCGAGTCGCCGAGGAACTCGAGCTGCTCGTTGTCGTCCGGTGACTCGGGGCACGATTCGTAGGCATAGGAGCTGTGGGTCAGGGCCTTCTCCAGCAGCCCGCGGTCCCGGAACACGTGGCCGACGGCCCTTTCCAGGCGTTCGAGCGTCCTTCGGTCGAGGGTCACGACGGGCTCCGGGGACCGGCGTCATCGAAGGGATAGACGATCCGGCCGCCGACGATGGTCATGACCGGTGCGCCGCGCAGCGTCCACCCGTCGAAAGGCGTGTTGCGGCTCTTGGATTCGAAGCGGGTCTTGTCGACCGTGACCGTGAGGTCCGGGTCGAGGATGGTCAGGTCGGCATCCGCCCCGGCGGCGATGCGGCCTTTCCGGGCCAGGCCGAGCAGGCGCGCCGGTCCGGCCGACAGGAGCTCGACGGCTCGCGAAAGAGAGATCGTCCCCGGCCTGACCAGGCGGTCGAGCACGAGGGACACGGCCGTCTCCAGGCCGACGATGCCGAACGGCGCCTCCACGAGACCGCGCTCCTTCTCCGCGGCCGTGTGCGGGGCGTGGTCCGTGGCGATGACGTCGATAACGCCTGTCCGGAGAGCCTCGACCAGCGCCGCCGCATCGGCGGGAGACCGGAGCGGCGGGTTCATCTTCAGGTTCGCGTTCCGGGATTCGAGAGCTTCGTCGGTCAGGAGGAGATGGTGCGGCGTCGCCTCGGCCGACACCCGGACGCCGCGGGCCTTGGCTTCGGCGACCATGAGCACCGCGCCCGCCGTGGACAGGTGGGCGATGTGGACGCGCGTCCCGGTCGCCGCGGCCAGAATGACGTCGCGGGAGACCATGATATCCTCCGCGGCGGCGGGGATGCCGGGCAGGCCCAGCCGGGCCGAGACGGCCCCCTCGTTGATCGCTCCGCCCTCGGCGAGGGACCGGTCCTCGCAGTGGTCGATGACGAAGCTTGCGGCGGCCGCCGCGGCTTCCAGGGCTTGGCGCATGACCCGGCTGTCCGGGACGGGACGGCCGTCGTCCGAGAAGGCCACGGCGCCGGCCGCGACGAGGCCGGCCATGTCGACGAGATCCCGCCCGCCCGAGGCCCTGGTGATCGCCGCGATGGGCAGCACATGGGCCAGTCCCGACCGCCGGCCTTCCGCCAGGACCTGTTCGGTGATCTCTCTGCGGTCGTTGACCGGGCGTGTATTGGGCATGGCGCAGACCGTGGTGAAGCCGCCGCGGACGGCCGCCCGGGCCCCGGTGAGGATAGTCTCCTTGGCTTCGTCGCCCGGCTGCCTCAGATGGACGTGCATGTCGATGAGGCCGGGGACGATGACGAGTCCGCCGGCATCGACGGTCCGGTCCGCGGCCGCTCTGAGACCGGGGCCGACGGCGGCGATCTGCCCGCCGTCGATAAGAACGTCGAGGAGGCCGTCGAGCCCCTCCGAGGGAGAGACGACCCGGCCGCCCCGGAGGAGGATCACCGTTTCCTCGCGCCGCCGATCTTGACCGGCTCGGCGATGATGATCTCTTCGTTGCCGTCGATCTCCTTGAGCCGGACCCGGACGCGTTCGCGGTGGGATGTCGGCAGGACTTTGCCCACGTAGTCCGGGCGGATCGGCAGCTCCCGGTGACCCCGATCGATCAGAACGACGAGCTGGACCGATTGCGGCCGGCCCCGGCCGATAAGGGCATCCATGGCGGCGCGGATCGTCCGTCCGGTCATGAGGACGTCGTCGACGAGCAGGACGTCTTTCTTGACCACGGAAAAGCCGAGCCCGGCCTCGTCGAGAGGGGATTGGGGCGGGCGTTCGGGCGCATCGTCCCTATAGGCGGTGATATCGAGCAGGCCGACGGGAACGTCGACGCCTTCGAGGTCCCTGATCAGCCCCGCGAGCCGCTGGCCGATGGCCTGGCCGCGCGGCTTGACGGCGACGATGACCAGGTTCTTGAGCTTCCGGTTCCGTTCGATGATCTCGGTGGCGACGCGGGCGAGGACGCGGCGCATCCGGGTCGCGTCCATGATGCGGGCTTTGGTCTTCTCAACCATGCGGGAACTCCTTGGCGGGACGACCGCTCTTCTGAACATGCCGCAACCCCGCCGAAATGTCAACCCCGGCCGGCGAACCAGGCCCGCGCGTCGTCGATATCGCGGCGGATCCGGGACACGAGGGACGCGGCGTCGGGGAACGTCCGGGTCGGGCGGATCTTCCGCAGGAACCGGACGGTGAGCCAGGCCCCGTAGAGCGAGCCGTGGAAATCGAGAAGGAGGGTTTCCACGGTCAAGGGGTGGGGGCCGAAGGTCGGGTTGGTCCCGATGCTGGTCAGGGAAGGGTAGATCCTGCCGCCGCGGACGGTCTCGGTGATGAACACGCCGCCGGGCAGGATCTCGTTCCCCGTCTCCAGGTTGGCCGTGGGGAAGCCGAGGAGCCGGCCGCGGCGGCGGCCCGGCACGATCCGGCCGGCGATCTCGTAGGGCCTTCCAAGCAGCCGGGCGGCCTCCTCGACCCGGCCCCGGCCTACAAGGGAGCGCACGGCCGTCGAGCTGACGGTCCGGCCGCCGAGGACGACCGGCGGGACCGCGTGGACCCCGAATCCGGCCCGCCGGCCGAGCCGGCGCAAGAGACTGGCGTCGCCCCGGCGGTCGCGGCCGAAACGGAAGCCCCGTCCGACGACGACCTCCCGGGCTCCGAGCCTGTCCCGCAGGACGTCGTCGACGAAGGCCGGGCTGGAGAGGCGGGCGAAGGCCGGGTCGAACGGAACGACGACGACCGCGTCGACACAGGTCCCGCGCAGCCGGTCCAAGCGCTGGCCGGGCGTGTCGATCATCAGGACCGACCGCCTGCCAAGGGCGCGCTCGGGGTGGGGTTCGAAGGTCAGGACAAGCGAGCGCAGGTCCCGCTCGCCGGCCAGCCGGCAGAGACGTGACAGGATCCTCCGGTGGCCGAGGTGGAGGCCGTCGAAGTTGCCCACGGCGAGGGCGGCGGGGCGGGGACGGAGGCGGGGATCGTCGAGGCCGCGGTAGACGACCATGTCCTACATCTTCATGACGTCGGCCTTCTTGAGATAGGACAGCTTGAGCTGATCGAGGACGCCGTCGAGGAACTTCTGCTCCTCGTCTTCGAGATTGCCCTTCGTCCTGTCCTTGAGCAGGTCGAGGAGGTCGATGTTCCTCTTGGCCAGGCCCAGGTTCTCCTGCCTCTCTCCGGTTGTCGGGTCCTCGACCAGGCCGAGCTGGACGAGGGCCGGGAAGTAGAGGAGGATGACGATGGAGCTGAAGTCGAGAGGAGGAACGAATTCCGGTTGGCCGGGGCCGCCGCCTTGGTCTTCGGGTTTCGCGTCGTCGGGGGTCATTTCAGGCTCCTTTAGCTCGCGGCCGCGGCCGTCTTCTTGCGCAGGACAAGGGCCGCCTTGATGAACTCGTCGAGGTCGCCGTCGAGGACGCGGTCGGTGTCGCCCGTCTCCACGCGGGTGCGCACGTCCTTGATCATCCGGTAGGGGTGGAGGACGTAGGAGCGGATCTGGTTCCCCCAGGCGATGTCGGACTTGGTGTCCTCGAGCTTCTCCAGCCTTTCGTTCTGCTTGGATTTCTCGAGCTCGTAGAGGCGGGCCTTGAGGATCTTCATGGCCATGGCCTTGTTCTTGTGCTGGGAGCGCTCGTTCTGGCATTGGACGACGATGCCGGTGGGGATGTGGGTGATGCGGACGGCCGAGTCCGTGCGGTTGACGTGCTGGCCGCCGGCGCCCGAGGCCCGGTAGGTGTCGATCCGCAGCTCGTCGGGATTGATGTCGATCTGGATGTCCTCGTCGATGTCGGGATAGACGAAGACCGCGGCGAAGGACGTGTGGCGCCGCTTGGCGGCGTCGAACGGGGAGATGCGGACGAGCCGGTGGACCCCGGTTTCCTGGCTCAGGTTGCCGAAGGCGAAATCGCCTTCGAAGCGGACCGTGGCGCTCTTGAGGCCCGCCTCTTCCCCCGGCTGGTGGTCGAGGACCTCGGCCTTGAACCCCCTGCGCTCGGCGTAGCGCATGTACATCCGCAGGAGCATCTGGGCCCAATCCTGGGATTCGGTGCCGCCGGCGCCCGGATGGATGGTCAGGATGGCGTCGCGGGGATCGTCGGGGTCATAGAACAGGGCCCGGAGCTCGGCCTCCTGGAGGTCCTTCTCGAGACGGAGGACGGCCGCGTCGACGTCCGCCTGGACGCTCTCACCCTCGGCGGCGAGCTCGGTCAGGACCTCGAGCTCTTCCTTCTGGCCGAGGATCCGCTTGAAGAACTGGAGGTCCTTCTCGAGAAGCTTCTTCTTCTGCTGGAGGGCCTGAGAGGTTTTCTGGTCCTGCCAGACCTCGGGTGAGGACAGGCGGGCGTTCAGCTTCTCCAGCTCGGCGTTCTTGTTATCGAGGTCAAAGAAAACCTCGGACCTCTTCGATCTTGGCGAAGAGGCCGTTGATGCGGGTCTTGAGATCTATCGTCTTGTTGTCGACAGGCGTCATGGCGGTGTCATTCCTTTGCGAGGGCTCGAGGATCAGTCGTGGACGATCTGAAAATCGGTCTTCTTTCCAGCGGCCGCGTTCAGCTTGGCCAGGAGGTCGGCGGCCCGCTCCCTCGTCGCGTAGCCGCCCAGTCGGACCCGGTACCAGGTCTTTGTGTCCGAGGGCCTGGGGCTGGCCACGATCGCCGCGTATCCCTGCTTCTTGTACTTGTCGGCGGCCGCTTGGGCCTGGGAACGGTCCGTGAAAGCGCCGACCTGGACATAGTACTGGCCGGTCGGGGAGACCGCGGGGTTTTTTTTCGTTTCGGCCGGAGGCTTCGATCCCGGAGCCTTGGTCACGGCCGTCTCCTTCGCCGTCGGCTTGGATGCAGGCGGCTCCCCGGCGGCCTGGGGATCTCCGGTGAGCGGGGCGGCCGCCGTCTCGGCGGACAGCTCGGAGGAGGTTGGCTTGACCTGGGGCTCCTTGACCGTCTCGGGGATCTGCTGGGTGACGATCTGGGTGGGGACCGTAACGCCGGCCTGCTTCTTGCCGACCGAGACGCCGAGCAGAAATATGAAAACCCCCAGGGCGAGGACGCCCAGGAAGATGACGACCAGGAGGCTGCTCGAGACCTGGATCTCGCGGAAATCTTTGTTCTTCATCTCGTCTATTTCTTCTCCTGGCTCTTATCGTATGAGAAAGCCCTCAAGATTTCCAGGGGGAGCGGAAAAACGATCGTCGAGTTCTTCTCGGTGGCGATCTCGGTGAGCGTGCTGAGGAAGCGGAGCTGAAGGGCCTGGGGATTCCTCGAAATGATGTCGGCGGCCTGGGTCAGCTTGTCGGCGGCCTGGAATTCGCCGTCGGCGTGGATGACCTTGGCCCGCCGCTCGCGCTCGGCCTCAGCCTGCTTGGCGATGGCCCGGATCATGTTCTCCGGCAGGTCCACCTGCTTCATCTCGACGAGCTGGACCTTGATGCCCCAAGGGTCCGTGTGCTGCTCGATGATCTCCTGGAGGCGGGCGTTGAGCTTTTCCCGCTCCGACAGCAGATCGTCGAGCGGGACCTGGCCCAGGAGGCTGCGCAGGGTCGTCTGGGCCAGCTGCGACGTCGCGTAGATATAGTCCTGGACCTCGATCACGCACTTGAGCGGATCGATGACGCGGAAATAGAGCACGGCGTTGACCTTGACCGTGACGTTGTCCTTGGTGATGACGTCCTGGGGCGGGATGTCCATGGTGATGAGCCGCAGGCTGATGCGCACGATGCGGTCGATCGGGGAGAACACGAGGATGAGGCCCGGCCCCTTGGGTTTGGGCAGGAGGCGGCCGAGACGGAAGATGACGCCGCGCTCGTACTCTCTCAGGACCTTGATCGAATTCAGGATGTACAGGACGATCAGACCGACGACGATGATCGGATAGGTGATCATGAGATTCTCCTTATCAGACTTTGCCGACTTTGAGCTTGAGTCCTTCGAGGACTGCGAGGACCTTGACCTTGTCGCCCGCCCGGACGGGCTCGGCCGCCACGGCCTCCCAGAGCTCGCCGTGGACGAAAACCGTGCCGGCGGGGGAGAGGTCGGTCCGGGCCGTCCCCGCTTCCCCGATCATGCCATCGCGCCCGGAGACCGAGCGGCGGCGGTGGGCTTTGATGACCAGGGTCAGAAGGAATAGGACGATCAGCGACACGGCCAGGACGACCGGCAGGATGAATCGCAGGCTCGGCCGGAGCTCGGCGATCGGGGCCTTGATGAGCATGAGCGAACCGATGATCATGGCGGCGATCCCTCCGATGGCCAGCATGCCGAAGCTCTGGACTTTGATCTCGAGAATGAAGAGGATGACGGCCAGGAGGATGAGCCCCAAGCCGACATAATTGATGGGCAGGATCTGGAAGGCGAAGACGGCCAGGAGCAGCGAGATGCCCCCCAGGACGCCCGGCAGGATGGCTCCGGGATGGGAGAACTCGAAGAACAGGCCCAGCAGCCCGATCATGAGCAGGATGTAGGCGAGGTTCGGATTGGCGACGGTCAGGAGGAACTTCTGCCGGAAGGTCATGGGCCATTCGACGATCGGCCGGCCGGACAGGGCCAAGGTCCGTTCGGTGCCGTCGAAGCGCTTGATCGTGCGGCCGTCGAGGCGGGCGGCGATGTCGCTCTCGGACCCGGCCACCAGGTCGATGAGGCCGCCCTCGAGGGCCTCATTCTCCGTGAAGGACAGGCTCTTGCGGACGGCGTCCTCGGCCATGCGGACGTTCCGGCCGCGCTTTTCGGCCAGGGCCCGGATATAGGCCGCGGCGTCGTTGGTGACCTTTTCGGCCATGGTCGGGTCCATGGACTGGCCCGTCAGTGAGATGCCGACGGGGTGGGCGGAGCCGGTGCTCGTGCCCGGGGCCATGACGAAAACGTCGCAGGCCACGGCGATGAAGAAGCCGGCGGAGGCGGCCCGGGAGCCGCTGGGGCCGACGAACGCGGCCACCGGCGTCTTGGCGTTGACGATCTTTTCGATGATCTGACGCATCGAGGTATCGAGCCCTCCCGGGGTGTCGAGGGTCAGGATGACCAGATCGGCGGCCTCGCGGTCGGCCTTCTCCAGGGACTTGACGACATACTCGGAAGTGACCGGATGGATAGGGGCGTCGACCTTGATCTTGACCACGGCCGCGGACGCGAGGAGGGGCGCCAGAAGGAACAGGACGATGAAGATCTTGCCTTTCACTGTGCCTTCATTATAAGAAGCCCCCGCGGCCAAGTCAAACTCCGGGCGGGGGCGGGATGTTTGTGCTTGACTTTTTGTTTTCAATAAATTAAATATAGTAATCGTTTCCGCGTAAGGAGTGACTTCGATGATCAAGAACGATATCGCCCTGGCGATCGAGAAGAAGACCGAATTCAACAGGGCCAAGTCCCTGTCGATCGTCGAGGCCGTTCTGGAGTCGCTCAAGACCGCTCTCGCAAAGAAGGAAAAAGTCGAGATCCGCGGCTTCGGGAGCTTCAAAGTCGTGGCCAAGAAGACCGGCTTCGGGCGCGACATCCGCCGTCAGAAGCAGATCCGCATCGAGAAGGGCCAGCGGATCAAGTTCCGCCCCGGCCAGGAGCTCAAGACCCTCCTCTCCAAGACCAAATCCGCTTAGTCCCAGGACGGGGTCAAACCTTAATTCTTATGATTTCCCTGTCTATCTCTGCTTTGGAGTTGGCTCCAATTCTTGAAATTATAAGAATTAAGGTTTGACCCCTTCTTTTTTCAGCTCCGCGTCGCGGACGAGCTGGGCATAAAGCCGTTCCGTCTGTTCGACCGTCGAGGCCAGCGTTCCCGAGGTTTCGACGGTGTAGTCGGCGTGACGGAGCTTTTCCCGGAGCGGCATCTGGGAGCCGATCTTCCGCAGGGCGGCGGCCCGGCTGATCCGGTCGCGTTCGCGCAAACGCCGGGCCTGGTCCGCCTTGCCGCAATGGACGACGACCACCCGGTCAAAGTGGCGGGCGTAGCCCGCTTCGATCGTCAGGGCGGCCTCGACGACGAAGATGCGACCCCGACCCTCGCGCTCGAGCCGCCTGACGGCCTTGCCCTGCTCGGCCAGGACGAGCGGGTGGACAAGCCGGTCGAGAAAGCGGCGGGCGGCCGGGTCGGAGAAGACGATGGCCCCCAGCGCGGAGCGGTCGATCGTCCGGTCAGGGCGGAGGACGGAGGGGCCGAACCGGGCGGCGACCTGCTTCCAGGCCGCTTGTCCGGGCCGCATCAGTTCGTGGGCCGCTTCGTCGGCGGAATAGACGGCACATCCCTTTTCGGCCAGGATCTTGGCAACGACGGATTTCCCGCAGGCGATCCCCCCGGTCAGGGCGACCCGGAGAACGCTATTTCTTTTTAGAGACTTTTTTAACCGGGACGACTTTGAACAAGTCATCGCTGAACCGCACGGCGACGCCCTGGTGCTTCGATTTCTTGTCGGGTTTTTCCAGGCGGACGGTGATGCCGCCGATGCGCAGCCTCATCCTCTTGCCGTCCGCGAGCTTCTCCGGGAGCTCGATGAAGAGATTGAGCTTGGAGCCCACGACCACCCCGGAATCCAGGGTGAAATAGGCGCCGCCCGAGGAGATGTTCTCGAGGCGGGTCTCTTCCTTGAACTTGGCGCCGTCGGCGAGGCTGCCCTCGATGAAAGTGTCGAGCGGGAAGTCGAACCGCCATTCCCGGCGGCGGTTGATCTCCAGGTCCTCGGGGACGGGTTTGCCTTTTTTCTTCGGCGCGGCGGCCTTCTTGGGAGCGGCTTTCTTTGTCATGGCGTCCTCGCTTCCTCGCATTAGAACAGGGCCGAATTGATGGCGTAGAGCGCCAGCTGGAGGCGGCTATGGGTATCGAGCTTGGCGTAGATGCTCTTGATGTGGGAGCGGACCGTGTTCTTGCTGATGAACATCAGCTCGGCGATCTCATCGTTGCTCTTGCCTTGGCCGATGAGCCGCAGGACCTGGAACTCGGTCGGGGTGAGCTGGTCGAGCGTCTTCTCCTTGAGCTCCCGGCCGACGACGGAGATGATGCGGTCCATGATGCTGGACATCTTGTCCCGCGGCAGCCAGATCTCGCCCTTGTGGACGGCCCGGACGGCCTCCGGCAGCTGGGACGAGGCGTCGTTGAGGTCGAAATAGCCGCGGGCCCCGGCGTTGATGAGGTTGACGATCTCCTCGTGGGCGGGGATGCTGCCCATGAGCAGCAGCTCCGAGCGGCCCTGGGTCTTGGAGAGATCGCGGATGGCCTTGCAGATCTCGCGGAGATTGGGCAGGGCCTCCATATGGGCGAAGAGGATGACCTGGGGCTTGAGCTTCTTGATCGAATCCATGAACGATTCGATCGTGTTCTTCTCGATATTCAGGATATCCAAGTCGGGATCGGCTTCGAGCGCCCGCAGGATGCCGGAGAGGATGATGTCGGACGGGCAAAAGACGAGAAGCGTGATCTTCGATTCGGAGGTCGCGGCGGGGATCTTCTTTTTCTCCATGCTGGTCTCGTCCCCTTTTGGAGGTTTTGGCGTTTTCGTCGTTCTTTCCATCGGGTCGCCGGAATCATAAGTCATTCGTCGATGGCTTGTCAAGCATCGGGGGTGAGGGGGGGTGAGACGGCCGCATCACCCCCTCCCCGGAGGCGGGCGCGAACGCCGCACGACGAGGGCTAAGCGGGGGGAGCGCTGTTCGGATGAAGGCGGAAGCCGCGGTCGAGGCGGACGACGATGAACTGCGTCTTCTCGGGCTTCTCCTCCAAACGGACATAGACGACGGCTCCGGACAGGACCATGCGCAGGGGGCTCTCGAGAATGAGGGTCCTCGGGATGTCGAGGAACAGGGTCACCCGGGAGTCGATCATCAGGCGGGCCTTGAGGCGGAGGGACACCTCCTGAGCGCTGATGCCGCAGACCGAGGTCCGCTCCTCGAACTTTCGGCCGGCGGCGTCGAGACCCTTGACCAAGGCCGGAAGAGAGAGCTCGAAGGAGCGCTCCCTCTTTCCGGCCCTGGCCGCGCCTTGGGTGGAGGGATCATGAAGAGACTTGGCCGTTTCCATGTCGACCGTCATTTTCGCGGTTCGCGGCCCCAGGGGCAATCCCTTTTCACGGGGAATCGCGGGGTCATATTCGGGCCGCTCGCCTCACCGTCAGGGGCTAGGCGTCAGGGGGCCGGCTTCGGACCGTCGGGCCGAAGATCACGCGGCCTCCGCCTGGATGAGGTAGCGGGACTCGAGGCGAATGGCGACCTGAGGGGCGGCCCCGTCCCCATCGCCCGGGTCGACGTCGACGATCGTCCCCTTGACGACGAGGGTCAGGGTGTGGCCTTCCCCCAGCTTGGGCGGGAGGGCGATCGAGAGCTTCAGGCGGGACCCGAGGGCCACGGGGCTCGAGAGGGGGAAGAGGGCGCCCTGGTGGCTCATGAACGAAAGCGTCGTCTCCTCGTGGAAGAAGGCCCCGTTCGGGTCGGGCCCGTCGACGCTCATTGGCAGGGCGAGCTTGAACCCCCGTTCGGCGGGACGTTGCCGGAGGGGCCTGGACTCCCAGGAGATCCTGCTCAGCATGGCGGCTTTCCTTTTCCTTTGAAATTGGCGAGACCAGCATCGCATGGCCCTCCGCGGCCGGTCAATCACCCCTAACGGTGAAGCCGCGGGGGATATTCCCCGCTTCGGGGGAATCGGGCGCCTCTGATGCCGCCGCATCGCCCGGACCGTTCCTTGACAATTCGGGAGGCCGCCAGTAGAATCGTAAAACGCTCAAACACAAGGAGATGACGTGAACGAGTCAGAACGCCGGGTCTTGCAGATCACGCCCAAGAGCGAAGATTTCTCGAAATGGTACGTCGAGGTTGTCCAGAAAGCGGAGCTCGCCGATTACACGCCGATGAAGGGCATGATGGTCATCCGCCCCCACGGCTACGCCATCTGGGAGAATATCCAAAGGGCCTTGGATCAGCGCATCAAGGCCTCCGGCCACGTCAACGCCTATTTCCCGCTGTTCATCCCCGAGAGCTTCCTCAAGAAGGAAGCCGAGCACGTCCAAGGCTTTTCGCCCGAGGTCGCCTGGGTGACAATCGGCGGCAAAGAAGAGCTCGAAGAACGGCTGGCCGTGCGCCCGACCTCCGAGGCCATCATCGGGCACATGTACGCCAAGTGGATCAAGTCTTGGCGCGACCTGCCCGTCCTCATCAACCAGTGGGCCAACATCGTCCGCTGGGAGAAGGTCACCAGGCCTTTCCTGCGCACGACCGAATTCCTTTGGCAGGAAGGTCATACCTGCCACGAGACCGCCGAAGAAGGCGAGGCCGAGACCCTGAAGATCCTGTCCCTTTATCGCGATATGTGCGAGACCGAGCTGGCCATCCCCGTTCTCTCGGGCCGCAAGTCCTTGAGCGAGAAGTTCGCCGGGGCGTCCATGACCTATGCCATCGAAGCCCTGATGTCCGACGGCAAGGCGCTCCAGATGGGCACCTCCCACAACCTGGGGCAGCATTTCTCCAAGGCCTTTGACATCAAGTTCGAAGACCGCAGCCAAACCCTTCAATACGTCTGGCAAACCTCTTGGGGCATGACCACCCGGACGATCGGCGCCTTGATCATGGTCCATGGGGACGATTCGGGCCTGCGCTTCCCGCCCCGGATCGCCCCGGTCCAGGTCATCGTCGTGCCGATCTCGATCGGCAATTGGAGGGAGACCGTGCTGCCGGCGGCCGAGGCCGCGGCGGAAGGGCTGCGCCAAGCCGGCCTCCGCGTTTCGATCGATGCCCGCGAGGAAGCGACCCCGGGCTGGAAGTTCTCCGAGTACGAGATGCGCGGCGTGCCCCTCCGGGTCGAGATCGGCCCCCGCGACGTCAAGGCCGGCCAGGCTGTGCTCGTCCGCCGCGATACGCGGTCCAAGGAGACCGTACCTCTGGCTTCGCTCGGCGCCCGCGTCCCGGCGCTGCTCGACGAGATCCAGGCCGGGCTGCTGGCCGAGGCGCGGGCCTTTCTCGAGGCGAACATAAGGGACGCGGCCGATTATGCCGCCTTCAAGGACATCATCGAGAACAAGCGGGGCTTCGTCCGCGCGGCTTGGTGCGGCGACGAGGCCTGCGAAGCCAGGATCAAGGCCGAAACGATGGCCACGATCCGGGTCATCCCCCTCGACGACCGGGAGGCCGCGACCTCCGAGCCCTGCGTGGCCTGCGGTCGCAAGGGACAGGTCCTGGCCTATTTCGCCCGCGCCTACTAAAAGGGGAGGATCGGCATTGGACGGCGATTACGCCCGCGAGCGGCGGCTGATGACGGAATCCCAGATCCTGGCCCGGGGAGTCCGAGATCCGATCGTTCTGGCCGCCATGGCCAAGGTCCCGCGCCATCTCTTTGTGCCCGAAGGGCTGCGGATCCACGCCTACGCGGACGAGCCTCTTCCGATAGGGGAAGGCCAGACGATCTCCCAACCCTATATTGTCGCCTACATGACCGAGGCGCTCGGCCTCGAGGGCGGGGAGAAGGTCCTTGAGGTCGGGACGGGCTCGGGTTACCAGACCGCCGTCCTGGCCGAGATCGCCGGCGAGGTCTGGACGATCGAGATCGTCGAGGCCCTCGCCCTGCGGGCCCGGGCCATCCTCGACGGCCTGGGCTACTCCAATGTCCGCTACAGCGTGCGCGACGGCTCCGAGGGCTGGCCCGGAGAGGCGCCTTTCGATGGGATCATCGTCACGGCCGCCGCGCCGCGGATGCCGGCCGTTCTCGAGGGCCAGCTGGCGGAAGGGGGCCGGATGATCGTCCCGGTGGGGACCGACATCCAGGAGCTCTTTCTCGTCCGCCGGGTCCCCAAGGGGTTCAAGAGGGAAAGGCTGTTCGGCGTTCGCTTCGTTCCCCTGGTGAAAGCGTCCTGACGACGGCCGCCGCGGCGCTCAGCGCTTCTCGCCGTAATAGACGATCTTCGGCGGCTTTTTGGGGTCCTGCCCGAAGAAGAACAGCCACTTGTCGTGCGATTCCTGGTCGTTATAGATCTTGATCGACTTGCTCGTCGACGAGCTGACGACGCCGAGCACGCGGGGGTCCTTGATGGCCGGGAGAACGCGTTCAGGCGCCACGAGGATCTCCTGGACGGCCTGGCCGCCCCGCGTCGCCGCCGAGGCCGTGCCGCCGGACTCGGCCGTCGAGGAGCCCGTCGAAGCGCCGGTCGTGGCCAGGATGACGTTCCATTGGCCGTCAGGTCCGAAGGGATCTTTGTACAGCCGCCGGATGCATTTCTTGTCGAGCAGGTCCTTCAGGCTGGTGGGAAAGCGGCCGGGGTTCTTCTGGACGAAGATGCGAACGGCCTCGGCGTACTGCCTGCCGCGGAAGATCAGTTCCTCCTCTTTCTCGCGCTGGAGCTCGGTCTGCCAGACGGGCAGGGCGATGAGGGCGCCGAGGCTGAGGACGAAGACGGCCATCATCAGGATGATGAGGGCGTAGCCCGGTCGGCCGGGCCGGTCACCAGGTGTTGTAGGGCGAGCCATCGAGGGGCGACTTGTCTTCCGATCCGGATTTTACGTCGATGATGCCCGGGATCTCGGTCAGCATCGGGTCCTCGGGGGAGGGGAGCTCGCGGACCTCGACCCAGCTCGTCGAGAGACGGGTCATCGGGTCGACCGGGACGGCCCGGATATAGCTGTCCTGGACGAGGGTCTGGAGAGAGGCCGGATACTTGCCCTTGTCCTGGGCGTATTGGTCGATGAGCCTGCGCAGGATATACAGGTTCTCCTTGAGCACGGCCTCGCGGGCCTTGACCGTGGCCGCCTTGTAGGTGGGCAAGCCCACGCCGATCAGGAGCCCGATGATGCCGAGGACGATGATGATCTCGATCAGCGTGAAGCCGCGGTCACCAGTCCTTGTATTTGGTCCCGTCGAGGGCCACGGCCGGACTCTTTGTGTAGACATCGTACACATTCTCCTCTCCCCAGACATCGGAATCGAAGTCGTCCTGGTAGGACCTTAGCCCCCAGTCGTAGGAATCGGTCATGGGATCCTTGGGGATGCGGCGGAGGAATTTGACGGTCTTCTTGGCTCCCGCCTTGCCCTTGGCGTCCTTGTCCTGGACCTCGATCCCCTTGACCAAGGTTTCGAGCGTCGGCGGATAGCCTTCCGTGTCCTCCTCGACCTCGAACTTCTTCTCGTCGGCGAGCTTCTTGTAGGCGTCGATCGCTTCCCGCACGGTCCGGAGGGCGCGCTGGAGCTCGATCTCGTTGGCCCGCTTGACGGCCATCTTGCCGAGGGGAAGCGCCAGCATGGCCAGGACGGCCACGATGGACAGGGCGACGATCATCTCGATCAGGGTGAAGCCCGGACGGTCGTGTTTGCGCAGCATTTTCGTATCGGGCCGCCGCGCCGCCGCAGGGGCCCGTGAGAAATTATAGGCCAACGGCCGGAGAAATCAAAACCGGCCGCGGCCGCCCCGATGGTCCGGACCGTGTTCCCGGGGATAGCGCCGCGGGGGGGCGTCCGGGCGGGGGGTCGATTCCGGATTCTCTCCTCCGCCTTCCTCGCAGGCCTTCTTGCTCAGGCGGATCTTGTTGTCGGCGGGGTCGATGTTGACGACCTTGACCGTGACCGTGTCGCCGAGATGGAGGACGTCGTGGATGCTGGCGATCCGGTACGGTGCGACCTCGGAGATGTGGAGCAGGCCGACGAGGTTAGGCATGATCTCGACAAAAGCGCCATACTCCTCGAGGCGGACGACCTTGCCGGTGTAGACCTTGCCCAGCTCGGCTTCGGCCGTAAGGTCGAGGATCATCTGCTTGGCGGCCTCTGCGGCTGACATGTCCGTCGAGGCGATGAGGATCCTGCCGTCTTCTTCGATATCGATCTTGGCCCCGGTCTGGCTGATGATCTTCTTGATGATCTTGCCGGCGGGCCCGATGACCTCACCGACCTTTTCCGGGTTGATGTTGAGGATGATGATCCGCGGGGCGTAGGCCGAGATGTCCTTGCGGGGCTCGGCGATGGTCTCCTTCATTATGGCCAGGATCTTGAGCCGGGCGGCCTTGGACTTGGCCATGATCTCGCGGAGCATGGGCAGGGTGACGCAGGGGATCTTGAGGTCGAGCTGGATGGCGGTGACACCCTTTTCGGTGCCGGCCATCTTGAAATCCATGTCGCCGAAGTGGTCCTCGAGGCCGGCGATGTCGGTCAGGATGGCGTAATCGCCGCAGTCGGATACGAGACCCATGGCGATCCCGGCCACGATCATCTTCAGGGGGACGCCGGCGTCCATCAGCGCCAGGATGCCGCCGCAGACAGTTGCCTGCGAGGAGGAGCCGTTGCTCTCCAGGATGTCCGAAACGATGCGGATCGTATAGGGAAAGGTGTCCATATCGGGGATGGCGGGGAGGATCGATTTTTCGGCCAGAGCGCCGTGCCCGATCTCGCGGCGCCCGGGGCCCCGCAGGAAGCCGACCTCGCCGACAGAGAACGGAGGGAAATTATAATGGAGCATGAACCGCTTTTTGGATTCCTCGCCCAGGCTGTCGAGCCGTTGGGCATCCTCGAAGGTGCCCAGGGTGACGGTGGCCAAGGCTTGCGTCTCGCCGCGGGTGAACAGGGCCGAGCCGTGGGTCCGGGTCAGGAGGCCGACCTCGCCCGTGATCGGCCGGATGTCGTCGAAGCCGCGGCCGTCGGTCCGGAGCTTCTTCTTGAGGATGAGCTCGCGGAAGAGCTTCTCTTCGAGCTTGGTGAAGCACTCCTTGGTCCGGAGCTTCTCCTCGAGATTCTCTTCGGAGATCTGGGCCAGGGCAGCCTCGCGGACGGCTTTGATGGCGGCCTCGTTGGCCTTCTTGCCCTTGACCTGCATGGCCTCGAGGAGGGCCGGACCGTGCTCGCGCTCGACCTGGGCCAGCGTCGCGGCGTCGACGGCCTTGGGCGTGAACTCGCGCTTCTGGATGCCGAGCTTGGCGAAGAGGTCCTTCTGGGCCTTGATGATCTGCTGGTTCGTCTCGTGGGCCAGGGCCAGGGCTTCGAGGAGCTTATCCTCCTCGACTTCCTGGGCCCCGGCTTCGATCATGATGATGCCGCTCTCGTTGCTGACGACGGTCATGTTGATCGGGCTGCGGTCGAGTTCGCCGTCGGTCGGATTGACGACGTACTGACCCTCGACGAGGCCGACCTTGACCGCGCCGAGCGGCGTCGTGTAGGGGATGTCGGAAAAATAGAGCGCCGCCGAGGCGCCGATGACGCCGAGCGTGTCGGGCTCGTTTTCGAGGTCGGCCGAGAGGAGCAGGCCGACGATCTGCGTGTCGAAGAAGTAGCCCTCGGGGAAGAGCGGCCGGATGGGCCGGTCGATCAGGCGGGCAATAAGGATCTCCCGCTCCGAGGGCCGGCCTTCGCGCTTGAAGAAGCCGCCGGGGATCTTGCCCGCGGCGTAGGTGTTCTCGCGATAGTCGACGATGAGGGGCAGGAAGTCCTTGCCTTCCTTGAGCTCCTTGCGGGAGGTGGCCGTGACGAGCATCATCGTGTCGCCGTAGCGCAGCAGGGCCGAGCCGTCGGCTTGCTTGGCGATCTTGCCGATGTCGATGCTGAGGGTCCGCTTGTTGATCTCTAGACTGATAGTGTTGGACATGGGGCGTTCCTTTGGAGGCCGGGCCTACTTGCGCAGGCCGAGCTTCTGGATGAGCTTTTCGTAGCGGCTGACATCTTGGTTCTTGATGTACTCGAGGAGCCGCTTTCTCTGCCCGACCAGCTTCATGAGGCCGGACCGGGAGTGGAAGTCTTTCTTGTGGTCGCCGAAGTGTTTGACGAGCAGGCTGATCCGCTCCGTCAGCAAGGCGACCTGGACCTCAGGCGACCCCGAGTCGGTGGGATGGGCCTGGTTGTCCTTGACGATCTTCGTCTTCTGTTCCTTGCTAATCACGCTTTTCTGTTCTCCTGATGTTTTTTCCGGGTCATTTTAACAGAAATCTGGCGAAATGGCAATACGTTCTTGAATTGACAGGCGAGGGGAGGGGGCGGGCCCCAGGGATTCAGGCGCCCAGGGCCTTTTTCCGGGCCAGGAGCTGGTGGGCATATTTTGAGATAAGTCCGCCCTGCTTCTCTTTGCACTCGGCGAGCTCGGCCTCGATCTCGGCCAGGGTCAGGGCGTTCATCTTCTTCCTTTTGGGGGTTGGTTCTTGTTTCTCGTCGGCCATCGGTAATTCCTTTCGATTCTCTCGGCAGGCGCCGCCGCTTGCCGGGGAGCGTTAATCTACCAGAAACCCGCGGGGAAGGCAAATCGGAGGGGACGGCCCGGCCCCTCCGGCGGGTTTACTCGAGTCCGGGTTTTGACTATGATGTCAAGGATATGGACGCCATGAAACGCCGGGTTTTCATCCAGGGCGCGCTGAAGACGGCGGCCGTCGCCTCCGCCGGAGGCGCCGGGATCCTCCTCAAAGGCTGCTCCAAGGGGAAGGACCTCGATCTGATCATTGCGGGGGGCACGGTTTATGATGGAACGGGCGGTCCGCCCGGTCGGACGGACATCGGCATCTCGGGCGGGGCCATCCGGACGATCGGCCGGATCCCGCGGTCCCGGGCCGCGGCCGTGATCGAGGCCGAGGGCCGGGCCGTCTCGCCCGGATTCATCGATGTCCATGACCACACCGATATCGGCCTCCTGGTCAATCCCCGGGCCGAAAGCGCCGTCCGGCAGGGCGTGACCACGCTCGTCAGCGGCCAATGCGGCGGCTCACCCTTCCCCCTGACGTCCGAGGAAGCTGAGGAGATGCGCCGACAACTAGCCTCGGATTACGGCCTCGACGGCGAATGGCGCGACATCCGCGGTTTTTTCGGTCGGCTCGAGCAGGCCGGCATGGCCCTGAATTACACGACGTTCGTCGGCCACGGCACTGTGCGCGGCGTCGCCATGGGCTACGGCGACCGGCCGGCCACCCCGGCCGAGCTCGAACGGATGAAAGCGCTCGTCGCGGAGGCCATGGCCGGAGGCGCCCTGGGGCTGTCCTCGGGCCTCGAATACACCCCCGGCAGCTTCGCCCCCACCGAGGAGCTCATCGAGCTCAGCCGGGTCGCCGCAAGGACGGGCGGCGTCTACGCGACGCACATGCGGGACGAGGAGGCCGGCGTCCTCGAAGCCGTGGACGAGGCCCTGCGCATCGCCAAGGAGACGCCCATCGGGCTCCAGATCTCCCACCTCAAGATCGGCGAGGCCGCCAATTGGCCGAAGATCGACGCGCTCATGGCCAAGCTCGAAGCGGCCCGCGCCGCGGGGATCGATTTCCGTTGCGACCGGTACCCTTATATCGCCGGGGCGACCAGCTTGAACCTGCTTTTCCCGATGTGGTCGCGAGAAGGCGTTGGGACCGATTTTATCGCCCGGCTGAAAGACCCCGCGCTCGACCGGCGCCTCCGCGAGGCCCTGGCCGAGCAGGAAAAGCGGTACGGATCGTGGGACAAGGTCCTCATCTCCGAGGTGGCCACCGAGGCCAACCGCGGGTTCGAGGGGATGAGCGTCCTCGAGGCCTCGGCCAAGGCCGGGAAGGCCGCCTATGATTTTATGCGCGACCTCCTCATCGAAGAGTCGGGACGCGTCGGCATGATCAGCTTCTACGGCCGTGAAGACATCCTCAAGCGCATCCTCGCCCACCCGCTCGTCGGCGTCGGCGCCGACAGCGCGGCCATTGCGCCCTACGGGCCTCTCGGCAAGGGCAAGCCCCACCCCCGTTTCTATGGGACTTTTCCCCGTGTCCTCGGCAAGTATGTCCGCGAGGAGAAGGTCGTGCCGCTCGCGGAGATGATCCGCAAGATGACGGCCATGCCCGCCGTCCAAATGGGATTCGTCCGCCGGGGCCTGCTCAAGGTCGGTTGGGCCGCCGATATCTGCGTTTTCGACCCGGATCGGGTCATCGACAAGGCGACCTTCAAGGAACCGGCCGTCTACCCGGAGGGGATCGAGCAGGTCGTCGTCAACGGCCAAGTCGTCGTCGATGCGGGGACGCATACCGGCCGGTTGCCGGGACGGGTGCTGAGGAAGTCCGCGCGGGGGGCGGTGGCGTGAGGCTTTCTGAGCGGCCGGCCCGGCCTGTCGCTCTCGCCGTCGCCCTGGCCGCTCTCGGGGTCACCGTAGCCGGGTCCCAGACAGGGAAGGCCTCGGCGGGGCCCGTCGTCCGGCTGGTCTATCGGTCGCTCCAGCCCGGCGAACCCATCCTCGTTTTCCTCGACTCGGACCGCACCGTCATCTCGGCCGCGGCGATGTTCCTCGACCAGACCGCCGAGCTCAGGCCGGCCCCCGGCCACGCGGCCGGCGGGAGCGTCTTTGCCTTTCTGGGGATCGACGTCCAGACCAAGCCGGGCTCGTACGTCCTGACCCTCAAGGTCCGCAAGAGGGACGGCCTGGTCGAGACCGTCCGCAAGGATCTTCTCGTCGTCGAGAGGAAGTTCCCGTCAACGAAGCTTCAGCTCAAGCCCGAGTACGTCACGCCGCCGGCCTCGCTCCAGGCGCGGATCAAGCGGGAGGCCGAGCTCGTCTCCCTGGCGATGAGCGTCGTGACGCCGGAATGGCTGGGGGACGGGGCGTTCGCCGTGCCGAACGACGCGCCGTCGTGGTCGAACTTCGGCCAGAGGCGGCTCAATAATAACGTCCTGCAATCGCTCCACACGGGCGTCGATCTCCGCGTGCCGTTCGGCCAGCCCATCAAGGCCGCCAACGCCGGCCGCGTGGCCATGGCCAGCGACCTCTACTTGGGCGGCAAGACCGTCATCATCGACCACGGTCTCGGCGTCTTCAGCACCTACGGCCATATGTCGGAGCTTCTGGTCAAGCGGGGAGAGCAAGTGAAGAAGGGCCAGACGATCGGGCTCTGCGGCACGACCGGCCGCTCGACCGGCCCGCACCTCCACTGGTCATTCAAGATATTTTCCTCCCGCATCGACCCCGACGCGATGCTCCGCCTTCCGCTCTAAGGGCTCCTCCCGCGAGGCCAGACCGACCCGCGCTTGAATATCGTGTGAACCTGCGCAGAACGCGCAGGGGTGTTCCTGAAGGAGGCCGTGGGAGGGCGGAGCGGGCATGGACGGAAAATGGGGACGTTTCTATTTTTAAAACAAATGGATTAATCTTAAAAATAGAAACGTCCCCATTTTCTACCGCGTCCCCCCTCCGCGGCCGGACCCGAAGACGAGATCTTCTTAGCGAGATCGACCTATTTCAGGTAGGTCGCGAGCCACTCGTGGATCGTCTTCCACCACAGCTCCGCGTTCTGCGGCTTGGAGATGAAATGGTCCTCGTCGGGGAAAAAGAGGAGCTTCGAGGGCACGCCCGCGCGCTGGAGAGAAGTGAACAGCTGCAGCCCCTGCTCGAGCGGGACGCGGAAATCGTTGGCGCTGTGGACGACGAGAAGCGGCGTCTTGAAGCTCGGGACGGACATCGACGGCGACCATTTCGCGTATTGCTCCGGGCTCGTCCACGGCGTGCCTCGATATTCCCATTCCGGGAACCACAGCTCTTCCGTAGCCCCGTATTCCGAGCGCAGATCGAAGACGCCGTCGTGGGAGACCAGGCAATCGAAGATGTCCGTGTGGCCTTCGATCCAATCGATCAGGTACCCTCCGTAGGAGGCGCCGGCCGCCCCGAGCTTGGTCCGGTCGATGAAGGGATAGGCGCCGTGA
>Ga0326732_1000054_pt1 | contig 26668 bp, 27 predicted proteins | sample MHFSIPfraction_4_FD_207644 | JGI IMG/M metagenome (GOLD analysis project Ga0326732, IMG submission 207644) | Lab enriched peat soil microbial communities from Michigan Hollow, Ithaca, NY, United States - MHF12FN SIP fraction | ecosystem: Environmental > Terrestrial > Soil > Wetlands > Peat...
GGCCTGCCCAAGGCCGGCGGTGGTGGGATACACCGGCGTGAGTTGCGTCGGCAGGGGTGTGGCGTCATCCGCCTTGATAAAGCGCGGATGCACCATCTCCAGTCCCAGGAAGCCGCCGCGGATGTCTCCGATGAAGCGGAAGCTTTCGCCAGGCTGAAAAAGCTTGAGATGGCTGGGATAAAAATTCAGGAAACGCATGCCGAGCACGCCACTGTCGTCTTCAACCGTCAGTGTCAACATGCGGCGCGGGCGGTAGGCGACGCTGGCCTCGCGCACCACCGCCTGCACCTGTGCCGTCTGCCCAGGCAGCAGGTCGCGGATTGGCGTGATACGGGTTTCGTCTTCCCAGCGCAAGGGCAGGTGCAACACCAGATCGGCGTCGCGGGTGAGGCCCAGCTTGGCGAGTTTGGCGGCGAGCGCCGGACTGACGGGAAAGGAAAACGGCGAGGCCGCCTTCACATGGCTTATCCGAGCACCACGACCGCGTCGGCCTCGACCAGTGCGCCGCGCGGCAATGCGGCCACGCCGACCGCGGCGCGTGCCGGGTAGGGCGGACTGAAGTAGCCGGCCATGATTTCATTGACCCTGGGGAAGTGTCCGAGGTCGGTCAGAAACACGTTCAGCTTGACGATATCGCTCAGTGAGCCCCCCGCCGCGCTTGTCACCGCAGCCAGGTTCTTGAACACTTGGTGGATTTGCGCGTCGATGCCCTCCACCAGTTGCATGGACACGGGATCGAGGCCGATCTGCCCGGACAGATACACGGTCTGGTCGACCTGCACGGCCTGCGAATAGGTGCCGATCGCGGCAGGTGCATCGGAAGTCTGGATGATGCGCTTGTTCATGCTCGATGATTCCGGGGGTCAGTGATCGGGATGGGTTATTGGGATTGCACGGCGCGGCCGTCCTTCTTGCCCTTGATGCGGAAAATTCGCACGACGTCGGGCAGGACGCGCAGGCCGCGCATGACGCGTGCGAGATGCATGCGGTTTTCCACCTGCACGGTGAAAAACAGCACCGTGTAAGGGCTGCCGTCCTCTTCTTCCATTGAAACGTTGCCGATGTTGGAGCCGTGCTCGGCAATGGCGGCGGCGACTTTTGCCAGCACGCCGCGCTGGTTGCCGACCACGACCTTGATCGAGACATCGAACATGTGGCCGGGCTCGGCTTCCCACTCGACATCCAGCCATTTGTCCGGATCGGTTCGGAAGGCCCGGATCGACGGACAATCGTGGGTATGGATGATGAGTCCCCGGTCCTTGTGGATGAAGCCGAGAATCGGATCGCCTGGAATGGGATGACAGCACTGCGCCAGCTCAACCGCGACACCTTCGGTGCCGCGGATGCTGATGGCGTGAGGGTGGGCCGGCTCGCCCGATTTCTCGCCCTGCACATGCAGCAGCTGATGCGCTACCACCAGCGGCAATTTACCGCCCAGGCCAATGGCTGTAAACAGTTCCTGCCGGGATAGCATGCCGTAATCCTTGAGCAGGCGTTCCCACACGGCAGGATCGGGCTCGGCCGATTCGGGGTGGAGCGCCGCGATGGCGTTATTAAGCAGTCGCTCGCCCAGCGCCGCAGCTTCTTTCACTCGCGCATTGCGCAGGTAGTTGCGAATGTGCGAGCGCGCCTTGCCGGTGACGACAAAATTGAGCCAGGCCGCGTTGGGGCTGGCGTTGGCTGCGGTAAGGATTTCGACATGGTCGCCATTCCTCAGCTGGGTGCGCAAGGGCATCAGTTCGTAATTGATCTTGACGGCAATGCAGTGACGGCCTACATCGGTGTGCACGGCAAAGCCAAAGTCCACCGCGGTGGCGCCGCGCGGCAACGCCATGATCTTGCCCTTGGGTGTGAACACATAGACCTCGTCAGGGAACAGGTCGATCTTGATGTGTTCCAGGAATTCGGTCGAGTCGCCATGGTCAGCCTGGATGTCGAGCAGCGATTGCAGCCAGCGATGGGTGCGCGTCTGCACGTCGTTGAGCGCAGCATCGGCCGACTTGTACATCCAGTGCGAGGCGACGCCGGATTCGGCCAGCCGGTTCATGTCGGTGGTACGGATCTGCACCTCGATCGGGGTGCCGTTGGGGCCGAACAGTATCGAGTGCAAAGACTGGTAGCCATTGGCCTTGGGAATCGCGATGTAGTCCTTGAATTTTCCGGGGATCGGCTTGTATGCCGCATGCAGTGCACCCAGCGCCAGATAACAGGATGGCTGGTCGCGCACCACCACGCGAAAGCCGTAGATATCGAACACTTCGGAGAAAGCCAGGTTTTTCTCCTGCATCTTGCTATAGATGCTGTAAAGGTGTTTTTCGCGTCCGGTGATGGTCGCTTCGATCCCGGCCTGCGCGAGTTTTTCCTGTAATGTGATCTTGATCTTGTCGACCAGCTCGCGGCGGTTGCCGCGTGCCGCCTTGACTGCTTTTGCCAGCACCTGATAACGGTTGGGATGGCTATAACGGAAGCCGAGATCTTCCAATTCCTGGTATACGGAATGCAGACCCAGCCGGTTGGCAATCGGCGCGTAGATTTCCAGCGTTTCAGCGGCGATGCGACGGCGTTTCTCGGCCGGCATGGAGTCCATCGTGTGCATGTTGTGCAGGCGATCGGCCAGCTTGACCAGGATGACCCGCACGTCCTGCGCCATTGCCAGCAGCATTTTGCGGAAGTTTTCCGCCTGTGCGTGCTGCTCGGATGCAAATGCCAGCTTGTCGAGCTTGGAGACCCCCTCGACCAGCATCGCCACGGCCTTGCCGAAGCGCGTCTCGATCTCGCCGGCCGTAGCCGGGGTGTCCTCCACCACGTCATGCAACAGCGCGGCGGTCAGGGTCTGCGCGTCAAGATGCCAGCCTGCCAGGATGCCGGCGACAGCAATGGGATGGGAAATGTAGGGCTCGCCACTCTTGCGAAACTGGCCTTCATGGGCCAGGCGGCTGAATTCGTAGGCTTCCTCGATGACGCTGATTTCGTCCGGCGGCAGGTATGACAGTGCCGGACGCAGTGATTCAAATGCGTGCGTCATCTCCGGCGCGCGGTTGACGGGCGCCGGTGCAGGGACAGGCTGCGGCTCAGGCACGGCCCCGGTTGAGGATTTCACGGCCAACCTTGCCTGCTGCGATTTCGCGCAGCGCGGTGACGATGGGTTTGTCCTTCGACTCGACCATGGGTTGCGAGCCCTGCGCCAGCTGGCGTGCGCGGTAGGTTACAGCGAGCGTCAGTTCGAAACGGTTGGGGAACATGTCGAGACAGTCATCAACGGTAATGCGTGCCATAGGGTTACTCCTGCTTCAGGCGATGCGGTTTAGATGCGTCGGAATTCGTCGAACAGCGCGGCGTGCCGGTCCAGCTGGCGTGCCGATTGAAGGCGAATGCTGCGGGTGATCGAGATCAGTTCCTGCAGGGCGTGATCAAAATCATCGTTGACGATTATATAGTCGAACTCATCGGCATGAGCGACGTCGTGTGCAGCGGCCGCAAGACGGCGCTCGATCACTTCCTCGCTATCCTGCCCGCGCCCTTTGAGACGGGTGCGCAACGCGCTGAACGACGGCGGAAGAATGAAAATGGAAGCGGCCTGGGGAAAATGCTGCTTGACCTGCGCTGCACCCTGCCAGTCGATTTCGAGAAGGATATCATGGCCCGCGTTGAGGTCACGGGAGATGCTGGCTTTCGAGGTGCCATAAAAATTTCCGTACACCGCGGCGTGCTCGAGAAATTCACCATCGGCCATCATCATTTCGAAACGCTGACGGCTGACGAAATGATAGTCGCGGCCGTCTGTTTCTCCGGGTCGTGGCGCACGCGTGGTGTAGGACACCGACAAGCGAATGGCGGGATCGGCTTTGAGCAGCGCTTTGACCAGACTGGTCTTGCCGGCGCCGGACGGGGCGCTGACGATGTAAAGCACGCCTTTTCTGGGAATAGGGGTCATGGTCGTTCCGGAGTCCTGTTATTCAATATTCTGCACCTGCTCGCGCATCTGCTCGATCAGCACCTTGAGTTCAAGCGAGACGCGCGAGGTTTCGGCTGCCGCCGATTTGGAGCCCAGGGTATTGGCCTCGCGGTGCAGTTCCTGCATCAGGAAATCGAGCCGCTTGCCAATGGCGCCTGCCTGATTGAGCACTCGGCGCACCTCTGCAAAATGGGTGGTGAGGCGGGAAAGCTCTTCGTCGATATCGGCTTTTTGCGCCGCCAGCGCGATTTCCTGAGCCAGCCTTTCGTGTCCCGTTTCTTCCAGCGCCTCGCGCAGGCGTCTCTCCAGCTTGTCGCGCTGGGCGGCGACCAGCGCGGGCAACAGGGGCTGCAGACCAGCCACCTGCGCCTCGGCGGCGCCGAGCCGGTCGAGAATGTGCTGCTTCAGTTTGGCGCCTTCACGCTGGCGACTTTGCACCAGTTCGTCCAGCGTGGCGCGGATCCCGGCCAGCGCCGTATCGTTCAGCGCATCTTGTGACAGCGCCGCGGCCGGCACCGCGCCCGGCCAGCGCAGTATCTCGTTGACGCTCAGGGGTGCGCTATCCGGCAGGCGCCGCAACACCTCGGTCTGCCAGTGCGCCAGTCGCTCAAGAATGGCCGGGTTCAAGCCGTTATCCTGCGTGGCAAGGGGGAGTGGGGTCAGGCCGATGCGGCACTCCACTTTGCCGCGCGCGAGGCGCTGGTTGATCAGTTCGCGCAACTGCGGTTCCAGCGGGCGGAATTCGTCGGCCAGGCGGAAATGCAGTTCGAGATAACGCTGGTTGACGCTACGCAGGTCGATATTGACGCTGGCATGGTCGAGGTTGATGCTGTGGGCGGCGAACCCGGTCATACTTGTGGCCATGAATTGTGTGCAGGCAAAGGGTTGTAAGGATTGTTGCCGTCGCGTAGACGGAATTTTATTTCCCCGGCTTGGCGGGCTCATTAGACAAAGATAATAGACGTTCGACAATGGCGACTCAACCCAACCAGGCGCTTCCCAACGGATACCGGCTGAACGAATACACCATCGTGCGCAAAATCGGCGGCGGTGGCTTCAGCATGGTGTACCTGGCGCGCGACGACAAAAACCAGTCGGTGGCAATCAAGGAATACCTGCCGGGCGCGCTGGTGCTGCGCACCGAAGGCTCGCTCGTCGTGCAGGCCAGTTCGTCCGAGAACAGCAATATTTTCCGTCACGGGATGAAGTGTTTCTTCGAGGAAGGCCGCGCGCTGGCGCGCATCGACCATCCCAACGTCATCCGCGTGACCAATTTTTTTCGCGCCAACGACACCGTTTATATGGTGATGCGCTTCGAGCGCGGAAAAACGCTGCAGCAGCACATCCAGGCGAACCGCGGCTCCATTCGCGAAAGCTTCATCCGGCGGGTGTTTGCCCAGTTGATGAACGGCCTGCGCGAGGTGCATACGCACAAGCTGCTGCATCTGGATATCAAGCCGTCGAACCTGTATATCCGCCTGGATGGCTCGCCGGTCCTGATCGACTTCGGTGCGGCCCGGCAAACGCTCACCCAGGAAGAAAGCAAGCTGCAGCCGATGTACACGCCAGGCTTTGCCGCGCCCGAGCAATATCACAACCGCGAACGCCTGGGGCCGTGGACCGATGTCTACAGCGTGGGCGCCAGCCTGTATGCCTGCCTGGCCGGTTATCCGCCTCAGGCGGCGGATGCACGCCTGCTCAACGACAAACTGGTACCAGCAACAGTCAATTGGCGCGGTGCCTATTCCGACCAGCTGCTGGAAACCATCGACCATTGCCTCAAGCTCAACTACATGGAACGCCCACAAAGCGTGTTCAGCCTGCAGAAGGTATTGATGGATCGCAGCGCCATGACGCCGCAGCGCCCTTCATTTTTAAGCAGTATCAAACGCTCACTCGGAAAAGAATTGTTCTAAAGTATCGCCATGAAATTCACTATCTATCAGGCGTCGCGCCAGGGCGGCCGCAAAAACAACCAGGATCGGGTCGCCTATTCCTACAGCCGAGAAGCATTGCTGATGGTAGTGGCCGATGGCATGGGCGGCCACATGCACGGCGAAATTGCAGCACAGATCGCTGTGCAGACCTTGACCGACCAGTTCCAGAAAATGGCCAAGCCCCGGCTGGACGACCCGATGGGGTTTCTGGCCGACACGACCACGCAGGCGCATTTCGCCATCAACGATTACGCTGTCGATCAGGATCTGCTGGAAATACCCCATACCACCTGCGTCGCCGCCGTAGTGCAGGACAACATGGCGTACTGGGCGCATGTAGGCGATTCGCGGCTGTACTTGTTCAGCGACGCCAGCCTGATTGCGCGCACCGAAGATCACACTGCAGTGGCCCAACTGGTGCGCGACGGCATCATCAGTGAAGAAGATGCGGGCCATCACCCGGAGCGAAACAAGGTGTCCAACTGCCTGGGGGGTTATGTGACCCCGCAGGTCGAATGCAACGCACCGATCCCGCTGCACGACGCCGACACCATGCTGCTCTGCACCGATGGCATCTGGGGCATGATCAATGTCCATGAACTGTCTGCACTGCTGCATGCCTACACGCTGGAAGACGCAGTGCGCCATCTGATGGATCATGCCGAATTCCGTGGGGGCGAGCACGGCGACAACCTCAGCCTCATCGCCATGACTTGGGGCACCGCACGCATGCCGAGCAAGGATTCCATCTCGACCCTGGCGTTGCCGGACGGCGGCGTCACCACGCAAATCAATGCGCTGCGCCCGCTGCCCGGTACTCCGGCCGTGTCAGACGACGAAATCGAACGCGCGATTGCCGAAATCCAGCAGGCCATCCAGAAAATTTCCGCCAAATAAGCAGCAACCGGAGGGGCTGCAAGGATCAGGCGCCTGAGCAAGCCCGTGTCCGGCGCGGTAAAATCGTGCTTTGTTTTTTTGGTTTGCCTCCATGTCTGTCATTACCCGCCCAAGCGGCCGCGCGCCCGATGCGCTGCGCACCCTGTCGTTCACCCGTGGCTACACCAAGCATGCCGAAGGTTCGGTGCTCGTCGCCATGGGCGACACCCGCGTGCTGTGCACGGCCAGCGTGCTCGACAAAATCCCGCCGCACAAGAAAGGCAGCGGCGAAGGCTGGGTGACGGCGGAATACGGCATGCTGCCACGTTCCACCCATACGCGCAGCGACCGCGAAGCCGCGCGTGGCAAGCAGTCCGGGCGCACCCAGGAAATCCAGCGTCTGATCGGGCGCAGCCTGCGTGCGGTGGTCGATCTGAAAAAGCTCGGTGAACGCACCCTGCACATCGACTGCGACGTGCTGCAGGCCGACGGCGGCACCCGCTGCGCCAGCATCTGCGGTGCCTATGTCGCAGTAGCCGACGCCATCTCTGACATGCTGCACGACGGCAAGCTCGCTGAAACGCCGCTTGTCGACAGCATCGCCGCCGTATCGGTCGGCGTTTATCAAGGGCAGCCGGTGCTCGATCTCGACTACGTGGAAGACTCCGACTGCGACACCGACATGAACGTGGTGATGACCGGCAGCGGCGGCATCGTCGAAGTGCAGGGCACCGCCGAAGGCACGCCGTTTTCCCGCGCCACCCTCGAAGCGCTGCTCGACCTGGCGACCGCGGGCATCGCACAGATCACCGCGGCCCAACAGAAGGCACTGGCATCATGAAAAAACTGGTCATCGCCTCAGGCAATCCGGGCAAGCTGCGCGAAATCGCCCGCATCCTCGAACCGCTCGCCATCGTTGCTGCGCCGCAGTCCGATTTCGGTGTCCCCGAGTGTCCCGAGCCGCATGTTACCTTCGTCGAGAACTGCCTCGCCAAGGCACGCCATGCCAGCGCGCATACCGGACTGCCGGCGCTGGCCGACGACTCCGGCATCTGCGTCGAGGTGCTGAACGGCGCGCCCGGCGTGTATTCCGCGCGCTATGCCGGCGAGCCGAAATCCGACGCACGCAACAATGAAAAGCTCATCGCTGCCCTGCAGGGGCAGCCCAACCGCCGTGCGCATTACTACTGCGTGATGGTGCTGGTGCGCTACGCCGACGACCCCGAGCCACTGATTGCCGAGGGTCGCTGGTATGGTGAAATCGTCGACACGCCGCGCGGCGAGAACGGCTTTGGTTACGACCCGTATTTCCTGCTGCCCGAATTCGGCAAAACCGGCGCCGAACTCGGCGAGGACGAGAAAAACGCCATTTCACATCGCGGCCAGGCCTTGCGCGAGCTGGCCGACAAGCTGAAGCGGCTTGGCTGAGTCCGTCGTGCGTTTCGCCGGCAGCGGCCTTGCTGTTCAGCCGCCGTTGTCGCTCTACCTCCACCTGCCATGGTGCGTGAAGAAGTGCCCATACTGCGACTTCAATTCGCATGCGGCGCAAGACATTCCCGAGTCGGACTACATCGGCGCGCTGCTGCTGGATCTGGAACGTGCGCTGCCTGACATCTGGGGGCGCAAGATCCACACGGTGTTCTTCGGAGGCGGTACGCCCAGTCTGTTTTCACCGGATGGTATCGACCGCATCCTGACCGGCGTGCGCACGCTGACGCAGCTGCTGCCTGGTGCGGAGATCACGCTGGAAGCGAATCCCGGCACGGTGGAGGCGGCCAAGTTTGCCGGTTTCCGCGATGCGGGCGTTACCCGCGTTTCGCTCGGCATCCAGAGTTTCAATCCGCGCCATCTGCAGACGCTGGAACGCATTCACGACGACACAGAGGCGCGTCGTGCCGCAGAGCTCGCCGCCGCCCATTTCGACACCTTCAACCTCGACCTGATGTTCGCCCTCCCGGGGCAGACGCTCGCCGAGGCGCTGGCCGATGTTGACACTGCGCTCGCCTTCCAGCCGCCGCACCTGTCGGCCTACCACCTCACCCTCGAACCCAACACGCCCTTCGGCCATACTGCGCCGCCGGATTTGCCGGATGACGACCTGGCCGCCGACATGCAATTGGCAATCGAAGCGCGCCTGAACGAGGCCGGCATGCAGCACTACGAGACCTCGGCGTACGCGCGGCCGAATCATGCCTGCCGCCACAACCGCAATTACTGGCAATTCGGCGACTACCTCGGCATCGGTGCCGGCGCGCACTCCAAGCTCAGCTTTCATGACCGCATCCTGCGACAGATGCGCACCAAGCACCCCCAGCAATACATGGAGGCAGTCAGGCAGGGTGCACACATTGCCACCCGAACGCTGACGCGCGACGACCTGCCGTTCGAATTCATGATGAACGCCCTGCGGCTCAACGCAGGGGTGCCGGTCGCGCTGTTTGAAGAACGCACCGGCCTGCCGCTGACCGTGTGCACCGCCGCGCTCGAACAAGCTCGTGCCAGGGGGTTGCTGGAATCTGACCCGGTCCGGCTCAAGCCGACCTTGCAGGGGCAGCGCTATCTGAACGATCTGCTGGAATTGTTTTTGCCTGATTCGTGAAGAGTTCTGGTCCTATTCGGCCGTGCTGACAGTGCGGAATCCCGTAAATGGGTCACGCCGATGCGGCAGATAGAAATTGCGGAGGCCCGGGCGCTTGAGATGCGGGTCGGTAAACGGCCCGCCGCCGCGCAGTTCGCCGTGGGTGTAAAACCAGGGCTGGGAGTATTCCCGGTAGGGATCCGCCGAAAACCCCGGATAAGGTGCAAACGGATCGCGCATCCATTCCCATCCAGTCCCCCAGCAAAACCCGGGATGCTGCGTGGCCCTGAGCCACTGCCCGGCCGTGGGGAGTTGGCGCCCCAGCCAGGCGGCGCAGGCCTCGGCCTCGAAGCGGTTGAGATGCAACATGGGGGCATGCGGAATCGGCGGACCCCACTGTGCAAAGCGCCGCACCTGCCATGTGCCGTTTTCCTTTCTCCAGTAGACCGGATGGGACGCTGCGTGGGCCTTCCGCCATGACAATCCCGCTTCCGACCACCAAGCGTTGTGCCGGTAGCCCCCTGCATCGACGAATTCGGCGAAGCGCGTCTCGGATACCGGGCGCGCGTCGATGTCGAATGCCGCAACCCGTGTCGCGTGGCGCCATTTCTCATTGTCGAAGATGAAGCCGGCGTCCTGCCCGCTGCCCAGTGCCACTTCGCTCTCGGCAAACACCAGCCGGCCGCGCCGTCCAGGTTGAGCATCAGGAACTACTGGCCAGACGGGCGGCGCATAGCCCAGGTCCTGGAAAGCCATCCACCAGGCTTCGATGTGCATCAGCTCGTGGTAAAGGCTTAGTTCGGCAAAATAGGCCAGCGCATTGCTGGAATCTCTGTGTAGCCGCAACGTGACGGCGGCCGTGACCCGGGCGGCGTAGTCGTCGACCGCAGCGGGCTCCAGCAGGGGCAAGTCCCAGCGGGTGTCATGCGGAACCGTGGATGAATCGTAAAGAGCGTCGACCCCGGGCAGCAGGCTGGCCGCGCAACTGCCGTCCGGTCGGGCGCGCAGACACCAGCGTTCCTGAAACCACACAATATGGCCAAACTCCCAGAGGGGAGGATTCAGGTGGTCGGCGCGCGGTCCCAGCCAGCCTTCAGCGGGCAAGGCGTCGATCAGCGCGCGCAGTCTGCCACGCGCCTGCATGAGCTTGTCGACAAGCTGTTCCGGGGTAAAGCCGCTGACGGGGTGGGCCATGTCCATGCTATACAGGTAATCCAAGTCCAATAGAATTCTAGGCGTCCAAACCGATGACAGGTAAATTTGAAACATGAGCGATTCCGTTCCCGACGATCCCATCCGGCTCACCCGGTTCTCGCATGGCGGCGGCTGCGGCTGCAAGATTTCGCCTGCCGTGCTGCGCGATATCCTGGCCGACACCCCCTTCGCTTCGCATCTGGCAGCGTCCTATCCCGATCTGCTGGTCGGCATCGAGCATGGCGACGATGCTGCGGTGTATCGGCTGAATGACGAGCAGGCCATCGTGGCAACCACCGATTTTTTCATGCCCATCGTCGACGATCCGTTCGAGTTCGGCCGCATCGCGGCCACCAATGCGCTGTCCGATGTGTATGCCATGGGCGGGCGGCCGCTGTTCGCACTGGCCATCGTCGGCATGCCGATCGGCAAGCTGCCCAACGACGTCATCCGGCGGATCCTCGCTGGCGGCGAAGCGGTGTGCCGACAGGCGGGCATTCCCATCGCCGGGGGGCATTCCATCGATGCCCCGGAACCGATTTATGGGCTGGTCGGCATCGGCGTGGTGAACCCACGCAGGATCAAGCAGAATGCCGGCGGCCAGCCCGGCGACATCCTCATCCTGGGCAAGCCGCTGGGGGTGGGCATCTACAGTGCGGCACTGAAAAAGGGCGTACTCAGCGACGATCAATATGCGGCAATGATTGCTGCCACCACCCAGCTCAACACCGCGGGGGTCGATCTGGCCGGTATCGAGGGCGTCAACGCGATGACCGACATCACCGGTTTCGGCCTGCTCGGCCATCTGCTCGAAATCACCCGGGCCTCGAAACTGCAGGCACGCGTCGAAATGAGCCGCTTGCCGCTGCTGCCGGGTGTAAGCGAACTGGCGCAGGGCGGCCATGTGACCGGCGCCAGTCTGCGCAACTGGGAAAGTTACGGCGCTGAAGTGAATCTGCCCGGCATCCCCGACTGGCAGCGTGCTCTGCTGACCGACCCGCAGACCAGCGGCGGCTTGCTGGTGAGTTGCACGCCTGAAACCAGGGATGCGGTGCTGGCGGTATTCAGTCAGCACGGCTTTGGCCAGGCAACGGAAATCGGCCAGCTTGACGCCGGGACAAATGTGCAGGTCGTAGCCTGAGTGTCTTTCCAGTTTCTGGACTTCCCCTCGGCACGCGATGAATTACTGACCGACGTGCTGGCCGGACTCGCCGCCCGCCCGAAGTCCATTCCGCCGAAATATTTCTACGATGAGCCGGGATGCCGGCTGTTCGATGCCATTTGCGAACAGCCCGAATACGCACTCACCCGCACCGAACGGGCGCTGATGGCATCCCGCCTGTCCAGGATCGCAGCCGCCCTCGGCAGAGTCGACTGCATCATCGAGCCAGGCGCAGGCGATTGCGGCAAGGCGCGCGTATTGCTGGAGGCCTTGCATCCCGCTCAACTGGTGGTGATGGACATCGCAGGCAGCGCGCTGGCCGCTGCGGCCGAACCGCTCGCCCATGATTACCCCGGGCTCGCCGTGACCGCGCTCGGCATGGATTTCGTCCGCGACCTGGAAGCGGCTTCAGCGTATCTGAAGCCGGGCCGCCGTCTTGTCTACTATGCTGGATCCAGCATCGGCAATTTTTCGCCCGACGAAGCCGTGGCCCTGCTCACGCGCTTTCGCCATCTGGCGGGACCGGCAGGCCAACTGCTCATCGGTTTCGATCTGAAGAAGGATCCCGAGCAGTTGCACCGTGCCTACAACGATGCAGTAGGCATCACGGCGGCCTTCAATCTGAATCTCCTCGAGAGGCTGAACCGCGAACTCGGGGCCGACTTCGAACCCGCACGGTTTCGCCACTACGCTTTCTACAATCCGGTTGCCGGCCGGATCGAGATGCATCTGGTCAGTCTCGCCGCGCAGACCGTGAAGGTGGCGAACCAGCGTTTTCATTTCGATCTGGGCGAGACTCTGCATACCGAGAACTCCTACAAGTTCCGCCGTGATGAATTCAGTGAAATAGCGGGGAATGCAGGCTGGCGCCGGGTGAATGAATGGGAGCAGGACGGGTTCGCTGTTCAGTTATACGGCTAGTGCAAGTTTTCCGGAAATGGCCAAAATGTCAGTCATGGATGTGCACTGTCTGTAAATTTCCGGGGAACGCCGCGTGCCGGGTAGCGTGATGCACGCATGCGTTATGCCGATGCGGTTCACCCGGATCTGTTCGGCGCCTCGTGAACGAAGGCTTCACACAAGGATCAAAAACGCTCGTCGCCACGCAGATAGCGCCATTGGCCGGGCGGTAATTTCCCCATCGGCACGCGACCGAGGCGGATGCGTTTCATCGACAGCACGCGCAAGCCGACGGCTTCGCACATCTGCGCGATCTGTCCAATTCGTGCACCCTTCAGCGCCACCCGCAAGCGGGTCTCGTTTTGCCAGCTGACCTTGATCGCCGGCGGGGTGCCGCCATTGACCGCTATCCCCTGGTTCAGCCGCTTGAGTCCATGCGGGACCAACTCGCCCGCGACCTCGACGATGACTTCGTGCTCCAGGGTGGCGGCGTCCTCGGTCAGCTTGCGCGCCACGCGCCAGTCCTGGGTGAACACGACGAGGCCACCGGCTTCGGTTTCCAGCGGCACACAGGCGGTGAGCTGGGTGAAATTCTTTTTCAGCGGAAGGATGCCGGTATCGTCTTCGGACCACAAGGTGTCAGCGCTGAACAGCAGCGACGCGGGCTTGTCGCCATCATTCGATTGATAACCGGGCGGCTTGTGCAGCAGCAGGGTGATGGGTTCGGCCTGGGTGAGGCTGGCCAGGGGATCGATCTCGACGCGCTGGTCGGCGACGCGGAACTGTGGCGCCTCGACCACCACCCCGTCCACCTGCACCCAGCCGCCAGCAATCAACTGTTCGGCTTCGCGGCGGGAGCAGGCACGCAGCTCGGCGACGCGTTTGGCAAGGCGGATGGGGTCGGTCATGGTGATAGGGAGTGCGCGGCGAGCCTGTGAGTTTACTGCTGCGTCTGCGGCAATGCACAGAACGGGCGCATGGCCGCTGTCGGAGCGTGGTGGCATGAGAGCCGGGGCCCCCTTGATCCGTCCCGGCGCAGCGCTGCGCCAGGACGGCGGCGGCAGGACGTCAGAACGAGCGGTCTTCGCCCGGATTCATGACGATGAGCTTGTCAGCCAGGTTGTGTCTGGCCAGCGCCGCACGCAACTGGTCGGGCGTGCCAGCCAGCAGCCCGAAGGTACCGAAGTGCATCGGGACCACCTGTGTTGGATTGACCCATTCCACGGCCAGCGCCGCGCGCACCGGGTCCATCGTGAAGTGCCCGCCGATGCAGGCCAGCATGATGTCGACGTGCTGGAACATCGGGATCAGCTTCATGTCCTCAAACACGTCGGTGTCGCCCGTGTGGTAAATGGTCGGGCCACCGTTGATGTGCAGGATGAAGCCTACCGGGTTGCCGCTGTAGATCGCGCCGGGCTGGCCCGGCGCGGGATCCGGGATGGTCGGTGGCGACAGCTCCGAACTGTGGACGGCGCTGACGATGGTCACCTTCGCCCCGGCCTTGGGCAGGTCGATGGTACCGCCGACGTTGCCTGCGGTCGCCAAGGTGGCCTGCTTCTCCGGGTAGCCGAGCATGGACTTCATGTTGAACTGCAGGGCATAAGGCGCGACCAGTATCGCGCCGGTCTTTTTGGCGATTTCCACCGCGTTACCGACGTGGTCCATGTGCCCGTGCGTGACCAGGATGTAATCGACTCGGCCCAGCTCGGCGATCGACTTCTGGTCCGGATTGGTCGGCACGGTGAGCCAGGGGTCGATCAGTATCACGCCGCCCGATGGCGTTTCGATCTTCCACGCCGCCTGCCCGTACCAATGGAGCTTGGTTTCACCTTTGGCTGCCATTACTAGCGGGCTCGCCAGAACACTCGCCAGCAATGTGGCGCGTAGAATCCATCGAAGCATTTGCACCATTTTTTCCTCCTCCTGGTTGACGAACGAACTGAGCATGGAGCATAGACGGTGGATGCCACGTTGAATAGTGTGTGCTCGTCGTGAATCCCGCCTCGCCCGGGTGTGCGCCGTTCTTGCTTGCGTCCCACGCGCCAGTACACGTGGCCCCAACCGCCGGTGATGACATGTTCGGCTTCGAGTCGCGAGCGGGCGCGCAGCTCGGCAACGCATTTGGCGAGGCGGATGGGGGGCAGGCGGCCGGCTGGTGTGGGGTCTGCCAGTTTGGCGCATTCATGCGGATGCGTAGCGCGATTCCATGGCCGTGGTCCGAACACGGTTGTTAGGCTGAGTGTCGGCGGGGTATGCTTTTGAACCGATCAATACCGGAGACACCCATGAAAACCGCGCTTGCCCTGTCGCTGTTGCTTTTCACTTCATCCACCTTGGCTGCCGTGGACGGCAAGGGTGTGTTTTACAAGACGGGCGACTCCGATTCGTGGGCACGCATGCTGGAGTTCCTGAAAGCGACATTGAACTGATGGCTGACTCCTGCGATCACGACGACTGCCACGCGCCGCAGGGCAGCGGCAGCTTGGGCATTCCGCAAGTTGGTGCCTTCGATCCGGCCGCGTTTGAACAGGCAGTCAACGCTATGCTCGTCGCCTGCGGCGTGGCGCCGGATTCGGTGCATACCGGACGCACCGCGCAGCGCGTGCGCGAGTTGTGGCAGAAACGTCTGCTCGGTGGCTATGCCATTTCTCCCGCCGATGCGCTGGGCGAAGGATTTGCCGACGATCGCGACGATATGGTGGTGGTGCGCGGCATCGCGGTGCACGGCGTGTGTCCGCACCATCTGGTGCCGTTTCGCGGTGTCGCGCACGTGGCCTACATCCCCGGCGGGCGCTTGCACGGCTTTGGTCGCATCGCGCGCATGGTCGATGCCATCGGCCATCGCTTCACTTACCAGGAATGGATGACGCGCGATATCGCCGAGGCGCTGGTGACGCACGGCCAGGCCAAGGGCGCGGCGTGCATCATCGAGGCCGAGCAGTTGTGCCTGCTGCTGGGCGAAGACCGGCGCGGCGATGAGCGTGTCGTGACCCAGGCATTCACCGGTTGTTTCCGCGACAGCGATCAGATGCGCAACGAATTTTTGCGCGCGATTTCACAAAGCGATCTGAAATAGACAGCGCCACGATGCAAGGGGAAACCCACGCGGGGGAAGCAGGCGTTATCTTCGCCGCGGCACTTGGACGTGCGGGAAATTCCGCGCAACGCTACTCGCGAAAGCCTTCTACCTCGATGGCCAGTTTCACTTCGTCGCCGATCAGGGGTATGCCGTAGTTCATGCCGAAATCCGAGCGCCGGATCGTGGTGTGCACGTCCGCCCCACAGAAGCTGCGAAAGGTCGGAAAATGCCGGCCGCAACTGAAATCCCGGATTTCGAGCACAACCGGCAGGGTCGTGCCCAGCATCGTCAACTCGCCCCGGGCCGATACCGGAATGCCTTCCTGATAGGTGACGTCGCGGGCAAAGAAGCGAATTTCGGGGAAGCGGGCGGTGTTGAAGAAGTTGCTGCCCAACAGCTTGCGGTTCAGTTCATCATGGCCGGTATCCCCCGAACTGGCATCCACGATCACCTCGATGAGGCTGTCGCCCGCGTTTTGCGGATCCAGCACCACCTGGCCTCGGCTGCGGTTGAACTTGCCGCGCATGAAGGATACGTTCTGGTGGCGGATCTCGAAACTGGGGAAGGTGTGTTCCGGGTCCAGGGTAAAGCGTTCGGCCGCCCAGAGATTGGTCGAGACGGCCATCAGCAGGATCAATGCAAGCTTGTTCATCAGGGGTTCCTTCAGGGCAACAAAATGATCTTGAAACGGATGTCGACCTCGTTGGCGACCACCTCATCCCAATCGCCCCCGCCGATGCCGAAATCGGAGCGTTTCAGCGGGAACCGTCCCTGCGCCAGGAATCTGCCGCCGGGCTGGCGCACCAGCGAGAAAGGCGCCGCGAAAGGACGTGTCTGCCCTTTGATCGTCAGATTGCCGAAAACGGTCAGGCTGCCGTCCGCTTCCCTGCGGACCCGATTCGAGACGAACGTCGCCTTGGGGTAGCGTGCGGTGTCGAACCACACCGGGCGCTTGACTTCGCTGTCGCCCTCGTCCGATCCCGTATCGATGCTGTTGATGTCGACGTCGATCTGGAAGCGACCGGTTTCCGGACTGGCCGGGTCAAACGTCGCACTGGCAAGAAAACGTTTGAATCCGCCTTCGGTCGGTACGTTCATCTGCTTGAGGGAGAAATCCACCCGGCTCTGGCCGGCATCCATTTTCCAATCCTGGGCCGCGGCGGGCAGGGCGACAAAAGCCAACAGCAATAACAGGGTTTTCATGGGCGATTTCGTGACCGGGTCATTCCATCTGATGCTGTCAGGGTAACGGAGTTCCGGGGAAATTACCCGACCTCCGCACGATGGTCTTTATTCTCGTTGGCGCAGGACAGCGGGTCAAAGCGCGGATTGTGTAATCGCTGCGACGATCTGTCCCATCGGGCTGATTTCGCTCTGTTGCTGCTGCGATCGGGTCGAGGCGCGTCAGAAAGAACATTGCGTTACGCTTACAACTCTTGCCAGCTTGCCCTGTCGAATCGCCATGACTGATCATGCCCACCGCCCGCGCACGCTGATCCTGCCGCCCGCCCCCTACGCCGCCGCCCTGCTCGGCGGCTGGTGGCTGCATCGCCATGTCCATGCGCTCCCCCTCGATTGGGGCGCGGCAACGCGGCCGCTGGGATGGCTGCTGGTGGGCATCGGACTGGCGCTGTTCGGCTGGACCCTGGTGACCTTCTGGCGCCACCGCACCACGGTCAATCCCTACAAGGCAGCGTCCAGCCTGTGCACCGGCGGTCCGTTTCGCTTCAGCCGCAACCCGATCTATGTGGGCGACTGGTTCATCCTGACAGGTGTATCGATGCTGCTGGCAACCTGGTGGCCGCTGCTGTTTTCACCGTTGATCTGGGCGACCCTGCGCTACGGCGTGATCCGCCATGAGGAGGCCCACCTGGAGGCGAAGTTCGGTGACGCCTACCGGAACTATAAAACCTGGGTGCGGCGCTGGCTTTGAGCGCGCGGCCTTAAGCCAGGCTGAATAGTTCGCGGGCGTTGTGTGTGGTGGCCTGCGCCACGACATCCCGGTCCAAATGGCGCAACTCGGCCAGGGTCTGTGCGATGCGTGGCAGTTCGCCGGGCGCATTGCGGCCACGACCGATCCACACCGGCGGAATGTCGGGGCTGTCGGTTTCCAGCACGATGGCTTCCAGCGGCAGGTCGACCGCCAGTCGTCGCAGGTTGTTGGCGCGCGGCCAGGTGAAGGCGCCGCCGAACCCAAGCTTGAATCCCAGCTTGATGAATTCGTCCGCCTGTTGCGGGCTGCCATTGAAGGCGTGGGCGATGCCACCGCGCACCTTGATTTTGCGCAGATGCTTGAGCAGTTGATCGTTGGCGCGGCGGCCGTGCAGCAGCACCGGCAGGTCGTATTCCTGCGCGATCTTCAACTGCTCGACATAGAAGAATTCCTGTGTCGAATAATCGAGATCGACAAACAGATCGAGCCCGATTTCGCCGATCGCCAGCGGTCGTTGCGCCTCGATCTGTGCGCGCAGGTCGGCCAGGTGCTCGGGGCGATGTACGTCGATATACATCGGGTGCAGCCCCCACGCGGGCAGGCAGCCGGGATAGCGTTCGCAGGTGGCGGCCACTGCGCCGAAATTGTCGCGGCTGACGGCGGGAATCACCAGCGTGGCGACGCCGCCGGCTTGAGCGGCGGCGTAGACCGTGTCCCGGTCAGCGTCGAATTCCATCGCGTCGAGATGGCAATGGGTATCGATAAAAAACGGCGCTGCTGGATCGATCGATGTCGTGCGCAAAAACGGCGCCGCAGGGGGCGCCGTTTTTGTTGGGACAGTCATGTGTTCAGTCGTTGCTGGCGAAGCCCAGCAGTTGCAGCAGGCTGGTGAACAGGTTGAAGATCGTCACGAACAACGTGACGGTCGCCATGATGTAGTTGGTCTCGCCGCCGTGGATGATGTTGCTGGTCTCATACAGGATGAGACCGGACATCAGGAGTACGAACATGGCCGATACCGCCAGCGACAGGCCGGGCATATGGAAGAAGATCGCGCCCAGGCCGGCGAGGAAGCCGACCAGGATGCCGACCATGAGGAAGCCGCCCATGAAGCTGAAATCCTTGCGAGTGGTCATCACGTAGGCCGACAGGCCGAGGAAGATCGCGGCGGTGCCGCCCATCGCCATCATCACCACCTGGGAGCCGTTGGGCAGGGCGAGGTAGGCGTTGATAATCGGACCGAGCGTGTAGCCCATGAAGCCGGTAAGGCCGAACACGAACAAGAGGCCGAGGCCGCTGTCGCGGAACTTGGTGGTCAGGAACAACAGGCCAAAGTAGCCGACCAGCGTGATGATCATGCCGGGGTACGGCAGGTTCAGCGACATCGACAAGCCAGCGGTGAGCGCGGCAAACGCCAGCGTCATCGACAGCAGCATGTAGGTATTGCGGATCACCTTGTTGGTCGACAGCGCCGCAGACGGACTGCGGCTAAGGGTGGTGACTTGTGGGTTCATGTGGTTTCCTCACGTGAATTGAAAACGGCAGTGCACACTGAGAGTCTTTCCGTGTGAACAGGTTCCCGAAAGGCGTCGGGATCGGCGACAAGCATACCGGTATGCGGCCCAGGTTTCCACCCGGCGTCCGAAAGGGCCTTTGCCGGGCAGGTCTTGTGAATGGTCATTCGCCAGTTTTCGGGCTGCGCATCATCAAGTTCATCAATTCGCCCGGCATCGGAAAGACAATGGTATTGGTCTTGTCGCCGGCGATATTGGAGAGCGTCTGCAGATAGCGCAACTGCATCGCCTGTGGACTGGCGGCGAGGATCTTGGCAGCGGCCAGCAGCTTTTCCGAGGCCTGCAGTTCGCCTTCTGCATGGATGATCTTGGCGCGCCGTTCGCGCTCGGCTTCGGCCTGCTTGGCGATCGCCCGTACCATTGTTTCGTCGATATCGACATGCTTGATCTCGACGTTGGATACCTTGATTCCCCAGGCATCGGTCTGCACATCCAGTAGTTGCTGAATATCCTGGTTCAGACGTTCGCGCTCAGCCAGCATCTCGTCGAGTTCGTGCTTGCCCAGCACGGCGCGCAGCGTGGTCTGCGCCAGTTGACTGGTGGCGTTCAGGTAGTCCTCGACCTGCAGGATGGCCTTGGCCGGATCGATGACACGGAAATACACCACCGCATTGACCTTCACCGAGACGTTGTCGCGCGAAATCACGTCCTGGCTAGGCACATCGAATACCACGGTGCGCAGGTCCACCCGCACCATCTGCTGGATGCCGGGAATGATGATCACCAGACCCGGCCCCTTCACTTTCCAGAAACGCCCGAGCATGAACACCACGCCGCGCTCGTACTCGCGCAGGATGCGCACGCTGGCGGCCAGCAGCGCGACGATTACGAACACGATGGTCAACCCGCTGAATTCAAACATGCTCACTCTCCTTTATGGGTTATCCGGGTCCGGTTCCACGTCAAGGATCAGGTCGTGCCGTGCACGCACCCGGACCGGGCTGCCGCGCGTCAGTGGCACGTTGCTGCGCACCTGCCAATGCTCGCTGTGGATGCGCGCCCAGCCTTCGTGTTCCATGTCCTCGAGGATTTCGCCGTGGGCGCCGATTAATTCCTCGGCTCCGGTCACTACCGGCCGCGCGCGTGCCTTGAGCGCCATGCCGGCGATGAAGAAGCTGAACAACGCGCTGGCGACGGCGAACGGGATGATCAGCGCCCACGGCAGACCGAAGCCGGGCAGGTCGGTATCGATCAGCATCACCGAGCCGATGATGAAGGCGATGAAGCCGCCCAGTCCCAGCGCGCCGAAGCTGGGGATAAAGGCCTCCGAAACCATCAGCACGATGCCGAAGATCATCAGCGCCAGCCCGGCATAGCTGATCGGCATGACCTGCAGCGCGAACAGCCCGAGCAGCAGGCAGATGCCGCCGACCACGCCGGGAAGCAACATGCCGGGATTGGAAAATTCGTAGATCAGCCCGTAGATGCCCAGCAGCATCAGGATGTAGGCGATACTGGGGTCGCCGATCACCGCCAGCAGGCGGCTGCGCCAGTCGGGCGTGACCTTCTCGATGGCGGCATTGGTGGTGTCCAGGGTGATCTTCTGGCCGTTCATTTTGATTACGCGGCCGTTGATCTGCTTCAGCAGGTCGTCGAGGTCGGCGGCCACCAGGTCGATCACTTTCAGTTTCAGTGCCTCGGATGCGGGCAGGCTCACCGCCTCGCGAACTGCCCGCTCGGCCCAGTCGACATTGCGTTCGCGCAGTTCGGCCAGGCTGCGGATGTAGGCCGCCGCGTCGTGCACGGCCTTGCGCATTTTGGGGTCACCCGGCGGGGCGTTGGCGGGTTTGGACGCGTCGGGCTTATCCGGTGCGGCAGGCTTGTCTCCGCCGGCGGGCGCCAGCTCGACCGGGGTTGCCGCCCCCAGATTGGTCGCCGGCGCCATCGCCGCGATGTGGCTGGCATACAGGATATAGGTGCCGGCGCTGGCAGCGCGGGCGCCCTGGGGTGAGACATAGGTGGCGACCGGAACTGGCGATGCCAGGATGGCCTTGATGATGTCGCGCATCGAGCTGTCCAGCCCGCCCGGCGTGTCCATCTCGATCACCACCAGCAGTGCCTTGTCCTCGACCGCATTGGCGAGGCCGCGCAGCAGGTAATCGGCGCTGGCCGGACTGATCGCCCCCTGCACCGTCAACACCCGCACCATCGCCGCGCTGGCCGACGCAGCCAGCCCCAGGCTCAGACAGGCAAGCAGGGAGAGTCGAGACAGGGTACGCAACAGGTTGACCATCCACCTACTGTAGACGGAAAAACGGGCCAAACCTATGACCCGGGGTCAGCCTGATGTGGCACCAAAAAAATCAGGGCGGATGATGCGGGACGAACGGCACCCGGCCATTCGCCTCGCAGGGGGGAGCTAGCTGGCCACCACAGGCACAATCAGCAATTCGACCCGACGATTCAGCTGGCGACCCGCTTCGGTATTGTTGTCGGCACGCGGCTCGGTTTCGCCCTTGCCGTAGGCGTCCAGCCGCAACGGGTTGACGTTCTGGCTGGCGAAATAGTCCAGCACCGACTGCGCACGCTTTTCCGACAACACCTGGTTGTCTGCATTCGATCCCAGGCTGTCGGTATGGCCGATCACCGTGACGGTGGTTTTTCCATACTGGTTCAACACGACGGCAATCTTCTTCAACGTCGTGATGTAGCCCGGCTTCAGTACGGTGGAGAGATTGTCGAAGCCTGTCGAGGAGGTCATGTTGACGATCAGGGCGCTGTCGCTGGCGCGCTTTTCGATGGTGATCTCGCCGCGCTGGATTTCGGGCTGTAGCTGCAATGCCAGATCCTTGGCCTGCTTGTCCATGTAATACCCCACCGCGGTGCCGGCCAGTCCGCCGCCGACGGCGCCGATCAGCGCCCCCTTGCTGCGGTTGTTCTTGCTGATGAGTGCGCCCAGTGCCGCACCGCTCACAGCGCCGACGATGGCGCCCGTTTCGGTCTTGGTCAGATCGCGGGAATCCCCCAGATCGTTGGTCGTACAGGCGGAGAGCAGGAGGATTGCCGTCAGCGGCATCGCTATGAGGGATTTGTTCATGGTGAGTCGTTTCAGTTGTTCGGACGAAGCGGGATTATGCCGCAAAGGGGCTGTTCATGGCTTGGACCCCTCGTTGGTCTGCGCGTGCGAGGGGAGCCGTTCGCCCAGGATGTCGCTCATAGCCCAGCCCGGGTGCCGTCGTTGCAAACGGGCCGGCGATCGCGCTTCAGGCCGCGGCGCCTGCATGCCGGCCGTAGTAGGCCTTCAGCAGAAACGGCGGCGCGACGGTGGTGATCGCGATGACGATCAGTAGCGCGGCGTAGGTTTCGGCATCGAGGATGCCCTGGTTCAGTCCTAGCTGCGCGAAGATCAGGCCGACCTCGCCGCGCGGAATCATCGCCAGGCCGATCGCCATCTGGCGGAAGCGGTTTTCGCGAATGAAAAAACCGGCAGCGAGTTTGCTGATAAAAGCCACCACGATCAGCGCGCCGCCCAGTTGCCAGACCCGGGGCGAGCCCCAGTCCACCGTGTTGAGGTTGAGCGAGACGCCGACCATGACGAAAAACAGCGGGGCAAAGGTGTGGATCAGCGGCCGCATCTGCTCCTCCAGTCGGTGCGCAAGCTGCGGGCTGGGCGCGAACCAGCGGTTGAGCGCCGACAGGCCGAGTCGTTGCCGCACATTGAAGCGAAAATGCTGCGACAGAGCGATGCCGGCGGCGAAGCCGCCCATGATGAGCGGCGCGCCGACGGCGTGCGCAAGCCAGGAAAACAGCAGGATCAGCGCCAGCGCCATGGTGATCAACAGGCCGGGTGTGGCCGCACGCTGGTCGTAGTGGTCGATGATGCCGCCCGCCAGCTTGGCAACCAGCGGGGATAGCAGCATGAACAGCACGATGAAGAGCGCGACGGTACCGGTGGCGGCCAGCGATACCTCGTGCTGCACCGCGAACTGGTAGAGAAAGGCCAGCGCCAGCACGCCGAGGATGTCGTCCAGCACCGCCGCGCCGATGACGATCTGTGCCTCGTCCGACTGGCGTTTTCCCAAATCGTCCAGCACCCGCACCGTGATGCCGATACTGGTTGCGGTCAGCGTGCCGCCGATGAACAGCGACACCAGATTGTCGAGGTCGAAGCCCCAGCGGCAGACCGAGTAGCCCAACACGAAGGGCAAACCAAAACCGACGATCGCCACCACGATGGGCTTGATGCCGGACTTGGCGAGGCGGAACAGGTCGGTATCCATGCCGACCTCGAACAGCAGCAGGATGATGCCGATTTCCGCCAGCAGGGCCATCGTTGCATCGGGTGAAATCCAGCCCAGCAGCGACGGCCCAACCAGCAGGCCGGCCAGCAGTTCGCCGATCACTGAAGGAATGCCGTGACGCCCCGCAATTTCAGAAAACAGCCGCGCAGCGATGAGGATGATGGCGAGGGTCAGGAAGAATTGGTGGAGTTCCATGCGGTGTGTCCGGGATACTGGCTAGGCAAAGGCCGGGCGGCCTGCTTGTGGTTGCCAGGGGTCGGGGCTATCTTAACGCGTGCAGCTATCAGTTCAGCATCGGCGATGCATGACTTGGCTGAGCGGGCCGTTGCAACCTTTTTTTACCGACACCGAGAACTTGTCCGGGCAAGTGTGTTCAAATTTTTGCCTTGTTGCCCGAAACAGCGACAAATGTTGTTTTACATGATCCACATCAACCCATCGAAGGAGTCAGACATGAACGCGATCCGCAACACTACCCTGATGCTCACCCTTGCCGCCGCACTGGCGCTTCCCAATGTAGTGAGGGCGGAGGACGCCGCGCCTGCGGCACCTGCACCCGAGGCCACTTCGCCTGCTCCGGCCCAAGCCGCTCCGGCTCAGACTGCGCCTGCAACCATGCCCGGCATGGGAATGAAGATGGGGCCTGGCATGGGGATGGGGCCTGGCATGGGGATGGGACCCGGTGCGGGTATGCAGCACGGCGCCATGCATGCTGAACACTGCAACATGCACAAGGGCGGCATGATGGGCGACGGCAAGCCCTGCATGATGGGTCAGGGCTGCCGTATGGGAGGCGCGGACGCCATGACCGAGAAGCGTCTCGACATGCTGGAGAAGCGCATGGACATGATGCAGATGGTGCTGGAAATGATGGTGCGGCAGTCGGTCGACGCCAACCAGTAGTCCCAACCAACGTCTTCGCAGGCCGCCCGTTGGGCGGCCTTTTTCATGCGTGCTTGATCCGCAGGAACAGGACGCGCCCGGACTTGCACGGGTCTGGTTTGAAGCGGGTTTCATGCGAAGATTGGGCCACTGTGGTCAATATTCACAGCGCGCAGTGAATTTCAGGGGTGCAATTCGGGACATCCATAGATTTGGAGAAACGTGGTCAACCTGCCATGCATAATATCGACGAGCGGGCTTATCCGCCCGGCCCGCTGCTGGCCGATGTGTCCCTCAACCATGCCACGTCGGCCGTCTCGGCCATCATGATGAGCGGGCTCGCCGTGGCCGGCTGGGTGCTCAGGCAGGCTTTGCGCACGGTCAACTGGATCAGCGTGCTGCTGCGCGTCAATTGTTTGCTGAATGCCCGGTTCCGGTATCCACATGGCTAAGCAAGCGGAAGACAATTCACCACACTGGCATTGCCTCGACAGCGCGGCAGCCGCCACGCGTCTCGATAGCAACCTGAACAAGGGCCTTTCAACCGAGGCCGCTGCATCGCGTCTCGAACAAACGGGGCTCAACGCGCTGCACGAGACCGGCAGGCGTCACCCGCTTGTCATGCTGGCCTCGCAGTTCACCGATTTCATGATCCTGGTGCTGATCGCCGCCGCCGTCATCGCCGGAGTCATCGGTGAGCCGCAGGACAGCATCGCCATCGTGGTCATCGTGTTTCTCAACGGCATCATCGGCTTCGTCCAGGAATACCGCGCCGAGCGCGCCATGGCAGCGCTGAAGAAAATGGCTAGCCCGCAGGCCCGGGTGATCCGCAACGGGCAGCCAGAGATCATCGACGCGACGGATCTTGTACCTGGTGATCTGGTGGAGCTGGAAGCCGGCAACATCCTGCCGGCCGACCTGCGCCTGACCGAACTGGCTTCGCTCAAGGTCGACGAGTCCGCACTCACCGGCGAATCGCAGCCGGTCGACAAACAGCTCACGAAGCTGCACGAATCCGACCTGCCGCTCGGCGACCGCCTCAACCTGGCCTACAAGGGAACGATCGTGACCTATGGCCGCGCACGCGGCCTGGTGGTGGCCACCGGCATGCGCACCGAACTGGGGAAAATCGCCGCGCTGCTTTCCGGAGAATCCGGCAAGACACCCCTGCAAAAACGCCTGGCGCGTTTCGGCCAGAACCTGGCGCTGGTGGTACTGGCGATCTGCGTGATCATTTTTGTCGCCGGCTGGCTGCGCGGCGAACCGCCGCTGGTCATGCTGCTCACCGCGGTCAGCCTGGCGGTCGCAGCCATTCCCGAGGCGCTGCCCGCGGTGGTCACCATCTCGCTGGCGCTGGGGGCGGCGCGCATGGTTCGGCAGAACGCACTGATTCGCCGCCTGCCTGCGGTGGAAACGCTCGGCTCGGTCACCTACATCTGTTCCGACAAGACCGGCACACTCACGCAGAACCGCATGCAGGTCGACTGCGTGCTGGTCGCTGGCGAAACCCGACGCGGTCCGCAGTGCACGGAGGACGCGCCCTGGCGTGAACTGGGCCTGGCGATGGCGCTTTGCAACGACGCCGCGGCCGACGCTGAAGGAAAACTGAGCGGCGATCCCACCGAAACTGCCTTGCTCGAAGCCGCACAGGAGGTTGGTTTCGCCAAATCCGAATTGGAGGAATCGTTTCCACGCCTCGCTGAGCTTCCTTTCGATTCCGGGCGTGCGCGCATGAGCACGCTGCATCGCAAAGGCGAGGCGGTGCTGGTGCTGGTGAAGGGGGCACCGGAGGGCCTGCTGGAACTGTGCAACGATCAGTTGAGTGCTGGCGGAGTTGTCGCCATCGATCGGGCGGCGCTGCAGGACGCGGCCGAGAAGCTGGCCGCGCAAGGCCTGCGCGTGCTGGCCTTCGCGCTGAAGCGGCTGCCGCAGATGCCAGATGCGTTCGATGCAGCTGCGCTGGAAGCCGGGCTGACCTTCATCGGGCTGGCCGGGCTGATCGATCCGCCGCGTCCCGAGGCGGCCGAATCAGTGGCTGCCTGTAAAGCGGCCGGGATCATCCCGGTGATGATCACCGGCGATCACCCGGCCACCGCACGCGCCATCGCAAGGCGGCTGGGCATCATCGACGATGGCGGCAAAGTACTTTCTGGCAGTGAACTGGCGCGGCTGTCGCTGGAGGAATTCGAACGCGAGGTCGAGTCGGTGCGGGTCTACGCGCGCATCAACCCGGAACAGAAGATCAAGATCGTGCAGGCGCTGCAGGACAAGGGCGAGTTCGTCGCCATGACGGGCGATGGAGTAAACGACGCACCGGCGCTGAAACGGGCCGACATCGGCGTGGCCATGGGCAAGGG
>Ga0326732_1000056_pt1 | contig 26074 bp, 24 predicted proteins | sample MHFSIPfraction_4_FD_207644 | JGI IMG/M metagenome (GOLD analysis project Ga0326732, IMG submission 207644) | Lab enriched peat soil microbial communities from Michigan Hollow, Ithaca, NY, United States - MHF12FN SIP fraction | ecosystem: Environmental > Terrestrial > Soil > Wetlands > Peat...
CCAGGTTGCCGACCATCATCACCAAAGCCGTCTCTACGGCCAAGGCCGGCAAAACCATCGACCTCGACATCGACAGCCTCGCCATCCGGAAATGCGAGATCCGCATGGGAAAGGACAACGTCTATCTACTCGTCAACGCAGTCTCAAAAAACTCCCTGCGCCTCAAGCGCATCAAGCCGGGCAAAGCCATTCGTATCAGGAAGGGCGGCGTAGAGGCCGCCGACAGCGCGGCCGTGAACCGCCATTCCATGAAAGATCGCCGGCCCCGCCGGAAGTCAATGCAACGACGTCGGAACACCGAACCCGGCGGCGATTCGCTGACGAGTTCGTACATTGTACCAGTGACGAACTGAAGACTCGACCGAACCAGACGCGACCGCCATGATCGTACCAGTCCGAAGCCTTGCCCCTTTCATCTTCGCGCTTCTCCTGCTTTGGCCGGAAAGCCCTCAAAACGCCGACGCCGCCCAATCCCGTCGCCCGACGCATTATCTCAACGGCGTCGCCCCGCATATCGTAAACCGGAATCTGGCCGTGAAAAGCCATGAGCTCATCTACGACAACTTCACCGTCATGCACTCCGGCATCTCGAGAACGCCCCTCTGGGCTGCCGAACACCTGACGAATGAGGCGATCACCGATACGAAAAAATCCAGGCTGCCTGACGATTTCCACACGGAAACGCGGCTCCAGCCCAGGGAACGGAGCGAACCGAAGGATTACCGGTTATCGGGATATATTCCCGGACAGCTTGCTCCGACGGCTGATATGCCGACCGCCAAAGCCCGGACGCAGAGCTTCATATTGTCGAACGTGATTCCCCGGAATCGCGAAAGCAACGCACAGCTCTGGCCCCGGATCGAATCTTCGGTGCGTGAATACGCCATGAAGAAGGGCGAGCTCTATGTCATCACCGGACCGCTGTTTATCGGCAGGAATCTCGAACGGCTCAACGGCAGGGTTCTGGTGCCAACCCACATCTACAAGCTCGTTTTCGACCCAGGAAAGAACATAGGGGCGGCCTATTTCGTGAGAAACGAGCCCAGCATGCAGTTGCAGGTGCTCAGCATTCCCCAGCTCGAAAAAATTGCCGGGATCAACTTCTTCCCGAAGCTCTCAGATGCCGAAAAAGGAAAGATGCTGAAACTGCCCGAGCCGAAAGAGCTTCGCTGACAGGAGGTCACCGGCACGAACGCGCCCGTTCCTTTCGCACAGCGCCACCCGCTGTCTTTCCGAGTCCAGCAACACGTTTTTCCCCTGTCATTCTGAGCCCGACGAAGTCGGGCGAAGAATCCTTTTAAACATCCGTAACGGATTGCAGATTCTGTGATAAGTGCTGACTCTGAAAATGCTGGATACTGTCCCTTCGCTTTGCTTCGTTCAGCATGACATTAAAGAGAGTGGGCCGATTCAATTGTGTCATTCTGAACCCGGCACTGCCGGATGAAGAATCCAGCTGACCTACCGCTATCATCGTCAAGGGCAAAAAAAAAGCTGCCTCAGAAGCCATTCTGAGGCAGCCCTTTCTATTTGTTCTTCGTTCAGGCAGGTCTCGCGCCTGTCATTCCGAGTCCTACATCTCTTTCCCCACAGTCATTCTGAACCCGATTTCACTTTTTTCCCCTGTCATTCTGAGTCCGACGAAGTCGGGCGAAGAATCCGTTTAATCTTCCGTAAGGTATTGCAGATTGTATAATAAGAGTTGATTCCGAAAATGCTGGATCCTGTCTCTTCGCTTAGCTTCGGTCAGCATGACAATAAATAGAGTGGGCCGATTCAGTTGTGTCATTCTGAACCCGGTGTTGCCGGGTGAAGAATCCAGCTGACCTATCGCGATCATCGTCAAGGGCTGCAATCAGCTCACTCGGTCCGCAGCCTGAGTCGAACTCCCGGACGGTCATTCGGTGTGCCCACGAACTCGACGCCGCCGGATTCGAGCGCATCAAAAATCGCCATCAAGGTTCGAATCTGGCCTGTCGGTACCCCATCCATAATTTCCAGCCGCTTGATGGTCGAACTTCCCACCCCCGACTTCATCGCAAGATCCAAAGATGACCACCGCAACAAGGCTCTTGCCGCTCGAATCTGTGAACTCGTTATCAAAACCTTCCCCCGGTTAATATTGACTTAACGAACTCGATGCGTTCCATCACCTCTTTTCACTGTCATTCATACCGCTCTCCGCTCCGGTCGACACATAACCCCGCACCGGGAATAACCACTGCTCCGGAAGGTACTTCCACCCGATAACCAGCTGACGAACCTGCCTGCATCCATGCCGACGCTCCGACCCTCACACCTCCGGCAAGATGTACGCCAACGCCGAGATGCGCGAAATCGTCGAGCCTGCAGTGATGATCCACCGATGCATTGACGTTCACCACGCACCCGCGACCGAGAGTCGCCTCAGTACCTAAAACCGAACCTGCCATAATACAGCAGCCCTCACCAGTCACCGCTCTGCGAGAAACAACCACAGAAGGATGTACAATTGAAGGCATGGTAAAACCTGCTGCTTTCGCCCTGTCGAAAACCGTTTCACGCACCCGATTGTTGCCGATGGCCACAACCAGCGCTCCCGCATAAGAGGCAAAACCGCTCAATTCATGCGCAGTCCCCAGCACAGAATAACTCCAGACCTCTTTGATTTGCGGGTAACAGTCGTCCAGAAAACCCGCGATCTCAAAGTTCCCCGCCAACTCTATGGCCTCGGCAACCGCACGGCCATGGCCGCCGGCACCGACTATCAAAATCCTTTCCATGCTTTTACCAATTCGTGCTGATCAAGTCAGGTAGTAGACCGTCCCTTACTTTCATCAAGAATTTCGAAAGAAAAATCAAGCGACCGCTTCTTGCATAACAGCCTGCAACACCTCGCAACTCTTGTCGATATGCTCTTTTTCCAGCGTAGGATGAACGAGAAACATCAGGCTTGTTTCACCAAGCTTTTTTGCAACCGGCAATCGCTCGCCCGGTCGCCAACCGGTATCATCAAACGCTTTTTCAAGATAGACCTCCGAACAGGCGCCGGAATAACAGGGAACGCCACGGTAGTTGATTTCACTCATGATCCTGTCCCTGCTCCAGTTATCCTTCAGCTTCTCCGGCTCAACGAACATATAACACTTGTAAGCCGCATGATCCATGCCTTTCGGAACGATCGGCACCCGCAAACCGGGAATATGGGAACCTGCACGCCATAACTGTTCAGCATTGGCCTTACGCCTCGATGTCCATTCAGCCATTCGATGCAGCTGCAGCCTGCCGATCACGGCCTGCATTTCAAGCATCCGGTAGTTGGAACCAAATGACTCATAAAGCCAGCGATAGCCAAATCCAGGGGGATGTTGTTTTTCATAAACAGCTTCCCAGGATTTGCCGTGATCCTTGAACGCCCAGATCTTCGACCACAACGCCCGGTCGTTCGTAGTAACCATGCCACCCTCTCCACCGGTAGTCATGATCTTGTCCTGGCAAAATGACCATGCGCCAGCATGTCCGATTGAACCGACCGATTTACCCTTGTAGCGGGCGCCATGAGCCTGCGCACAATCCTCGATCACCAGCAGACCATGTTGCTTCGCCAAAGCCATGATCGGGTCCATATCACAGGGCATACCCGCAAGATGAACGCATATGACCGCTTTCGTCCGCGAGGTTAATACCTCCCCTATGGATTCAGCAGTAATGTTCTGAGTATCACTGTCGACGTCTGCGAACACAGGCACTGCACCCATGGATACAATGCAGGATATCGAGGCAATGAAGGTTCGAGATGTAACGATAACTTCATCGCCACTCCCGATTCCTAATGTCCGAAGCACTACCTCCAAAGCCAACGTTCCATTCGCGAGCGCTATGGCATAATCGCAACCGACCCATTCGGCAAACTCCTTTTCAAATTCACGGGATTCCTGACCAGTCCAGTAATTGACTTTATTGGATAAAAGAACATGAGAAACTGCATCAGCCTCTTCCCGCGTATATGAGGGCCAAGGGGGAAATTGGGTATTAAGCATATTGGTTTGATTTCCAGCGTTCTATTTTATTCGCACGAAAATTAAGGTGTAAAACGAATAAATTTAAGCACTTATAAGAAAGCGCTGTGACTTGTTTCTGGTTTGCATTAATATTTGATAACCTCTGGAAGAAACAAAATCAAATATCTCTATCTCATCTGCCTGAACTTCAATCATAAACATTGGATGTTTTTTACCGGGATCAAACAAGCCGCAAAAACCCGACAGCGTTATACCTCCGGGACAATTCTAATGGCTCCCGCCCCCGACCTGCACTTAATTACCGATAACGAGACTCCCCCTGTTCGCTTCAACAAATACCTGCTCGTCGTTCTGGATATTGCTTCCCCAACGAATGGAGATTAAGTATTCAGCATTGATAAAAAATTGCTTGTTTTACATAACAGATATTTCTCGGATCAACAATCCAGGTATGTCGTAACCGTCCCATATGTAATTAAAATCTAATGACTTACCGATTGGCACCACCCGATCGATACCCGACACATTATTCTTTATCAATAAATCGCGCCAACGCTCATTGCTAATTCCTGCATAACTTATGGTTTGGATTTTGCGAGAAAGTAGCGGTAACAACTCCTCCAATTCCGCTATCGCCGACTCGAAAAACAGCCCGGCACCACAATGCAGCTCTTCATAAATTTCCGGTTTTGGCAACCACACTTTGGATAAATCGTTACTATGGCTCTTTTCAACATGAACCTGCTCATACAAGGCCAACGAATCGACGGCAACTCTCTTGTTGACATAGTCGCTCATATCGAGCCCAGTATCTTCCTGCGTTATGCGTTGTTCAAATGAAGACCAGAAGAGGCGGCGCGCTTTATCCGTTTTCTCCTGATTATCGCTTAACCACAAGATCATCCGTGGACTTGAGCACGCCATCTGCGCAAACCAGTAAGCATCGTTATAGAATGCTTCGGCAAGGCTCAGCAGCTGCGCATTGTTAGCATTGACAATAGTTTCCGCATCGATAACCGCAAACGAGTATTTGTTCGCGAAGGTCATCTCAAAGGCCGTAGGAGGTAGGGGCGCTTTGCGTATTTCATTGATAGTCTGATCGCCACCCCAGACCAGACGAACATCGCAGCACGACGAAAACAGTGCGTTAACCTGCGCATCGTGACCGTATTGCACGATCAACGAGCGATTGCGGACATCGACAAACTCCCTTTGTGCAAACAGTTTACCGATGATTTCGATAATGACGTGAACCTGTTCAGAAGGTTTGGATGATACCCGGACGATATTGCTGTTGCCGCACAACAGGGACAGAAACCATGAATAGATAAAAATAGTATCAACGTTGGCCGGTGCGACGTGAAAGGCGACCCCGCGCGGCACGCGGATACGCGTTTCATCAAGGACATGGCGTTTCAACTTATCAACGCTGGAACGCCGTAGCCAAAAGGCCAGCGCAGCAAGCGCCGGATAGGTTCTCACCTCTGGCGAAGAGAGCATCGATTTGGAAAAAGCATCGACGAAACTGACAACCGTAGGGCCGAAAGGTTCCAGTGCTGGTAATCGAACCAGGTCATCGATAGCCGGACTTTCATCATAGACCGGAACATAGGAAAGAGTACTCATCAACGTCTTCATGGTTAGTGCTGGTCAGCTGCGTGCGTATCACTGCATCCGCGGATTTCTGCGCGTTTGAGCCTTCCCTGAATCGTGAAATATTTGCCTGAGCGACCGCATGCGCAATCGTCTTCACCATATAGTGTACCGATGTCTTCTGTCAGCAAGCTGTGACCTGGATAGCTGGTCGGGATGGTTGAGATCACCTGTACGACGCCCGGCTGATTGACGCCGCAGACACTCCAGTCGCGCGGATCGCGGATGAGAATGTCCGAATAGGAGGGTGCATGGAAAAATCCGTGCTCGCACTCCATATAGACCGAACCCACCTGCTCGACCATACCATAAAAATCATGAACCGAATGAATGCCTGTCACGCTCTTTAGGCGGCTTTTGAAGGTCCGGTTATCGACCGCTTCGTCATTCAGTTTTTTCCAGCCGCCGCTATGAATCAGGATGGCCTCTGAGCTGGCGATGCGCTTCCCCATCTGCTCAAGTCTCTGAACCAGGTATTTCCAAACCATGAAAGTGAAGCCGAACGCAAAGATTTTTTCATTCCGATTTATGTCCAGAAACGTCTCGATCGCTTCTATGTCCAACTCCATGCTCTCATCTTTGAGCGCATAGGTATGTTGCCTGCCGAAATTGGACAGCCCGAGAATACCTGCGCCTCTGGCCGAGAAGGAGAGGCGGTTTTTTATGACGCTTGGGTGATCGATAATCAGCATCGGCAATCGCTGCTTACCGAGGAACGACTGCATGATGCGCACTAGCGCTTTGGTTTGCGCTGCCGCCGTGTTGCGATCGAGATAGATCCGCGAGACGATTTGCGAGGTGGTGCCGGACGAGGTTAGCACCTTGAAAACATCACTTTCGGGAACCGAGCGCAATTCATAGTTCTTGAACAACCGTACCGGGAAAAACGGAATACCTTCCAGAGAGGTGATTGCTCTGACATTGACTCCGTATGCGTTCAGGAGTGATGCATACTCCTTGCAATGGTCGTAATGGTGCTGCGTCAGGGCTTTCAGGCGACCGGTCAACAGCTCACGCTTTTCACATTTCGGCATTTGATAAACAGGCCAGTCAAGATATGCTAAGTCAAGCACGATTCAGTTTCCCTCCTGAAATGATGTTACCGTTTCAAGAAGTTCGGGATAGTTCACTTTGCCCGAAGCCGTTAATGGCACCTCGCGGCAAGAGATCACCTGAACGACCGAGTGATGGAGTTTGTACTCCTTGATGATCGTCGCAGCCAGTTCTATCGTTGATACGCCAGTCTCCGCAAGCGCGACAATCAGTTTGTCATCATGTCCGGTCGCATACGCGGCAATGCCCCGCTGCTGGATGCGGCGCTCTACTTCGTCGAGACTGATCCGGTTGCCGTGGATTTTGATGAAGCGCTTCAACCGTCCAACGATATAATAACAACCGTCAGCATCCCGCCTGGCAACGTCGCCAGTCGCCAGCACTCCGCAAAGCTCGTCTCCGCGCGAGAGCTCGTCGGCGGTTTCAGCGTAGCCCATCATCACGTTTGGCCCGCGATATACCAGCTCGCCAGCCTCGTCAACCTGCTCAATGAGTGCGCCGCTCGCATCCCGCAGTGAAAATTCGCCGCCAGGAATGGGAACGCCGATGCTCGACGGCTTGTCAAGCACGCGCTCGACAGGGAGATAAGACATACGGGCCGTCGCCTCGGTCTGCCCGTACATCACGAAAAAATCGATTTTTCTCTTGCTCGCAAAGTCTCCGAACCAAATGACGCTTTCCGGCAACAGGTGTCCACCTGCCTGCGTCATGGTGCGTAAAGCTGGCAGCGCCATTCGTTCGATCCGTAAGCGTTTCAGCATCTCGTACATAGTGGGAACCCCCGCAAAACTGGTCGCCGCCCCATCCTTTATAAACTGCCAGAAGCTTCGCTCCATCAACGAATCCGCTGTCATGAGTAACGTAGCACCTGCCAGAATATTCGTATTGATAATCGAAAGGCCGTACGAATAGTGCATCGGCAGACTAGTGATGGCACGCTCTTCACCAGTTATGCCCATATAGCTGATGATGGACTCTGCGTTTGCTTGCAGGTTCCGACGGCTGAGCCGCACCAGACGCGGTGAACCCGTCGTACCAGAGGTGGAGAGTAGCAGCGCCAAATCAGGATGAAGCTGCGGTGAAACGAACCCCGTCTTTCGCCACCAGAACTCACTCGCCTCCGACTGACGACACCATACGGCAACTGGCGAATAGCGCTCATAAAGCGACTCCCGAAGTCCAGCATTAAGCGCCGAATCGATCAACATCGGCACCCCCCCTTTGCGCAGACAGCCAAGGTAGGCGGCAACGCATTCAGGCGCGTTTTCGCACTCAATTGCCACAAGGCTGCCTTCGCCGATCGGATCGGCTATCCGGTCGGCGCGCTGTAGCAGCTCCCGATAGGTGATGCTCAACCCGTCAGCCAACCTTACGGCATCGGACTGGCCATACAAATCGCAAGTGTTCCAGAAAAAACTCATATCAGCATTCCACCATCGACGCCAATAATCTGGCCAGTCACGTAAGTTGAAAGATCGCTAGCCAAAAACAGCGCAACATTGGCAACCTCTTCGGGCTGGCCGATGCGACCCATCTTGATGGAATCGAGACGCTCCTGAAACTTTTCTTTGGAAATGGAACGCGCCATATCAGTATCGATAAATCCTGGCGCTATGGCATTGATGCGAATATTTTGCTCTGCCAATTCTTTGGCGAGCGATTTGGTAATACCGATGACCGCCGCCTTACTGCCGCTATAAACCGCCTGGCCCTTGTTGCCATTGGTGCCGATAATCGAGGAAACGAGGATGATGCTGCCTGCACCTGTTCTTGACATCAACCGGCTGGCGTACTGTGAACAGTAAAGCACGCCGAAAGTATTAACCCCAAAGACCTCACGAATCTGCTCTGTGGTCACCATACCAATCAGCGCATCGTTCAGCACCCCTGCATTAGCCAGCAGAACGTCTAGACGCTTGTAGGTGCTAAAAATTTTCCGGAATGCCGCCTTGACGTTTTTCTCATCGGCAACATCACAGAGAATCGGCGCAAGTTGCGCATCCGGCGACTCTTGGCGGATCGCGTCAATGGCCTGTTCGATTTTCTCAAGATTACGCCCACCAAGAAGCACCGTAGCACCTGCGCGAGCAAAGACTTTTGCCGAAGCAAACCCTATTCCCCGGGCTGCACCCGTTATAAAAACAATTTTTTTATCAAGAATGACACTCATCACGTAAAACTAACCTCATATTTTGCAAGAATCTCTTTTGCTTTTATTACCGAACTCATATCAATAATATCATCAGTATCCATCATGATATCGAATTCACTTTCGAGAGCGGCGACAAGCGCCATGTGAGCAATCGAATCCCATTCGGGAATTGAATTATACTGCAAGTTATCAACGACTAAGCTGGAATCAATATCAAGTGATTCGCTGAATACTTTTACAAAACGCTTTTCATTACTCATTATCAGTGTCCTTTTATTCGTTTAGATAAAACCGTATAGTTACCCCTATTCGTAATAATTTTGTTATGCTCAACGCTCATCTTGACATACGAATGAGAATCAACGGTACAATGATCACCCATACTCACTCCGGGATAGATCGTAGCGCGTGTGCCCATAAAGCACTGCTCACCGATCACAGCATCTCCATTCAACGCACAATAGGGCGAAAGCACCGAATACTTTCCAACGACCGCACCATGACCTATACTGCAAAAAACATTTATAACAGAAAAATCATCGAGAAAAGCACCGGCATTAATGATAGATCCTGCGCACACAATCACCCCCTCATTGATTTTTGCCGAATCAGCAACATAGACCCCGGAATGCACATATGAGGTAAACTTGCTATTGACTGCCGCCAACCGGTCACGCACCTTTCGCCTGATGAGCGGATTACCAATGGCAAGCAGCAGACGATCATTTCTTTCAGGACAATAGTCTGATATCGTACCTAGATAGGGCCATTCTATCGGGGCCCTTAAGCCCTGGTCTGTTTGATCGTCAAGAATACCCTTCAATGAGGTATCGCTTAATAATCCATTTTTAATATCCTGATTGACATATTCTGCAACTTCCCAGCCAAAACCACCGCCACCGACAATAATAATCTGTTCCACTACTATTTAGTTATTGATTATTTTTGATTGCTTCCTATAAACGCTTCGACGGTAGCATGCCCATCTTGATAAATCCCCTTGCGCAACACAACATTCAGCATAGTTAGTACGAGTATCCTGACGTCAAGCCATATCGACCAGTTATCGACATACCAGACATCCAGTTTGAATTTCTCGTCCCAACTGATTGCGTTGCGTCCGTTCACCTGTGCCCACCCGGTCATTCCCGGTTTGGCTTCATGGCGACGATATTGCTCCTTAGAATAAAGCGGTAGGTATTCCATCAAAAGTGGCCGTGGCCCTACAAGGCTCATATCTCCTTTAAGCACATTGATGAGTTCCGGCAATTCGTCAAGGCTGCTTGAACGGAGAAACCGGCCAAAAGGGGTAAGGCGATCTGCATCCGATAAAAGATTTCCATGTTCATCTTTCGAATTGGTCATCGTCCGGAACTTGAACATGCGGAAAGGCTTTCCTTGCGTGCCAGGTCTAACTTGCGTAAAAAACACAGGACTCCCATGAAAGATTCTGACCAGAAGAGCAAGACCCAGCAGTAATGGCGTTATTAGCAAAAAACCGGGAATGGTTAGAAAAAGATCGAAAATTCGCTTCATGACGACATACCACAGGAGCATATCTCTTCATAAATGTCGGCCACTTCACTTGCTGTTCTGCGTACATCAAATAGTTTCTTAGCTAATGATTGACCCTGAATTGCTAATGAACGTGCTTTAACAGGATCAAAAAGGGCTTCCAATATTGCCTCTGCAAGTGTTTCAGGGTTTTTAGGTGGAACTAACCAGCCCGTTTTACCTGGGCATATTAGATCCGGAAATCCTCCAACATTCGTGGCAATAGTCGGAACTGCATTCATTAATGATTCAACTGCGCCCCCAACGTTCTCTGAATGAGAAGGATGTACTGTTACATCAAAATCAGGATATAAATCCGGAACATCATTCCGTGCTCCTAAAAAAACAATTGAATCTCCACATTTTTCCACCGCATATTCATGAATAATTTTTTCGTATTCTTTTTTCTTACCCCATGGTCCGCCTACTATAACACAAAGTAAATTAGGTATCTTTCGCTTACAAATAGCCACCGCATCAATAAGATCTTCATGTCCCTTAAGACCTCTTTGTTGACCAAGATATTTTTTTGGAGAATACATATATGCAACCATACCGATTACTTTAGTCTTTTCATTAACACACAGCTCCTTTCTTAAATTACCTGATGGATAAGCATGAAATATCTCAATATCTGTTCCATAATATGATAGATATATCCTTCGCTTATCTATTCCTGATTTTAAATAGCGATCGCAAGTCCATTGACATGACCCTATCCAATAATCAGCAGGACCTGCTGTAGCAATTTCAGCTATAAGAAAAAATGGATGCTCTAAATGAAGAGGACCAGGAACCTGAAAAATCCTTGGTATTGGATGATTTCGACCAAGAGCCAATCGCATAAACAGAGTCGTACCAACAAAATGACTATGAATTATATCAGGCTTTATCTCATTCACCAATCTGCAAAATCGATGTGCTAAAGCCGGAAAATTCCAAGGTGTCTTAATCGGAAAATCTGTCTGGATATGATGCTCAGTTGCACCAACGCTTTTATAACGTCCAATCATTTGTCCGCCGTCCGGCAAAACAACATGAACATCAATACCAAGAGCAACAAGTTCCCGTACCTGACGCAATGCCCAACCTGCGCCAACAGACGTTTTCAAAAGATGAAGAGATATCAATACTTAGTAGTATATTATTTTTAAAATAAATATTTCCTATTATTCAAAACAACGAAACTTTTTTCAGAAGTTACACACCACAGGACTATATGTATAGCATCAAAATAGTCTTTCTCTGGAAAACATTCCGTATATGCATTATTTTTATAAAACGCAATCAGACAGGTCACCATTAGACAAAACTGTTTTTTTATAAGATTAAATGAAGTAATGGCTTAACAAGATTATCTTACTAACCCAATAGCGCAACAATCTCACAATTACAGCATACAAATAATCACCAAAATAATCGATATGGAATCAACATAGAACCATCAAACAATACCTTTTCATAAAAAAAGTAAGAAGTAACTAATAAGTAAACAGCGCCATAAATCAACCTCAGCCTTTTATCCTCAACAAGTTTAAGTGAATTTGGCATAAAAACAACAATAAAAAACGAATAATAAAATGTAATTCTAAACATTGCTTGGTTAATTTGCGCAATCGGCCATAGAGCTATCGTCGCAATCATCATAAAAAACAAATCATCATCTTTACGATTTAACCTTACCCTATAATAATATCCAAACACAGCGGTAATAACAATAAAATAATACATTAGCACTCCACCCGTCTCCACCTCTTCGTAGGGAGTTCTTGCGAAGCCGTTCATAAAACTAAAAATGTATATTGCATATAGTTTAATCAATACTATTAAAAACAATGACACCAAAACATTTATATTATTAATTTTTAGTCTTCTAATGAAATATATTGGCAAAAATATAACAGCCGAATAATGAAATAAAATCGCCAACACAAATGTTATAATAGAAATAAATATTTTACCTCTTTTAACCAAATGATAGCTCAAAAGTGTAAAACCAATAGCAATAGCCTGACGCATCCCGCTCATACCAAACGTATAATACCCTAACGCGATAAATAAATAAAAACTCATCCAAGCAATCTCAGAGTATTCATATACAATCAGCCCAACTGTAAAAATAAAAAATAGTGATGCAATGATAAGAAGTACCTGAAAATTATCCCCAAACAACACGGCTACCAAGTAGTTAAATAAAACAAATCCTTTTTCTAAATCTAAAGATATAAAGGATACACTAAGATCCTGATTGATTATAGTTTTGAATATCTGAGAATATGTATACGTATCAATACCAACATCTACCCCCCTAAAACCGCTTACTATTATCAAAATAAATCCAACAAAATAAAAATATATGTTCCTTGGCAACCTTCGAACAAAAAAAATTAAAGCCAAAATAGCCGTATATATCACTTAAAACCCCCACTCATATAAATCTCCATATATTTTTCATACATTGAAATTTTAGAATATTTTTTATTAGCCTCTAACACAAGTCCCTCCTTAATTATAGCTTTTTTATCAATCCATCGCCTTACAGCACTTTCAAGTGCATCCATATCCCCATACTCAACAAACTCACTATATTTCTCAAGAGTAATTTGTTCAGGAGCACCGGCCTTAAATCCAACGACTGGTGTTCCGCACGCAAGCGATTCAGCACATATCATAGAAAATGTTTCTTTTTTGCTTGTAAGAATGGTCAAATCAGCCATCGAATAGAATTTTACAAGCTCTTCAAGACTTTCAGTAAACCTTACTGCAATAACATTATCAGGAAGATCAGCGCAATCGCCGTCATACCCAATAATAATAATCTTGATTTTTTCACCTATCAACCTTTTCGCTAATTTTAAAACATACTCCCCGCCCTTTATTGGATTTTTAAACGATGGAGAAACATGCAATAATATTTTGTTTTCAACAGAAATATGAAAATACGATAAATCTGAATAATCTTTTAAACCAAAAACATTATTGGTATCTATACCATTTCCGATGACTTTAAATTGCTTATCCTTCAAGAAAGGCGACTGAACAGCCCTATCATATAACCATTTAGATACTGCAACGATTGTCAAATTATTAAAGCCAGAAAAAGCTGAAGCTTTTAATTGCCACTCTAAAGCAGTACGATCAAAAAACCATGAATCGTAGGATTCTTTAAGTTGTGGACAGTTCCCACAGCCACACTTCCATTTCTCACAATCAAATGCATGACCACACCTTGCCGTATACATTAACTCAGCATGAAGTGTTATAATTGTTTTATAATTATTAAATTTCAAGAAATTGAGCAATTTATAATTATCAACAAAATGGCCATTTAGGCAATGCAAATGCACTACATCTGGTCGTTTTGACTCTATAATTTTAAGCAATTTATTCGTAGAAAAATAGCATCCTGCATATGCAATTCCTGTAATTCTTGAATATATTGCCTCAAATTTCCCCTCTATCTCTGATGATAATTTATAGACATCTGCATCACCATTATTTTTACCTCGACCAAAACAAACGATTGATTCATGACCTCCTTCTTTTAACAAAGTATGAAGGTCAAATATGATTTTTCCCGTACTACCATATTTATAAACCACATTTACCTGTAGTATCCGCACCACTCAATTATTTACATTATGTTTAATTGCCAATAGAAATTTCATAAATTCTTCCACACCACCCGATTCACATAATCGGTATAGCTGTGCAGCAGACGGACGACCTTGTCCGATACGTTCGGCATTGAATAATCAGCCACCTGCAACAGGCTTCGTTGTGCTCCTCTCGGCTGGGTTTCGAGAATGGCCAACGCCTGCATTACCCGATCGACATCGAGCCCGACCATCATGACGCTTGCCTCCTCCATCCCCTCCGGACGTTCATGGGCTTCGCGGATATTGAGGGCGGGGAAATTCAGGATAGAAGACTCTTCGGTAATGGTGCCGCTATCCGAAAGCACTGCCTTTGCATGCATTTGCAGATGGACGTAATCGCTGAATCCAAGCGGCTTGAGCAGTTCTACCCGCTCATCGAACACGACCCCGCCTGATTCGATCCGTTTTCGGGTTCTTGGATGTGTTGAAACGATCACCCGTTTGCCAAAATCCCGGGCAAGAGCGTTCAGAATGTCCACCAGCCGTCCGAAATTCCAGTCAGATTCGATGTTCTCCTCCCTGTGGGCGCTTACCACAAAGTAATCGTCGTGTGCAAGGCCAAGCCGAGTGAGCACATCCGAACAGTCGATCTTTTCACGGTAGTGCGAAAGTACTTCGAACATGGGGCTTCCGGTCTTGATGATCCGGTCGGCCGGCAATCCTTCCCGGAGAAGGTACTCGCGGGCAATATCGCTGTAAGTCAGGTTGATGTCGGCTGTATGATCGACGATTTTGCGGTTTATCTCTTCCGGAACCCGCTGGTCGAAACAGCGGTTGCCCGCCTCCATATGGAATACCGGAATCTTCCGGCGCTTGGCCGGATATGCTGCAAGGCAGGAGTTGGTGTCGCCGAGAATCAACAGCGCATCAGGTTGTACCTGCTCCAGCACCCTGTCGGTTTTTGCGATGATCAACCCCACAGTTTCCGCCGCCGTGGATCCTGCCGCCTCGAGAAAATGGTCAGGCTTGCTAATTCCGAGATCATCAAAAAAAATCTGATTCAGCTCGTAATCATAATTTTGCCCGGTATGCACCAGCACATGCTCAGTGTGCTCATCGAGCTTTGCCAGCACCCTTGAAAGCCGGATAATCTCTGGCCGGGTACCGACGATGGTCATAACCTTCAGTTTCTTCACTGTTGTATAGGGATGAGGGTTGTCCACTTTTCAAGACTTCTGACTATTCATTACTCCGGACATTAAAATTCGCATAGGTAAATTTGGCTACCGGCTGTCATTCAGAATGAAGCGGAGCGAAATGAAGAATCCATCCTCTTTTGAAATAGTGCCTTATGGATTCTTCTCCCTAAAAGTCGGGCCCAGAATGACCATTCGCTTTTCAGTATGATTGAGGTCTTTAGTGGCCGGATTAATTAGCCAAAGCTTCCTTCGGGTAAATCCGCGTCAAGTCGTAGACGACACAATCAGACTTTCAGAAAATAGGTGTCTGGTTGCTCGGGGTGGAAAATTTCGGAGGCCCAGAACAGCGTCACCAGTTCACCTTCGCCAATATTAGTGATGTGATGCGTATAACCGGGTGGAATATCGACAACCCTGAACTCCCTGCCTGAAACTCTATGCTCGATAAGCTCCGTGCCGTCGATCCTGCGGAAGTTGATCACCGCATCTCCTTCAACCACCATGAACTTTTCGGTTTTCGTGTGGTGGTAATGGTTGCCTCGGGTAATCCCCGGTTTAGTGCGCGAAACGAAAATCTGCCCAAACGCCTCGCTTTTCATCATCTCGGCAAGACTCCCCCGCTCGTCGGTCCTTATGTTGAGCGGGTAAGCAAAATCATTGCCGTCAAGATAGCTGAGATAGGTTGCATAGAGCGCCCTCACAAACCGGCTGTCGAAGCCAGGAAGAACAAGGGTTCGACGCGACTGGCGAAACGACTCGATCAATTCCGCTAGCTCTCCAAGCGTAATGGAATATGAAGCAAGATCAGCACCGAAAGCAAATCCCGTTTCCGGAGAGCCATCATTGACGGGGATTTCACCGATCAGGGCCAAAACCACATCGTCGATATAGGTCAGCTCGATCGAGCGAGCCGGATCGGATATGGTAACCCGCAAGTCGTGAGCAATATTATGGCAGAAAGTAGCGGTCACCGAGTTGTAGTTCGGGCGGCACCACTTTCCGAAAAGGTTCTTGAAACGGTAAACCACCGTGCATGCTCCAGTAGCATCCGAAAACTCTCTGAGCGCCTGCTCCGCCTGCAGCTTGCTTTGCCCGTATGGGTTGTCGAGATCAGCCTGTATGGACGAAGCGAGGACAATCTTCGGCGTCCGATTCAGTTTTCTGAGCGTAGCGCAGATCTCCTCGGTCAACCCCGCGTTCCCGGGCCTGAACTCCTCCTCGCTCTTAGGCCGGTTCACCCCGGCCAAGTGAAAAATCACATCAACCTCAGCGAGTATACCCTCAAGTTCCTTCCACGTATTTTCGCGATCGAACTCTATAACCCGAACTTGCTCCATAGTCCGCAAAACCGAACACAGGTTCTTCCCCACAAACCCTTGAGAACCAGTCACCAAAACATTTAACATCAGCTGACAGGATTAATGAATTTTGAATTGTTAAACGGCTATCCTTTCGCCACTCATGGCCGATCTTACACATTCAAGCTTCAAGAGCAGTTCACACATGCCATCCACATCAACTCTCGTCGAATTATGGGAGTTGTAATCCTCTTTAAGTGAAACCTCCTCACGACCTTCACTGAAAAATGCCGCATAGTTCAGATTGCGGTTGTCCGCAGGAACACGATAGTAGCCTCCAAGATCGTCTGCCACGGCCAGTTCTTCACGGGTCAAAAGCGATTCGTAAAGCTTTTCTCCATGCCGGGTTCCGATAATGGTAACGGGAACATCGGTCTTCATCAATTTCTTGAGCGCAAGCGCAAGCGTTTCGATAGTCGCCGCTGGTGCTTTCTGCACAAAAGTGTCACCAGGCTGACCGTGAGTAAAGGCATAGAGTACCAGATCAACCGCATCGTCAATGCTCATCATAAAGCGGGTCATATTGGGGTCAGTAACGGTCATCGGCTTTCCCTCCTGAATGTGCTTCAAGAAAAGAGGAATGACAGAACCACGGCTGGCCATAACATTACCGTAACGCGTCACGTTGATCACCGTGCGATGACCCGACACACGCGACTGTGCAACAGCTAACTTCTCCATCATAGCTTTCGAAATACCCATGGCATTAATCGGGTATACCGCCTTATCGGTACTGAGTACCACCACCCTTTTGACACCGGCTGCAGTAGCCTGGGTCAATACATTATGAGTACCGATAGCATTGGTACGCAAAGCTTCCATGGGGAAAAACTCACAGGACGGAACCTGCTTCAGCGCGGCAGCATGAAAGATAAAGTCAACTTCTTCCACAGCATCACGAACGCTATCAGTATTACGTACGTCTCCAATATAAAATTTCAATTTTGAGCTTGAGTACTCTTTACGCATATCATCTTGTTTCTTTTCATCACGACTAAACACGCGTATTTCTGCAATATCTGTTTCAATAAAACGTCTTAATACAGCATTACCAAATGTGCCTGTCCCACCGGTTATTAGCAGTACCTTTGCTTTAAACATGCTTATTTTTAAAGTAGATTTAACACTTGTTTACCCCAAGAAATATAATCAAAATGTTTTCGCGCATATTCCTGTCCATTATCAGCAATTTGTTCTGCAATATGAGGATTATCAAGCATGTAAATGATCTTTAATGCAAGATCTGAACTATCACCCGGCTCGCATAAACATAATTCAATACCATCTTCAAATCGCTCAGATACATCCCCTACGGAAGAAGCAATAACCGGCCGACCAGATGCCAGATACTCAGATAACTTAATGGGTGCAGCAACTGCATTGCGATGATGATCAAGTTTAGGCATCAACAATATATTAGCTGCACTTAAAAGATCCCTAACAGCCACCTGATCAATAAAATCGGTAAAAGTAACTCTATCTCTTATGCCAAGTTCGTTAGAGATTTTTTTATAATCAACTTTATAACTTAATGCATAGTCAACAACATCAAGCTTTCCGGCGATAACAAGATGTGCTTGCTCACTGAATTGAGAAACAACTCGCATTGCATTAAGCATAATCTCTATACCTTCCAAACTCACAACAGATCCACAATAAACGATTACTAGTTTGTCTTTTAAATTATATTTACTCAATGCCTTTTGAGAATCACCAGCAGAAAATAGATCAACATCAATAGGCGGATAGCTGAGATATATTGGGATTACAGGAGCTTGCTTACGATAATGCTCCAGGAGAACAGATGTTCCGGTTAACGCGTTGAGATCAGATTTTCGTGACATAAAAACGTCAACAGAATTAATAATAAATAGTTTCAAGCGATCTAATACATTCATTCCTGGCAAAGGAACATAATGATCTCCTTGAACATATATTATTTTTACACCACACCTTCTTGCATACATAACTAGAGGGACAAACTGAAGCCCAACACTATAAAACAATACAACATCCCACCTCTTTTTGATTATCCCGCTTTTCACAAAAGAATAATATTTATAAAAAGATCGATGAGCATTGGGTGTAGAAGCGAAGCATTGAAACGTATAATCAGCACACTCCTCATGATCGGTACCCAAAAATAAACCCATACCCCCAACCACAAAATCAACTTCACAATCATTACCAGCCAAACCCCTTGCCATCATATGTGCGCAACGAAAAGCCGGAGCAGCAAAGGTTTCGCATGACATTGTCACCAAGCACTTCATTTCTTAATTGACAAAATGGTTTACTTTATAATTCAGCATATATTAACAATCAACAAGAATAAAACAAACAAGAACAAATCGTCTTGGTTATAATCAGCAATTTTCATCACAACCATTCAACAAAATCAATTTATTATCTAATCTAAACGCAACAAATAAATTATCTCATAAAACTGATTAAGAAAACAACAGCCCTTTTCAGTTGATCAAAAGATTTAGTGATTAATGATCTACTAGGCATATACTTTTTTATAATTTTATCAAAAGACAACAATTCAAGATCGAAAAAAAATGAAGACCGAAAACAGTTAGGAGAAACTGACCCAGAAATACAGTGATTTGATTTAACAGCAACGCTTAAATCGGTTTCAAATAATGTCAATTCATAATGACAAGCATCAATAGCATTTTGGCCTTTTTGTGTTTGTACAATAATTAGCGAAGTGCCTTTATCATCATCCCATTCAGGGTGATGATCTCCAACACCCCAGAAATCACCAAGAGATATGTCGGCAACACGCGGGATACGAGAAAACGGACAATCATGACATGATGGGCGTAAATAGATATTTTCTAAAAAGCCCTTCATAAATGGATCATCAAAAAATACTTTTTTATATTCTAGGCCATTATCAAAAAGTATTAATAAAAAAAACTTCTTCCATCCAGAATCTTTATACCTGAAATTTATTTTTATTATTTTACCCTTATACTTATTCTCAAGATACCTCTTGTAAGCAAAAAATACTTTTTGAGACGGGACGCCATGACAAACCAAGTCACATGTTAAAAGATTCTCATCGTCTTTTCCTAAATATGAATACAACCCGGCTATTTGACATGGCGTCCCAGAAAAAAGAACTTTCTGCCCTTCAGTCAAGCATAATTTTACGTCAGAATAGACATTACCAATTATGCTCTGCAAATATTTAGAACCTCTAAACTTTTCACCTTCATTTTCGCTCCTCGCAGACTGATGACACAACTTCATTGATTCATCGAATGCAGCACCAAATATAATCCCATTTTGAATAATAGTTTGCTTCATCAATTCACCAAATACCCCACCAGATGAACTATTTTCACGATTCAAATCATTCTTACTCCATGCTGCGAATGCCTTTGTATACTCTCCAATACTTGGATTACATATTACCGGACACGCCCTTTCGCAAGTCCCACAATTAATACAGATATTATTATTTATTTTAGGATAAATAAATCCTTCACGATCGTAAATCATATCAATACAATGCAAAGGGCATATTGCGTAGCAAGAATGACAACCGCAACACTCTTCTTTATCTACTATATTAATCATCACTGACTCTAAAATTGACTGATTTTCGTTAAATATTTTTTTAATAAAATATTATTATGATATACCAATTGCTTCATTAAAAAAAAGATCAGCATCCATTTGCATTATCTTAATCTTTTTACTCACCTCAACCCAATCAATAGGCTTTAAAAAAAGCTCTTTTATACTATCCTCATCATACTTATCAACCAGTCTGTTTATTAAAGATAATTGGTTAAGAAGGGTATATAGTCGATCATTCATTTCTGAACCAGAACCTTCAACTGGTATTGCTATAAAATTTTTTTTATAAATTATTGAAAATACAACCCCGTGAAAAGAGTTTGTAACAACGCAAGTAGATTTTTTAATATACAATAACCATTCTTCAATGCCGATCATAGAATACTTTATACTTTTGGTACACACTACCTTCTCTTTTATAATATCACGAAATAAATGACCTATTTTTCTTGCAAGTCGCTGTCCATCGTGGATGATATAAATAAAACATGCACAACCTAAAAACACCCGATCGTCCAATAAATTATCATAATCTATAGCTGACAACAGAAGCGTCGGATCAGGCATTATCGACACATTATCATAGCCCATACCCACAACTATTTCAGTTCCAGAATTCTCGCGAACACTAATCATGTCAAATTTACTCAAAAGCGGCCTTACGATATTTTTGATTTTTTTTGAATACGACAAACAACCAAAACTAACCGCATATGCAATACGGGTTATATTTTCACTTCCGAAGTCTAGAAAATAACTCGTAGTTGGCCTCAACTCACCATTCATAGTAAAGCTTGGATTCCATACCTGGTCACTACCACATATATAAATATCGTAATCCGGTGGATTGACTCTTAATTCTTCCAATGACTCATAACGATCAGTAGTCTTAAGATTTTTTTCTCGAAATGGTACAAGTGATTTTTCCTTATAATAATCAATAATATTTTTTTTTATTTGCCAAGGCCTTTTCGAAAAGAAACACTTAGAAACACTTTTATCAAAACGGATGGGCTTATAATTAATTATATTCACATGCCCACCTCTTTTCTCAAGAACAACTTGCAATGCATATGACTGCAAAATAGCTCCATAATTTGTACTCCAATGAAATGTCAAAATCCCTATTTTCATTTAATCCCTCAATATTTGAATTTCCACATCAATTATTCACAATTTTATGCAAAAGATATAGCTTCAACTATTTAATTCAGTACTTCTAACCGAATGCACCAAATCGAATCTTTATTTTATTAAAATTATGTGCTACAAATCTTTTTTCTCTGGGATCCAACACAATAAACCAACCACTTAAAACCGATACAATTACACTAACTATAAAAACCACAATAAATCGCATGCCGCCAGACAGCAAGAACAATGGAATTAAGATTGCTAATGTCGTAATCGCACCGACCAACGCATTCGGAATAAGTACTTCTTTTAACCAAATATTAATTGGTATACCAAGCAAATAACGACCCCAAAGCACTCTACCTAAGGACACTAGAATCATGGTACTAATGAAAGCAAATCCAACGCTGAACGGTGGCCATCCGGCCTTAAAAAACAACCACGCCAATGGAATTGTTAAGACAAGAATAATTCCAAGTGTAGCTTGGTATGCTGCAATTTCCCCATGAGCATTCACTGCAATCATGTAACCGACAGTCAACTGGTCAACCAAAAACATAATAAGCATCAACTGACACAGTGTATCTGCATATTGAGGAACTTCATGAAGCCATAGTCTTAACACGTATTCGACTTCGACAATTAGTGGAATTGCAAATAGCATAACCAAGAGAGTACTAAATTTGCACATTCGAATAGCATTCTCTATCATATAACTACGTTCTCCACGTCCCTCGCTTGCAGTCATTTCCGGCGTAAAGGCTCCTGTCATTGAATTCGACAGAGCCATGACCTGAGCTAAGACAGAATTTGCTATCCCAAAAGCAGCATTTACTCTAGGCCCAAAAAAAATATTCAGCAAAATCGATGACCCTTGACTGCGTAGAATTGACCCAAACGAACCGATAAAATTCCAACTCGCAAAAGAGAGAATTTTATTAAATCTTACCATATCAAACCAATAATCACGACGAATTTTACATTCATGAAAAACCATCATAGCTTGAACACTCAACCCAACCTGTATAAAAATGGTGATAGAAACTGTCCCAATTGCGTATAACAGCAATCGATCACCAGACAAATGGATCAGAATATATGCAAATGTAAATGAAAGTATTGACTGTAGGGTACCCCAAACAGCCAGTGTTGTTATATACTGCTTTGCTGTAAACATGGCACTGAATGGTATTGTGACCATGCTAAAAAATGCTGATAGTAGCGAAATACGAAACACTGATCGCGCTGTTATGATCCGATCAAGTGGTATCGTTAATACATTATCAATGCAGTATTCACCGATAGGCCAACCTATAATAATCAGTACAATTGGAAGAATCAGATGTATACTGAAGGCCACATTAAACCATCGATTGACTTTTTCCTTATCGCCTTCACCAAGACTGTATGAAAAATAGCGAGTTACACTTCCAGCCATGACACCATTAAGAAAAACAATAAAGATGATGATTGAACCAACAACGCTAAAAAGGCCGAAATCCGATTGACCAAGAGCAGCGAGTACCCAGCGTGTACTAAATAATGTAAGCGCTCCTGCAATTAGGCTACGTGAATAACTTGCAATGGTGTTCAATGCGATGCGCTGTGAAGGGGTCATTTTAAGGGTTTTAACTGCAAAAAATATTATACTCTTTCATTTTAAGCACTAAACAGATGCTGTATCAGTTCATAAAGCTCTTTTTTGTCGATTGGTTTTGAAATTAAACTGTCACACCCTGCATCATCAGCATTGTCCTTTTCTATCTGGAGAGTCGAGGAGGTCTGCACGATGACCGGAAGTTCTGGACGCAGCTCCTTAATTAACCTTGTGGCTTCGAATCCGTCCATCTCCTTCAACATGATATCCATCAACACCAAGCTCACCTCCGGATGACGCTTCACCAGTTCGACCGCATCCAGTCCGCTGCCTGCGTGAAGGGTGGATATGTTCGACCCGTTCAGGCTGGTCTTTAGAATCAGGCTTGTTACGTTCTCGTCCTCGACGATCAGAATGGTTTGGTCGGGAACAACCGGGTTATCACCAAATTCTGAACGATTCGATTCTGAACGGTGCGATTCGGAACCGATGCCAGCAAACACCGGTCTTGCAATTGCAGAGAGGCTTTCCTTCTCCTTTCGTATTTGTACACCAGGTTTCGGCGGACGATAATGAACCTCTTTTTTGCCATGAACGCCGACTGGCTCCAGAACAGATACATGGTGCAAAACGTCGAGATCCTTCTCCATGGAGACCAGATCGCTTGTTTCTGTTGAAGGCTGGTACTCAGGAATAATCCGCTTCAGCAGCATCTTGATCTCTCCGACGTCGTTCCGGCCGATGGCATCCTTCAGGCATGCCAGTTCCGGTTCGAGCTCATCCCACGGTATGAACTGCTCGCTCGCTTTGAAAATGCGGGGGTTAAGGGTCGCTTCGGGGTTATTGCCAATCAACAGCTCTTCGTAAAGCTTTTCGCCAGGGCGCAGCCCCGTCACCTTTATTTCGATATCGCCGTCGGGATGTGCTTCGTTTCGCACTGTAAGGCCTGAAAGCTCCACCATGCGGCGGGCAAGGTCGATGATTTTTACCGGTTCGCCCATATCGAGAAGGAAAACCTCGCCCCCAGAGGCGAAGGTGCCGGCCTTGATAACCAGTTGCGAAGCTTCGGGAATGCTCATAAAATAACGGGTGATCTCGCTGTGGGTTATGCTCAGCGGCCCACCCTCCTTGATCTGGCGGCGGAAGAGCGGCACCACGGAACCGCTCGACCCCAGCACGTTACCGAATCGCACCATGGAAAAACAGGTGCTGTGCCCCGACTGAGCGGCGAACGCCTGCAGAATCATTTCGCAGAGCCGCTTGCTGGCCCCCATGATGTTGGTTGGTCGTACCGCTTTGTCGGTACTGACCAGCACGAAACTCGATACCCCCTGGCGGATGGCGGCCTCGGCGACGCATCGCGTACCAAAAACGTTGTTGCGCAATCCTTCTGATGGATTGTGCTCGACCATGGGCACATGCTTGTATGCTGCTGCATGGTAGATCACTTCAGGATTGAAGACACTGAAGATCTCCGCGATGCGGACGGTGTCGGTAACGTCGCACAGCAGGGGCAGAACTCGGGTTTTAGAGCCAAGCCGCGAGCGACGTTGCTCGAGATCATTGTGAATGGTGTACAGATTGTGCTCGGCCTGCTCCAGAAGCAATAGCACCGACGGGCTGGCGGCAAGGAGCTGGCGGCAGAGTTCGCTGCCGATACTCCCCCCTGCACCAGTCACCATCACTACCTTGCCGGCAACGCTCTGTTTGATGCGCTCGTGATTCACCTTTAGGGGGTCGCGTCCGAGCAGGTCCTCGATTTCCACCTCGCGGACATCAGCTACGCTCACCCTGCCGTCGGCAAGCTCTTCAAGGCCTGGCAGCATCTGGATGCGTACCGGCAGCTTCTTGAAGCGCTGGACAATTTCATTGCGCCTCGCTCGGCTGGCAGAGGGCATGGCGATCAGCATGTTATTGATGCCCTTCCGCTCGATGAGCGATTCGGCCTCATCGGGGTTGAAAACCTGCAGGCCATGTATGGTACGCCCATGAAGCTTCGGGTCGTCGTCAAGATAACCTGCCAGGTCGAATCTGGCGCTGCGCCTTATTGAGCTGGCGATTTCCGCACCAGCCGAACCTGCGCCATAGATGAGAATACGGTTCGTCGTTGCTTTGGCGTTGTCCATCGTATTGTAGCCTCTTTTATGGTAGACAAAGCGAACCAAGGCACGGCTGCCGCCGGTGACGAGCAGAAAGAGCATCGGCTGAAGAAGCGCCACCGAACGCGGCACCTGCGGCACATTCAGAAGTAGCACAACACAGAAAAACAGCCCTCCGTAGATCCCTGTGGTCTTGACGAGCCTGACGAACACCGCAAACCCGCTGTAGCGCAGGATCGCGCGATAGAGGTTGGCATAGGTGAACATCGGGAGAATCAATGCCGGAGCAAGCAGGTAGGGAATCCACTGAAGCCCTTCAGGACGGTGGAACTGTTCAAGTCGCAGCGAAAAGGCCATCCAGACGGTCAGCAGGGATGAAAGAAGGTCGAAGCCAACCGCAACAGCGTGCTTGACCTTGCAGGGAAAGCCTAGCAGGCCCCCCGCACACTTCATTCCGAAATCAACCAGGCTAACCTTTTTCTTGAGCGGCGTTTCAAACGTCGCCGGAAGTGATGTCAGTAAAAACATGTCGGCATAATTAGTTGATTGACCTCTTTTCGCTTCGTGATGAAACCACCACCAGATTGGTATCTGAAAACGTGTATGGCACCGTTTGATTCTGTTGGTGATGTGGTGATAGCCCAAGACATCAGCTGTTCAAAGCCATGATGCCTTCATAAAGAGCTATGCTTCGAGAGGGAGAAGAGAACTGACACTCCAGTTACGGAGGAACAAAGGTGAAGAGTGGGGCTCTTCGTACTAATTCGTGGCCAGGAAGAAAGAGAGCAACAACCTGAGACACGGTCATCCAGTCCCGCTTGACGAGGGAAGGGTCCGTCTTCGTACGTTTCACGTCGTTGAGATGAAGAGGCGGAGGAATGGATTCTTCAGCCGACTTCGTCAGCTTCAGAATGTCACTCGCGGGCATTGCGACTCACCAAACGCACTGCACATCAATGAAATTCTGCGATGGACGCTTATTAATTCACGCGAAGAGACAAACGAAGACTGAAACTCCCGTTACGGAGGAACAAAGGTGAAGAGTGGGGCTCTTCGTACTAATTCGTGGCCAGGAAGA
>Ga0326732_1000059_pt1 | contig 25664 bp, 14 predicted proteins | sample MHFSIPfraction_4_FD_207644 | JGI IMG/M metagenome (GOLD analysis project Ga0326732, IMG submission 207644) | Lab enriched peat soil microbial communities from Michigan Hollow, Ithaca, NY, United States - MHF12FN SIP fraction | ecosystem: Environmental > Terrestrial > Soil > Wetlands > Peat...
CCTCATCGCCGGAATCCTCGTTCTCTTCGCCCTCCCGTCCGTTCTGGCCGCCCAGGACGTCGTGGAGAAGGTCGAGATCGTCGGGAACGAACGCGTGACCGCCGAGACGGTCCTGTACTACCTGACCGTCCGGGAGGGGGACCTCTACAACGCCGAGCAGTTCCACCGGGATTTCCGGGTCCTCTGGTCGACGGGGTTCTTTTCGAACGTCCAGTTCGAGGAGTCGCAGGGCTCCCGCGGCAAGATCATCAAGATCATCGTCGAGGAAAACCCCGTCGTTCGGGCGGTCACGTTCAAGACCGGCAAGAAGGTCAAGGAAAAGGACATCGTCGACAAGCTCAAGGAAAAGGACCAGGCCATCCTGCCGTATTCCTACTACAGCCCGTTCAAGGTCCAGCGCATCAAGGATACGATCACCGACCTGCTCTTTGAAAAGGGCCTCCTGGCCTCGAAGATCGAAGTCGAGACCGTCAAGCAGGGGAAGAACGAGGTGGACGTCCAGGTCCGTATCGACGAAGGGCCCAAGCTCCGGGTTGGCCAAGTCGTCTTCGACGGCGGCACCAAGGTCCCGGCGAGCACCCTCACGTGGTCGATGAAGGACAATCGTCCCCACAGCCTCTTCAACTATATCGCCGGCAAGGACGTTTACAAGCAGAACAAGGTCGAGGAGGACGTCGGGGGCATCAAGAAGAAGTACCAGGAGATCGGCTACATGGAGGCCTCGGTCGGCCAGCCGCGGACCGAGGAGTTCGTCCGGCGGTCGGCCCTGTTCAAGAAGCAGAAGATGATCCGGCTGATCTTCCCGGTGAATCCCGGCTACCTCTACCGGACCGGCGAGATCAAGATCGAGGGGAGCAAGGCCCTGAACGTGAAGAACCTGATGGGCCTGCTCCAGCTCAAGACCGGCCAGATCTACAGCACCAAGGACCGGGAGAAGAGCATCGACGACATGGGCGAGATCTTCCGCAACTTCGGCTACGTCTACGCCCAGATCATCCCGATCGAGAACCTCGACCCCAAGAACAAGATCGTCAACGTGACCTTCAACATCAACCAAGGGGAGGTCGCCTTCCTCAACCGCCTCGAGTTCCGGGGCAACATCTATACCAAGGACAAGGTCATCCGCCGGGAGATGCTCATCCGCGAAGGGGACCGCTTTAGCTTCAGCATGTTCAAGAACAGCATCCTCCGGATCAAGCAGCTGGGCCTGGTCGACCTCGAGAAAGACCCCGACATCAAGCCGAACCCGGACGACCCGACCAAGATGGACGTCCAGGTCAACGTCAAGGAGATGCAGCGCAACAACGTCCAGTTCACCGCCGGGTACAGCGGCTATGAGGGGACGTTCGTGGCCTTCAGCTATTCGACGGTCAACTTCCTCGGGGCGGGCGAGACGCTCGAGCTGGCCATCCAGCAGGGCAAGCTGGTCAAAAACTATTCGTTCGGGTTCTCTGAGCCGTATCTCTTCGACAAGCCCATAACGGCCGGCTTCAACGTCTACGACCGCAAGACCGATTACACCACGTACGGGCTCTACAAGCAGAACACGCAGGGCGTCGACCTGACCCTGGGGACGCGGCTCTTCGGATACTGGCGGGCCTCGACGACCTACACGATCCAGCGGATCGAGATGTCCTATCCCGAGGGGTCCCTGTACGCGAGCTATTACGGCATCTCCGGCAAATACTATGAGAGCTCCATCACCCCGGTCCTCTGGCGATCGACGATCGACAGCCCCTTGACGCCGACCCGCGGCACTCAGTACTCGGCCAGCCTCAAGTACGCCGGCAGCTTCCTCGGCGGCGAGATCGACATGATCAAGCCCCAGCTCGAGGCCACCTATTACCACCCGGTCCTGGGCCGGGGACCCAAGGCCCACGTCATCGGGCTCCACGCCCAGGTCCAGCTCGTGCGGGCCCTGAACGGCACCCGGATCCCCTATTGGGAGAGGTTCTTCCTCGGCGGCGAGCGGTCCATCCGCGGCTACGAGGTCTACCAGATCGGGCCGCGGGACGCCAACGGCTATCAGATCGGCGGCGAAAAGTCCGTCGTCCTCAACGCGGAATACATCATCCCGGTCGGCGGCCCCCTCTACGCCATCTTCTTCTATGACCGGGGCAACTCCGTGGCCTATGGCAGCTCCCTCGGGTGGAAAAACATGTACTCGTCGGCCGGCATCGAAGCGCGCCTCTTCATCCCCGCGCTGCGCGTTCCGTTCCGGCTCATCTTTGCCTACAACAACAAGAAGATCAACGCGGACGACTCGAATTTCGCGTTCCGTTTCGCCGTCGGCACGACGTTCTAGGGAGGTTTGGACCATGACAAAGCACGTTCGGCTCCTCGCGATCCTCACGGTCTTCGCCGCGGCCGGCCTGGCTGGGCTGGCCCTCGCCCAGGAGGGCGGAGGCAAGATCGGGATGATCAACTCGCAGGAAGTCCTCGAGAAGTCGGCCGAGGGCAAGAAGGCGATCGCCCAGCTTCAGGCCGCCGACAAGAGATTCGGCGACCAGATCACGGCGCTCGACGACCAGATCAAGACGCTCCAGGGCCGCCTGAGCGCCCAGCGCCTGACCCTGACCGCCGAGACGGCGGCCGCGATCCAGGCCGATATCCAGAAGAAGCAGACCGATCGCCAGCGGGCCGTCGAGGACGCCTCCCGGTCCATGCAGGCCCTGCAAGGCCAGACGATCAACCAGATCCAGGCGGACCTCATTCCCGTCATCGAGCAGGTCCGCAAGGACAAAGGCCTCGACCTGATCTTCGACCTGACCAAGAGCGGCACCATCTTCTTCAACCCGGCCCTCGATGTGACCGCCGAGGTCATCCGGCGCTACGACGCGATCAAGGCGGCGCCGCCGGTCAAGAAGTAGCCCGGGGCGAGGCGGACCATGATCTCGACCGAACAGATCATGAGGTTCCTGCCCCACCGCTTTCCCTTCCTGCTCGTCGACCGCGTGATCGCCCTGGATCCCAAAACGTCCATCGTCGCCATCAAGAACGTGACCTGCAACGAGCAGTTCTTCCAGGGACATTTCCCGGAATGGAAGATCATGCCCGGGGTCCTCATCCTCGAAGCCCTGGCCCAGGCCGGCGCCGTGCTCCTCTTCAGCTCCATCCCCGATCCGGAGACCAAGTTCGTCGTCCTGAGCAAGGTCGACAAGGCCAAGTTCAAAAGGATGGTCGTTCCCGGCGACCAGCTCCGGCTGGAGGTCCTCTGGACGCGGAGCAAGGGGCGGATCCTACAGATGAAGGGCAAGGCCTTCGTCGAGAACGACCTGGCCGCCGAAGCGGAGATCTACGCTTCGATCCTCGACATCTCTGAGGTCAAGTCCCCGCTCAGTTGATCGTCTTGACCAGCTTCCCCGCCGGCGGGACGGCGGTGAGCTCGAGCCCGTTCAGGACCGCGAGCTGAGGCCACGACTTTTCCGGCACCCCCGTTTTCTTGAAGATGGCCTGGAGGGTGTCAGTGCCGTTGGCCTTGACCAGCGTCAGGCGCTTCGGCGACCGGTTGATCTTCGAGGCGTCCGTGAGGTCGCGGAACGAGGCCACGATCTTCCTGAAGTCCGGCTCGTATTTGGAGTATCCGCTGGCCGGGCTCATGGCCGAGAAGGCGTAAACCCAATCGCCTTTCTTGATGCAGAACAGGCTCATGCGGACCGCGTCCGCGTTCTCCTGGGTGATCGTGTAGGCCTGCTCGTAACATGCCAGGCCGTTGATCGTCGTCCGGTCCTCGCTGATGAGCTTGCCGCCGGAATTGGTGATCTCCGTGGCCTGCTTCTTGGCGAATTCCTCCGCGGTGTCGACCGTCTGGCCGCCTTGCAGGACGACGCCTCCGCTCCCGTCCGCCGCGACGAGCGTGACCCGTGACGCGGTGTTGTCGACCTTCCATCCCGCCGGGACGACGAACTGGAAGCGGAGTGTGGGGTGATAGAAGACGCCGTTCTCGACGTAGCCCTGGCGCGGATCCTCGCCGTAGACAAGGTTCTCGACCCTCCGGAGATAGGCGTCGGGATTGCGGGCGAGGGCCTGGTCCCCCGGCTGCAGCAGCGATTGGACGTGGGCGATGCGGTCCGGCGTCAGGGGGTGGGTCGAGAGGAAGCCCGGCAGGCTGCTGCTGCCGGACAGATCGCCCATCTTCTGGAGGCCGGCGAACGTGACCGCCATGTCGGCGGGATCATAGCCGGCGGCCCGTGCGTAGGTGACCCCCAGGCCGTCGGACTGGGTCTCGGCGTCGCGGCTGTATTTCAAGAAGAGGACCTGGAGACCGGTGCCGGCCAGGCCGGCGTACTTGGCGAAGGTCTTGCTGACGACGCTCCCGAGAACGAGACCGGCCTGGGCCACTTCCTGCTTGCTCATCTGGCTCATGGAATGGCGGGCGTTGACGTGGCCGATCTCGTGGCCCATGACCGCGGCCAGCTCCGCCTCCGAGTTCATCAAGGCCAGGATGCCGCGGGTGATGTAGACCGCGCCGCCCGGCACGGCGAAAGCGTTGACGACGGGGCTGTCAAGCACTGTGAATCGCCAAGGCATGCTGGGCCTCTGGCCCTTGGCCGCCAGGGCCAGTCCCATCTTGCTGATATAGGCCGCGAGGGCCGGGTCGTCGTAGACCCCGTACGTGGCCGCGACTTCCGCGTCCGTCTGCTTGCCGAGCTCGATCTCCTGGCTTTCGGAGTAGAGCATGAGCTCCTTCCGGCCGGTCACGGGGTTCACCGCGCAGGCGCCCGCGACGGCGGCGAAGATCAGGGCAAAAGCAACGGTCTTTGTTCGGGACATCTTATTCCCCCCCTATCATTTCAAGGTGAAAAAGGCGTCGTCCAAGTTCGTGTTATAGGTCACAGCGGTGACCGTCATCCGCTGGGCGTCCGCGCCGTTCTGGACGACACGGACGGAATAGGGGACCATGGTGCCGCCGACCTTCTGGTAATTGGCCGAATACGTCGTGGAGTCCACTTCGGCGCCGTTCTGGTCGAGCGTCCGCGTCTCGGTCTTGTAGGGCAGATAGGTGTCCGGATCGAGATAGAATGTCGTCTTGTGGCCGTCGGCCTGGGTCTGCTCGAGGACGATGTAATCCTTGCCCTCGATGGCCGCCTTAGGCTTCAAGGCAAAGGCGACGTTGGTCTTCTGAGGATAAAGGAGGGCCTGGTTCTGTCCGGCCTGACGGGCCATATCCTTGGCCATGAAGTCCGGCATCTCCTCGGTCGCCCCGGACTGCGGGTTCGTGTACCAGCCCTTCTGGCCGTCAAAGGCCTGGATGATGGTCATGTTGGCCTCGGCGATGGTGATGTCCATCCGCATCTTGTTGGGTTCTTTCTGGTAGAGCGTGATGGGCACGGTGATGCCGAACTGCACGATCTCGGCGGTCCCCGAGATCGTCGTGTCCTTGATCGATTCGAGCACTTTGCGGCCGCCCATGGCGGCGATCAGCTTATCGACCACGGCCAAGGCTTCCTTGTTCACGGCCGCCGCCGGAGCCTGTTGGGCGGAAACGGCCACGGCGGCCAGCATCGTCAATAGGATGCCGGCCAGGATTCCCCCTCGTATTCTTTTCATCGATACCTCCTGATGGTTTTTTTAGCTCGCTAGAATTGAAGAACGGTCTGAGCCCATTTTAGACCAAAGCCCCGCCTTTGCCAACCGGCTCCCGGAAGGGGACTGCGACGGGCCTGCTCGAGCTCGATGAAAAGGGCGACCGGGTTAGTCTTTGGCAATATTTAAGATTAACCATTTCTTCCCCCGATCCGAAATACGCCTATAAATACATTATAATTAATAAATTATATAGGCCAGGGCACATTAATGAAGATTGATATGTAATGATATCGGACATCATTATATCGTCAAATACATTATTATCCTTGACTTAGTGTTATAAAGAATGTTATAATAAATATGTTCAATAATAGGACATATCTTTAGCATGGCAGCGTCGGAATGTCGTTCAGATTTGGACTGATCACCTGCTCGAGCTTCGAACGCGAGGTCCAGTCCGTCCAAGCTTCGGCGGACTTCCGTAACGTCCTCTTCCTCCCTCACCGTGTCTGCTGCGATCTGGCCGAGTCCGAGTGGGCGGGACTCGGGGAAGCCGTCGCGTCATGCCGCAAAGAAGGCTGCGCCGTCGGTTTGGCGGGAGGGTATTGCCTGACCCGGCCGGTCAAAGAGCTCGGCCTCGACGGGGCCTGCCGCCTCCACCAGGAAAGCCAGTGCTATGAATGGGTCGCGGACAAGGGCCTGCTCGACCGGCTCCTGCACGAAGGGGCCCTGCCGGTCCTTCCCGGATGGATCAGGGATTGGGAAGCTCACGTGGACTCCCGTTGGCCGTCCGACCGGAAGGCGGCCCAATCCTTCTTCCGCGACGTCGCCCGCAAGGTCGTCCTGCTCGATACGGGGGTCTACCCCATGGTCGACCGCGAGCTCAAGTCCTTCGGCCGTTTCCTCCGCTTGTCCTGCGACGTCCATCCCGTGGGGCTGGATCACTTCAGGCTGGCGTTGAGCCGGTCCGTCCTGTCTTGGTCCGTCGACGTGCTCAGGACCGAGAACGCGGACCGCATGGCCGTCTTCGGACAGAGGATCGGTGACATCACCAGGATCGGCCGCCTTCTCGGCGCCGTGACCAACGTCAAGTCCATGGAGGAGGCCCAGGCCGGCGTCCTCGAGCTCGCCCGCGTCATGCTCTCTCCCCAGGAGGCGGTGTACCATCCCGTCGAATCCTTCTGCGGCCGGTCCGGTCCCGAGGGCTCGCCCATCGACCGGATCATCGGCCTCAACGCGGACTCCGCGTGGAGCGACGACCGGAGGACGGCCTTCCTCAAGGTCGCCCATGGCCGCGAGATCCTGGGCGTTCTCGAGCTCACCGGCATCGGAGGAGCCGAGCGGGGAGATCACGACCTCGACCTGGCCATGACCCTGGCCCGGATCTCCGGTCTCGCTCTGGCCGGCGTCCGGACGGGCCGGTCGCTCGAGGCCGTGCGCGAACGCGCCGCCGCCGCGGAGGCCGCTCTGGCCTCGGGGGACGAGAAGATGACCCGCATCTTCAACTACCCCCTCGGCCTTTATCGCACGACGCCCCAAGGCGAGATCACCGATGCCTCGCCGACCCTGGCCCGGATGCTCGGCTACCCTGACGTTGAGGCCCTCAAAGCCGTCAACTTCTGGGACCTCCACAACGATCCCCGCGACCGGGAGAACAAGGAAGCCTTCCTGAACTCGACCACGATGGTCGGGATCTTCGAATTCCAGCTCCGCCGCACCAACGGCACCCTCGTCTGGGCCGAGGATTCCTGCCGCGCGGCCAAGGATCCGTTCGGCCGGGCGTTGTTCTACGACGGCGTCATCCAGGACATCACCGCCAGAAAAAAGATGAAGGACGAGCACTCCTGGGTCGTCCACCTCCAGAACGCCGTAAGGGAGGTCTCCGAGCGGCTGCTGTCCCCGACGCCGATCGAGGAGATGTCGTCGCTCGTCCTGGACCAGGCGCGCCGGCTGACCGGGAGCCTCTCCGGGTTCGTCGGGCACGTCGATCAGAGGACGGGCGGCCTCTTGCCGGCGGCCCTGACCCCGGACGCCCGGGAGATGCTCGGCGGCCACGCCGAGGCCGCCGGACGCTTCCACGAGAACTCGGGCATGTGGCGCTGGGCCCTCGAGGAGCGGCGGGCCATCTTGACCACCCTGCCGAGCCTCGACCCGCGCTACGGCGGCATGCCGGAATGGCACCTGCCCGTCGGCCCGCTCCTGGCCGTCCCCGCGATCATGTCGGGGGCCATCGTCGGGCTCGTCGTCGTCGCCAACCCCGAGAACCCTTACCTCGAAAAAGACCTCAAGGCCGTCGAGCGCCTGGCCGACCTCTACGCGATCGCCGTCCAACGGACCCGCACCGAGGACGCGCTGAGGGAGATGTCGCTCGTCGACGAACTGACCAAGGTCTACAACCGCCGCGGCTTCCTGACGGTGGCGGAACAGCAGATGAAGGTCGCCCACCGGACGAAGAAGGAGATGTCGCTCTTCTATGCCGACCTCGACGACCTCAAGAGGATCAACGACTCTTTCGGCCACGACCAAGGCGATGCCGCGCTCGTCGACGCGGCCGACCTGCTCAAGGACGCGTTCCGCGAGTCCGACATCATCGCCCGGATCGGCGGGGACGAGTTCGTCGTTCTGGCCATCGACATCGCGGAGGGCAAGGTGTCCGCCCTCTCCCGAAGGCTCCGGGAAAAGGTCCAGGCCCGGAACGCCCGGCCGGACTGCGTCACCCCGATCGCCTTCAGCGTGGGCATCTCCCGCTACGACCCGGACAGGCCCTGCTCCCTGCAAGAGCTCCTGGCGCAGGCCGACCGGAGGATGTACCAGGAGAAGACGTCGAAGAAACGCGAGCCGGCGGCCGCCTGACGGCCGGTCCTCGACTCAGCTCCGGAGGCCGTACTTCGCCAGCTTGTTGTAGAGGGTCGTCCTCGAGATCGACAGGATCTTGGCGGTCTGGCGCAGGTTCCCCTTGGTCACCTTCAGAAGATAGGCGATGTAGTCCTTCTCGAGGTCCTCGAGCGTCGAAAGGTGGCCGCGGCCGGCGAAGGCGACCGCCCCTTCGGGCGGCACGTAATCGCGCAGATACTTGGGCAGGTTGGCCACGTCGACGAAGTCCTTCTTGCAGAGCATGGCCGCGCTCTCCAGGACGTTGGCCAGCTCGCGGACGTTCCCGGGCCAGTTGTACTTGAGGAAGAGCTTCTGGACCTCGCGAGAGACGCCCCTCACGTTCTTCGAGAAGTTCCGGCTCGCTTCCTGGAGGAAGTGGCGGACGAGCAAGGGGATGTCCTCCGGCCGCTCACGGAGCGGGGGGACCTCGATGACGACCTTATTCAATCGGTGGAGCAGGTCCTCGCGGAACGTCCCGGCCCGGACCATCTCGGACAGATTCTTGTTCGTCGCCGCCAGCACCCGGACCTCGACCCCGGTGCTCTCGTTGGCTCCGAGGGGGCGGAATTCGTGGGCTTCGAGGACCCGCAAAAGCTTGGCCTGGACGGCCACAGGGATCTCGGCGATCTCGTCGAGGAAGATCGTCCCGCCGTCGGCCTCCTCGAACAGGCCGGGCTTGTCCTTGTCGGCTCCCGTGAACGCGCCTTTCTTGTAGCCGAACAGCTCCGATTCAAACAGGTTCTCGGGGATGGCCGCGCAGTCGCAGACGACGAGCGGCTTGTCCTTGAACGGGCTCAGGCTGTGGATGGCCCGGGCGACGACCTCTTTGCCCGTGCCGGTCTCGCCGGTGATGAGGGCGCTCGAGAAGTACTTGGCGATGTTCTCGATCAGGCCGAAGATCTCGAGCATGGTCGGGTTCCGGCTGATGAGGCCCTGGAAGACGTATTTCCGCTCGAGCTTCTTCTCGAGATGAAGGGTCTCGCGGCGGAGCTCCCCCTTGCGCGAGATGCGGCGGAGGATGTCGCCGAGGATGTCGCGCTCGTAGGGCTTGGGCACGAAGTCGGTCGCCCCGGAGCGGACGATGTCGAGCACGGCGTCGCGGCCGATGGCCGGGCCGCCGACGAGGACGTCGACGAGGGCGTCGGCCTTCTTGATCTTCTTCATGATCACGAGGCCGGCCGCGAGCGAATCGCTGCAATCGACGAGGACGACGCGGATGGCGTTCTCCCGGATGACGTCAAGATAGTCATCGTCCGTCTGGGAGAAGAACACGTTGAAATCGACGGCCACCGGCGCCCGTTTGACGCTCTCGTAAAGCGAGAAGTCGTCGGAGATGATCAGCAGGTTGGTCTGCGCGTCCATCGCTCCCCGCCCCTATCCCTTGGCGGCGCGGTTATCTTATCAGACTTTCCCGGCAATAGACAACCCTGAGATCACCTGGGGCCGTCCTGCGTCCCGGATCCTCCGGGACGCTTCCGGACGAGGGTCAGGCGGGTCCGGCCGCGGACCTCCTCCTCGATCCGGACGACCCGGAAGTCGGCCTGGGCAAGGTATTTGACGTGGGCCCGGAGATAGGCCAGGCCCTGGGCGCACAGGAAATCGAGCCAGTCCCCGGTGGCCGTTTCGTCCATGAGCTCGGGCGTCTGCTCGGCGAACGTCGTCTGGGCCCGCGGCGTCATCCTGTTCTCGGTCGGGCCTTTGCGCTTGGCGAAGATGGCCAGACCGTCGGTCGTCTCGAGCGCGTCCATGTGCGGCGCCCAGCGCGCCGCCCAGCGCTCGTAGCGGCCGTAGAAGGTCCGGTTCGACGCGGCGATCGCCGGGTCGGCGGCGAGCTCGGCGGCGATGAGCTTCCTCAAGGCCGCCCCCGCCTCCCGGTGGTCCTCGTAGATCGGCAGGCTCAGGGATTTGAAATATGTGAACCAGCCCTTGGGGATCCAGTATTCCCGGAAGAGATAGGGCGTGTAGTTCGAGAACGGCTGGACCCATTCGTGGGACGGGTAGCCGTGGAGGTTGAGGAAGATGTCCGGCGCCCAGCGATCGTAGAGCCTGGTCCGGACCGCGGCCTCGGGCAGCAGGGGCTTCGACCCCGTCTGATAGCCCATGTCCACGCCGAGCGAGCCGTAGCGGCCGGCGTGAAGACTATGGAAGGGCTCGTTCTTCTGCATGGCGTAGGCGAGCTCCGCTCCGTCGGGGTTCTCCACGGGCTCGAAGACGAAGCTCATCTTCTTGAGCGCCTCCCGGGTGGCGGGATCGCGGGCCAGGAGCTCGGCGAAACGCAAAAGATAGCTCGTCGAGGAGACTTCGTTGGCGTGCTGCCGGGCGACGGCCTGCAGGGTCGGCTTGAAGGTGACCAGGCGCGGCAGGGAGACGTACTTGGCGAAGGGCAGGAAGAGCTCGAGGACGGGCACGTCGCGGCCTTCGTAGGACCTTCCTCCGATATAGCCCCGGACCCCCGTCAAGGCCGAAAGGCGGCGGACGATGGCGCCGGCCATGTCCGGCGAGATGATCTCCCTGGTCGTGACGATCGCTTGATCGGGCGGAGGCGGCGCCGGGGCGGCCGCGGCCGCGGCGGGCCCGGAGACGGGGCCGACGGCCAGCCGCTCCTCCTTTTCCTGCGATTGATAGCGCGGCCGGAGCGTCAGGGCGTCGAGCCCGGGATAGCGGATAGCGTCGGCGAGAAGGCCGGCCTCATAGAGCTTGCGCCAGGACGCGGCCATCTCGATGACAGCCAGGTAATCGGCCTCCTTCTCCCATTCGGACTCGAAGGTGACGTTGGTGACCCGTCCGGCCCGGCCGTCGAAGGCGAGCTCCGAGACCCGCATGTCCTTGGGCTTGAGGACGGGGACGATGGTCTTCCGCGTGACATCTTCGTGGCCTTTTTCCTTCCAGTGGATGATGATCTGCGGCGACGGGGCCGGCCAATCATCCAGCACGACCCGGGCCCGGGCTGGGCCGCCCTCGAGCGAAGGGTGGAGGGACGGAAAGACGTTGCCCGGCGCCGAGGACCGGGAGGTGTCGGCCGCCGTGTCCTTGTCCTCGGGGTCGAAGCGGGTGATGCCGCGCAGAAGGTCGAGCGTGTCGAAGTAGATCTCGTCGTGGATGGCCTCGAGCGACGAGACGATCTCCTGGTCGAGCCCGATCTTGTAATCCGGCTCGCTCGCCTGCAGATCGACGAGCAGTCGCTTGAAATAGGGCTGCTTGGAAAAGGTCGGCTCGCCGCCGGTCTTCTTCCGGATATGGGCGACGACCGCCGGCAGGACGTCCTTCTGGTAAAAGCCCCAGAATTTCTCGAGGTCGGTCTCGAGCGTCTGATCGCAGACGACGGTCCCCCCGGCGACGGCGCGGAGCCAGCCCGTGGTGGCCTTGGCCGTCCCCCACTCGGGCAGCACCTCCGAGAGCGGGATCTCCCGCGTCCTCGGGGTGAAGCTCGAGGTGAAAATGACGGCGCCTTTGCCGTCCAGGGCCTCGACCTGATAGGTCGCGCTTCCGGAGTCGGCGATCTCGAAGGAGATCCGATCGAGAGGCAGGGCCAGCTCGCGGGAAAGGATCTCATCGACGGGATAAAGCTCCTGGAGCCAGCGTCCGGGTTCCGCATATGTGCGCTTGGCCCGGCCGAAATCCTCCCGCTCCTCGGCGAACCGGACGGTCAAACGGTCGATCCCCTTGCCCTTGAGGGACGGCAGGACCTTTTCGACCAGCCAGAAAAAGCCGGGCTTGTAGGCGGACAGGACCTCGACCCGGGCCGCCGGGAATCCGGAGGTTTCGAGCCAGGCCTTGATCTCGCCGCGGACCCTTTCCCGGACCGCGGGGGATTCGCTGACACCGAGACCGACCTCGACGGCGCCGCCCTTGCTGGCCGCGTCGACGAGGGCCTTGAGCTTGTCCTTGAGCACGGCCTTGGCGTCGTCGACTTCCCAGGTGAAAGTCTCGTCCTGCTCGAACACGGTCCGCGCGCCTTTGAGCGACGAGGCGGTGACCGAAACGGGCGCGCTGCCGGCGGCGCCCCGCAAGGCGCCTTTCACGGCCTCTTCGAACGGGGCGTTCGGTCCTGGCAGCACCAACTCGGCGCCGACGGATTCGAGGTCGCGGCCTTTGATCTCAGCCGCGGCTTTTTCGACGGCGCTCATGACGACCGCTTCGGCCGCGCCCTTCTCGCCGGCCATGAGCTTGTCGACGTCGGCGGCGAGGTCGGCCAGCTGAAGATGCCCTTCCCCGTAGTCCTCGAAATAGGGGAACGTCCGCGCGAGATAAGAAAGGGTCCGGTCGAGGCCGGCCGCGTCCGCGCCATGGACGACCAGGGCCGTGGACTTGCCGAAGGCCTTGGGAACGATCTTGATCAGCCCCGAGCCGGCTTCGAGCGCCGGAAGCTTGAGCTTGCCGGTCTTGACGAGATCGGCGGTCAGAGAGTTGCCGCCGACGAGGATCGGAGCGGCCAGGGCCCTGCGGCTCTCGACCTCGTCGTCGAGCTGGACGACCGGGAAGGACGCCCCGGCCGTGCCCAAGACGAGCCGGCTGGCGAGATCGGCCAGGCCCAGCCCCGTCAGGTCCTTGGGGGCGACGACCGTAGCCTCGAGGGTGTCCGGGATGCCGTCGCGGTCCTGGTCGGCATAAACCCCCCGGTTCGAAAAGAGGCCGAGAAGGTCGAACTCCTTGCCCGTCGCGTCGGTGGCCGGTCTTTCCTTGAAACCGGGCGTGAGAAGCCGCTTCGTCGTTCCCGTCCTCGAGAGCGAGATCTTCGAGCGGGTGGCTCCGTAATAGAGCTCGAAGGTCAGCGCGGCGCAGGCGGGGTAGGAGAGGACTTCGGTCCTGTTCCCGCGGCGCTGGTCGGCCGCGAGCGCGAGAAGCGCGTCGTGCGCCTTTTGACGGTCCGGGTCCGCGGCGAAGTGGATCTCGACCGCGAGGTCCCGGATCTGGCCCTGATCGAACGACAGGGCCTTGAGGCCGTCGGAAACGGGCGCGGCCGCGGGGAATTCGTACAAGGCCTCGCGGACGATCGTCTTCTGCAGGGGAACCCCCGCCCCGGCCAGGAACGACGCGATGTCCCTTTCGAGGCTTTCGTAGGTCGCCCCGGTCTCGCGCCCCCAGATCTCCCAGAAATAGGGCCAGCGCAGGAAAAAGGCGCGCCCGGTCCTGAGCAGGGTTTCGTCGGAGCCGCCCATGCAGGCGATCGCCGTCCGGTTCTTTCGGGAGACAAGGAAGACCCGGCCCTGGTTCGGGGCGAGGCTCACGGGAGCGGAGCCGGCCTCTTTCAGGGCTTCGCGGACCCAGCTGAGATTGTTCCCGATGAAGACGGGAAACGGGAGGGGCGTGTCCCCGGCGATCTCGGATTCGCGGCGAACGAGCCCGAACTCGATGGCCAGGCTCTCGAAGTTGGCCCGCGCGGCGATGTCGGCGGCGAGAGCCAGCTCGCCGGCGGTCGGCTTGTCGGGAATGACGACGGTCAGGACGGGCTTCTCCGGGAAGCCGTCGCCGTCGAGATCGAGGACGGCCCGGCCCGGGACGAAGATCCGGGACAGGCTGCCGAGGTCGGCCCAGGCGGTCTGGGATAGGATAAGTGCCGCGCACGCGGCGAGCAGCGCACGTTTCATGATCGCTCTCCGGCTTGGATTCAAGAGCGATTCTATCACACGGGCGCAGAGAATGATCGCAGCAAGAGCCAGATCTCGCTCACAAGGACTTCTCGGCTCGGGGCGTGCCGCTCCGTCGGGTCGCGCGTTTGGCCCGGCGAGCCAAACGCGCTCGGATCCGGGCCTCGCTCCAGAAGATGGGAATGTCGATCAGGAAATGGGGACGTTTCTATTTTTCGCCACGAAAAACAGAAACGTCCCCATTTCCTTGTCCCATCTTCCGTCCGTGCCCGCTTCGGCCCTACTACGCCCTCCTCCGGGCATCGCCCCTGCGCCACCGCCCTTGTCGCTCGATCTGGCCTAGCAGAGATTGCGATTTGCCTGGCGCCGGGAATAGAATAAGCCCAAATCGCACAAACGCACGAGGAGCGGTCGATGAAGAAACCCGACAGAACCACCAGAATGAATCTGATCCCGATTATCGGCCTACTCTTCGCGCTCGTCCTCGGATCATCCTGCGGCAAAGGCTCGCCGTCCGGGGCGCCGAAGAACGAGGCGGCCAAGGTCAAGATCGGGAAGGCGGCGATCAGCCTCCGCTACGACGGCCGGGCCATTCTCGATGGCAAGGTCCAAGCGGGCGAGTCCGGGTTCGACGCCGCGGTCAATGTCTTCCGCGAGGGTGACGCCCTCAGCCAGACGATCCTCTTGACGCCCCGCGACAAGGACGGCCGGGTCCGGGTCGAGGGCACGCTCGCCGGGGGGCCCGAGTCGTTCCCTTGCGAGGCCGACCGGAGGGACAGGGGACTGGTCTGTGTCCGCCACGTTTCCGGCCAGAGCCGCAGCGCCCTCAACAGGGCCGTTTACGACCGTGGCCGCGACTGGGTCCTCTCGGTCGACGCCGGACCGCGGGCGGTCGTCCAGCCGTCCTCCACGACCAAGACGGAGAGGGCCTACGCCTTCAGAGCGGAGGGATCGGAGATCGTTCTTCGCTTCCGGCCTCGCTATTATCAGATCCATCGCGGCCTCGAGTTCTTCGAGCCCTGGACCTACAAGGTCTGGCCCGACCCCGTGGCCGGCTGGATCTCCTGGTTCGCCTTCCTCGACAAGGTCACCGAAGACGATATCGTCCGGACGGCCGATGTCCTTTCCGAAACCCTCCTGCCCTTCGGCTACGACCACCTGCAGATCGACGACGGCTATCAGACCGGCGAGGGGCGTCCGGACCTGTGGCTCACGGCCAACGCCAAGTTTCCGCGAGGCCTCGCCTTCCTGCCCGGCTATATCAAGAGCAAGGGCCTCACGCCGGGCCTCTGGACCAACGTCGCCTTCAAGCAGGCCGACTACGCCGCCGGGCACAAGGACTGGTTCGTGACCGACGAGAACGGGGAGCCCGCCCGCGGCAACTGGGTCGAGTTCAGCCTCGACGGCTCCAATCCGGCGGCGGTCGACGCGGTCGTCAGGCCCATCTATCGGGAGCTGCGGGGCATGGGCTGGGAGTATTTCAAGGTCGACGCCCTCCGCCACCTTCGTTACGAGGGCTACAACGCCCACGCCGGGTTTTTCAAGAAGCACAAAAAAGACCCGGTCAGGGCCTTCCGCGGCTATGTCGAGGCCGTCCGCGAGGAGACCGGCCGGGACCGCTTCATCCTCGGGTGCTGGGGCATCCGGCCCGAGCTCATCGGCCTCATCGACGGCTGCCGCATCGGCACGGACGGTTTTTCCTATGCCGGCCTGGCCCAATTCAACTCCTGGAACAACGTGGTCTGGCGCAACGACCCCGACCACATCGAGCTCAACGAGGACCGGTTCAAGTCGACCCTGGTCACGTCCCTGACGGGCTCGGTGCTCCTGCTCACGGACAAGCCGGAGGTTTATCGGACCGGCGTCATCGAGCCGGCCCGCCGCGCGGCGCCCGTGCTGGGGACCGTTCCGGGACAGATCTTCGACGTCGACCCCTCGCGGTCGGACGAGCTCGGCCGCGTCGGGGCCGAGGTCAGCGGCTCCGGGCCGCGGGTCTTCGACGCCTCGATCCGGCCGACCTGCGATCTCTTCCTGCTCGAGATCGACCGGCCGTTCGAGTCCTGGGCCGTTCTCGGCCGGACCGGCGAGTCCGTGCGCGAGATCTCGTTCGCCGATCTCGGCCTGGACGCGGCCAAGGAGTACTACGTGTTCGAGTTCTGGTCGAAGCGCCTCCTCGGCAGCTTCTCGGGATCGTTCGCTCCTGGGCCTCTCGACCCGCTGTACCGCTGCCAGGCCCTGGCCATCCGGGAGAGGAAATCCGCTCCTCAGGTGCTGGCGACGAGCCGCCACCTGACCTGCGGCGGGGTCGACCTGGCTGACGTCCGCTGGTCCGGCACGACGCTCACGGGGACGAGCCGCGTCATCGCGGGAGATCCTTACGAGGTCTATTTGACCGAGCCCGAGGGGTACCGTTTGGCCCGTTTCGAAGGGCCGGCCGGGGCGGATGTGACGGTTGCGAGGGACGGGGCGCTGGTCAAGGCCGGCTGGCTGCCCGCGGCCTCCGGGACGGTCGGCTGGCTAGCCGAGTTCGAAAAAATCTAGCCCTTTAACTACCATATATAGTGCGGGTTAGGCGCACCTGTAGCACCCCTTGATCTCTGCGCTTGACAAAGCGCCCGTCGTCATCTACCATATGATCGTCCAAGCGTCGGGGTTCCTTATGATGTTCAATAGATTTAAGTACGTCCTTATTCTGTTCGTCGGCTTCTTTTTCTTCGGGGGGATCCCTGTCGAATTCGGGACCGAAGGCGCCTTCTTCCATGGCTTCATGATCCCCAAGCCCGTCATCCGGGTCGGCCTGGGCACCAACCTCAAGGACATCCGCATCCGCTCCTCGTCGGGCATGAAGATCTACGAGGTCAATACCGGCTACCGGATCGTCAACGACGACGCCGACGAGGTCGAGATCAAGGGCGCGGGCGAAAAGCTGACCGAGAAGTACGTCATTCTCCTGGCCCACGCCAAGGAACGGGAAGAGGCCGACCAGCTGGCCTCGACCTTCCGGTCGCGGTTCGGCGGCAACGTCTCCGTGGCCGCCGATCACGACGGCGATGCGGCGGGCGTCTTCGAGATCAAGCTCGGCGATTTCCTGACCCGCGGCGACGCGCTGGCCAAGGTCGCCGAGCTCAATGCGGCCGGCTACAAGGACGTCTGGATCGACCGCGAGGAGATCATCGAAGAGCCCTCCCGTCCGATCTGGATGATCGTCGCGAACGAGCTCAAATCGCTCAATCGCGAGTCAGATCTCTACTTCATCCCGGCCAATCCCCAGAGCTTCCTGACCCTCAACGGCAAGAGCTACCGGGGATTCCTGGTCCTGTCGGGAAGCCCGCGCGGCATCGTCATCGTCAACTACGTCAACATCGAGGACTATTTGAAGAGCGTCGTCCCCGGCGAGCTCTCTCCCGGGCAGTTCAACGTCATCGAAGCGCTCAAGGCCCAGGCCGTGGCCGCCCGGACTTACGCCCTCAAGAACATGAAGCAGTTCGACCAGTTCGGCTATGACCTCGTCGACACGCCCCGCTCCCAGCTCTACATGGGGATGTCCTCGGAGAATTCCCTGAGCACGCAGGCCGTCGAACAAACCAAGGGCGAGGTCGTGCGCTACCGGGGCGAGCTGATCAACGCGCTCTACACGAGCACCTGCGGCGGCCGGACCGAGGACGCGGAAAAGGTCTTTGCCGGCCGGCCCGTCCCCTATCTCCGGGGCGTCGAGTGCGCCTCCGAGAAGCAGAAGGAATGGCTGATCGAGGCCAAGACGCCTGTCACGCCGATCATGGTCGACGGCCGGAACGCCAGCCTCGACGTCGCCTTTCTCGTCGGGCTCGGGATCGTCCCCATGGGCGCCCAACCGATCGATTTCCGCCAGGATGCGACCTTCGACGAGGCCCTCGAATGGATCAGGGACGCCAGGAGGCTTGTCGGGGTCAAGGACAAGGGGTTCATCCCCGATTCTTCGGCCCTCGACTTCGTCAGCCTGGCCCGGCTTCTCGTCGAGGCGTTCGGCTGGCAGGACCGGATCACGGAGCTGCTTCTCCCCGGCGAAGTGGATTTCCTCCTCAAGGACCTGCCGCAAGTCCAGGGCAAGGACCGCGGGCCCATGGCCTATTGCTTCCAATCAGGGCTCTTCCCGGTCTCGGTCAGGACCGGCGACCCGTTGCGGCCCGTCGGACGCGCCGAGTTGGCCGTCGGCTTGGCCCGGGTCGTCAAGGACCACAAGGATTTCTTCAAGACGGGGACGTTCCGCGCGGCCGGCAAGGGCACCATCGAGGTCGGCCAGGACTTCGACCGGCGGACGCTCGCCCTGTCCAACCACGTCCGGCTGCTGCGGACGATCGAGGGCGAGACGTCCTTCGCCACCAAGCTGACGCTCCTCGGCGGGGAGAACGTCCGCTGGCTCGAACGGGAGGGCCAGGTCGCCTACCTCGAAGTGTTCTACCCGCCGAACTCCAATGTCCTCGACCGGTCGTCGCGGTATAACCGCTGGCAGGTCCGCAAGACGAGGCAGGAGCTCGAGCGGCTGATCAACCAATCCTACGCGATCGGCCCGCTCGTCGATGTCGAGGTCAAGGCCCGCGGCGACTCGGGCCGGGTGACCGACCTCCTGCTGACCGGGGCGAACTCGAGTGCGACCGTCCGCGGCTTCCAGATCCGGGCCGCCTTGGGCCTGCGGGACACGCTGTTCGTCGTCGACCGGTCCTATGATGAAGAGGGGCGCGTCGACCAGTTCACCTTCTCGGGGAGAGGCTGGGGGCACGGCGTCGGCCTGTGCCAGGTCGGCGCCTACGGCATGGCCGTGGCCGGCGCCAAGTACCAGGACATCCTCAAGAAGTACTACAGCGGCGTCAAGATCGATAAGATCTATTAAGTCCCGCTCTCAGCTGCGCGTCGAGACTTGGAGGAAATCTCCTCTTCGGCTTGCTCAGGATATCGCCCCCAGCCCCCGCACCCCGGAAACCTGCGAATCCGGTTTCCCCCGCCTCCGGCGGGCCCCCCTTCCATCACGGGGGCTTCGGGGCGACATCCATCGCCGCCTCACGGAGACCTCGCCTCACTTATGCAGGAGCGCCGATAAACATGACAGGAAGATGTGCTATCATGGGCGGGCGTTCCGGAGGCCCAGGCAGTAGGTCGGCGGCCAATGTGAAGGCAGGAGGACAACATGAAGATGACTAAAGCGCTCAACGCCAAGAAGACCGAGGCGCGGGAGTACCAGACGCCGGCCTCCGGCATCTTTTTCACCGTCAAAGACGTCCTCTACGAGGGGCGGTCCCGGTTCCAGCGGATCGAGATCATCCGCAACAAGGACTACGGCCGGGTGCTCTTCCTCGACGGGCTCGTGCAGACGACCGAGCGCGACGAGTTCTACTACCATGAGATGCTCGTCCACCCGGCCATGGCCTCGCATCCGCGGCCGAAGAACGTGCTCATCATCGGCGGCGGCGACGGCGGGGCTCTCCGCGAGGTCCTCAAGCACCCAGTCAAAAAGGCCTGGCTGGTCGAGATCGACGGCCAGGTCCTCGAGGCCTGCCGCGATCATTTCCCCTGGCTGAAGGCGACCTTCCGGGACCCCCGGGCCGAGCTCGTCGTCGCCGACGGCAACGTGTTCATCGACAAGGTCCGGGAGACGTTCGACATCATCCTCGTCGACTCTTCGGACCCGGTGGGCCCCTCGACGGTGCTCCACCAGGAATCTTTCTACAGGAAGCTCAAGTCGAAGCTCAACCCCGGCGGCATCATCGCCGCCCAGGCCGGCTCGCTCATGCTCCACCTGGATTCGCACGCGCGGAAGAGCGTCTTCCTGAAGAAGATCTTCCGCCACTCGCCGCTCTATCTCGGACCCGTGCCGACCTATCCCGTCGGGATGTGGTGCTACAATTTCCTCTCGGACAAGGTCGATCCGGCCAAGATCCGGACGCTCTACATCCCCGGCGGACTGCGCTATTTCAATCCCGACGTCTACCGGGCGTCCTTCGCCCTGCCGAACTTCCTGGCGGAACGGCTGGCGAAGAGGAAATAGGAGACGGCCCGGCCTGGCCGTCGTCGACCGGATCATCCGTCACCTGGAGTTGACGTTCACTGCGGAGAAGCCGCCGCCGGCCTATGCCTTCGAGCAAGTCGCCCTGATGGCTGCCGAGGAAAGCGGGGAGTACGAATAACGATTTTTGGGAGGTGGAGGGGTCTGGCCTCTAGGGGCCGCTTTGATGGTCTTCCGGAACGACGATCGGCCCCCAGAGCCGACCGCTTGCCGGACCTCCCGTGCTTGACGCCTGTTAGGGACGGGGGTATCCTCTTTTTGTGATGGGGAAGGTCAATCCCGTGCCTGACGCCGGGGATTCGAAGCCAGACCGAAAAAAGGAAATTCCTATCCGATTCGGTGTCTTGGGAGTTCGGCATCGGTCTTCAACGGGCCTTAGGGGTTGGCGGAAGCGGCGGGCGCCCGGCCTCCGCGTCACCAAAGAAGCGTCATGCCCCCAGCGGCGGAGCCCGGCGGCGAATTCGCGAATATCCCACAAAACCCAGGAATTCCATAGCCAAAGCCCGCAGATCACGAGGGTTCTTCTATCAGCGGGGATCCGGCGGGTCCAGCGGGGTGCATGGTGGCCAGTATTTGGTGTCCATGCGGCACGCGCAATGCGCCCGGCCCGGCTTTCGGGATGTATGTATCTTCAAGCGAACGCGCATCTTCTGCAAAGGAAGGTGTCCATGATCCGTCTCGGCCGTGTTCAAAGCGCTATGAGCTTTCTCGCCCTCGCTGTTATCGGCCTGATGAGCGGCGCAGCTGCGGATACCGATACGCTGCGCCAAGGTCTGAACGCGGGGGTCGCGCACGGCTATCCTGGTTTTGCGATGCTGGTGCACTACCCGGACGGACGGACACTTACAGCCGCTGAGGGATATGCAAATTTGGAGATGCGAAGGAAGCTACGCACGGACGATGCCTTCCACCTTGCTAGCGTGACGAAAGTGTTCACGGCGGTGGCGACGCTGCGGCTTGTCGATCAGGGCAAACTGTCGCTCAACGACAGGATCATCGACGTGTTGGGCCCGGACGTGGTGGGCCGTGTCCCATTCGCTGCGAGAATCACCGTGGCACAGCTTTTGGATCATTCGAGCGGCATTCATCCCATCAACAACGAACTGCCCTACCTCAACACCCTGCTTGGGCCTCAAGCCAACCCTACGGTCGTCTGGGCGCCGCAACAGTTCGTCGAGCTTGCATCGGAGGGCCGTGCGAAGCCAGAAGGCGAACCGGGCACGGGCCATCACTATTCCGACACGAACTATATCCTGCTTGGAATGATCGTGGAGAAAATTGCAGGGCGGCCGCTGCGCGACCAGGTCAGAGATACAGTCTTCAGGCCGCTGCACATGACGGACAGCTATTACTACTCGCGGCGGCTTGGAATGGGTGCCACCGCGCATGGCCGGACGACGCAGGGTTATCTGCTGCCGACCGATGAGATCAAATCGTTCATCGCAATCAATCCGATGTTCCGGCCAGCGGGACGCTTTCTGAACACTACACTTGCGGCTGAACGCATCGACGCGGCGGCGGGCATTGTCTCGACGCTTCCTGATCTTCTGAAGTTTGCCGAAGCCCTTTTCGGCGGACGCCTGCTTTCGCCGGAAAGCCAGAAGTTTCTCATGGCCGCCGGGGATGGCATGGATAAGGTCGATATTGGAGAGCATCGCACTTGGGCGATGCAGGCGATCCGGCAGCCTTACGGAACGCTCGTGTACAAGGAAGGCGATGGCCCGGGCGGTGTGAACACGCTAATGGCATTCCAACCTGCGACCGGAGCAATTTATCTCGGCTTCACCAACAGCTTCGGTTTCTTCGACGAAGTCGACTTCATGATGAAAGACGTCATCGGCAAGCTGGCTTCGAGAATCAGGGCCTCGAATTCGCCCAGCGCTTTAGGATTAAAAACTACGTGAACCTGCCTGAAAAATAATGTCCAGAACGAAATCAGGAGGCACGCATGGTCAAAACGTTTCCGCGGGGGTGAGGGAAACCCCTCATGTGCGGCACCGTCCGCATGGTGGATGAGGTGCGTTTTACCCTTCAGACGCCCAGCGTCCCGGCGTCGCGCCGCTTCGTGAGCGCGGCGAGCATGTCCGCCGTCATCGCGGCCAGGTTGTAGTCCGGCTTCCAGCCCCACTCGGCCCGGGCCGCGCTGTCGTCGATGGAGGCCGGCCAGGAATCGGCGATGGCCTGGCGGAAATCCGGCTCGTAGCGGACCTCGAAGGACGGCATATGCTTGCGGATCTCGGCCGCAAGCTCCCCGGCGCTGAAGCTCATCGCCGTCACGTTGAAGCTCGCATGGTGTTTGAGCCGGGCGAAGTCCGCATCCATGAGGTCCATCGTGCACTTGAGGCAGTCGGGCATGTACATCATCGGCAGGCGCGTGTCCTCACGGACGAAACAGGTGTAGCGGCCGTGCCGGACCGCATCGTAGAAGATGGCCACGGCGTAATCCGTCGTGCCGCCGCCGGGCAGGGTCAGGTGGCTGATGATCCCGGGATAGCGGCAGCCGCGGACGTCGAGGCCGTATTTTTGAACGTAATAGTCGCAGAGGAGCTCCCCGGCGACCTTGGTGACGCCATACATGGTCGCCGGGCCGAGGACCGTGTCCTGGGGGGTCCTCTCGCGGGGGGTGGACGGCCCAAAGACGGCGATGGAGCTCGGCGAGTAGATCCGGACGAGGTTGCGGGCCCTGGCGGCTTCGAGGACGTTGGTAAGCCCGGTCATGTTGACCCGCCAGGCTTTCTGGGGGTTCTTCTCGCCTGTTGCCGACAGCAGAGCGGCCAGATGGTAGACCGTGTCGATCTCGTACTTCCCGAGGATCGCGTCGAGGGCCTTGGCGTCCGTGACGTCGAGCAGCTCGAAGGGCCCGGCTTCGGCCAGATCGCCAGCCGGCCGGAAAATGTCGGTGACGACGACGTTGGCGTCGCCGTATTTCGCCCGCAGGGCCCGGGCCAGCTCGGACCCGATCTGCCCGGCCGCGCCCGTCATCAGGACTCGCTTGGTCTCTCTTGTCATCAGGGTCGTCTCCGCTCGGGAAATGCTCAAAAAACAGAAGGCTATATATAGCATAGCCGCCTGGGCCAATCAACCGGAGCGCAGGCCGCCCAAGAAGGGGTCAAACCTAAACTTTTAAACTTTTTGCAGCCTGTTCAGGCGAAGAGGCCGACAGGTCAAACAAAAAGTTAAAAAGTTTAGGTTTGACCCCCTCTGAGACTTCGGCTAAAGTGTGAGGGCTTGCCATGAATGAGGAGGCCTCCCCATGTCCATAAACCTGACCGGCACCGGACTGACCATCGATAAAGTCGTCCAGGTGGCCCGGGATCGCATGTCCGTCGCCATCGACCCCGCCGCCAGGAAGCGCATCGAGAAGTGCCGGGCCCTGCTCGAGGATAAACTCCAGAAGAAAGAGATAATGTACGGCGTCAACACGGGCATCGGCGAGCTGGCCAACGTCGTCCTGACCCAGGACCAGATCGAGAAGTACCAACGGTATCTCATCTATAGCCACGCTGCGGGCTATGGCAAGCCCATGCCCGAGGACGTCGTTCGGGCGGCCATCCTCAGCCGGATCAACTGCCACTGCCACGGGCACTCGGGTCTGCGCCCCGTTGTCACCGAAACCATGGCCGAGCTCCTGAACAAGGGCGTCACGCCCGTGATGTGCGAGAAGGGCTCGGTCGGCGCCTGCGGCGACCTCTCCCCGATGGCCCAGATGGCCCTTGTCCCCATGGGCGAGGGCGAGGCCTTCTACAAGGGCGAGCGGCTGCCCGGCGCCGAGGCCCTCAAGCGGGCCGGAATCGCGCCGATCGTCCTCCACGCCCGGGACGGCCTGGCCATGATCAACGGCTCGAACGTCATCGCCGGCATGTCCGCCCTGATCATCCACGACGTCCACCGCTGGCTCAAATTGTCCGAGATCGCCGCGGCCATGACCCTCGAGGTCCTCAACGCCAACATGCTGGCCTACGACGAGCGCATCCACAAGACCCGCGGCTACCCCGGGGCCCTCGAGTCGGCCGCCAACGTCCGCCGCCTCACCGAAGGCAGCGAGCTCCTGACCCGGCCCGGCAAGAAGGTCCAGGACGCCTATAGCCTCCGCAGCACGCCCCAGGTCGTCGGCGCGGCCCGCGACGCCCTCAAGTGGGCCCGCTACATGATCGAGATCGAGCTCAACGGCGCGGCCGACAACCCGGTCTTCTTCCCCGACGAGGACCTCGTCCTGACCGGCGCCAATTTCCAGGGCGTGCCCATGGCCTTTCCGCTCGAGCTCCTCGGCACCGCCGTGACGACGATCGCCGTCCTCTCCGAGCGGCGCCACAACCGCCTGATGAACCCGCACCTCAGCGCCGGCCTGCCGGCCTTCCTGACCAAGGGGGCGGGCATGTTCTCGGGCCTGATGCTGACCCAGTACACGGCCGGCGCCCTCATCTGCGAAAACCGCGTCCTGTCGCACCCGGCGGCCACCGGCTCCATCCCGGCCGCCGCCGACCAGGAGGACTTCGTCAGCATGGGCATGACCACGGCCCTCAAGACGCGCCAGATCATCGACAACGCCCAGGCCGTCCTGGCCATCGAGCTCATCGCCGGGGCCCAGGCCGTCGATTTCCGCAAGCCTCACTGCCCCGGCAAGGGGACCCAGGCGGCCTACGAGGTCATCCGCAAGTATGTCGCCCATCTCGACGAGGACCGCCCCCTTTACCCGGACATCAACACGCTCAAGGAAGTCGTCGAATCCGGCGAGATCCTCGAGGCCGTCGAGCGGGCCGTCGGGACCCTGGCCTAGCGCGATGGGACTGAGGATCGCCCTCGTCACCGGGGCCGGCCGCGGCATCGGCCGGGCCATCGCCCTCCGGCTGGCCGAAGACGTCTCCGGGGTCGCCGTCCACTATTTCAGCCGCCGCGAGGAGGCCCAGGAGCTGGCCGCCGCGATCCGCGAAAAAGGCAAGCTCAGCGCCGTCTTCAGGGCCGACCTGACCAAGAAGGCCCAAGCCGCCGGGCTGATCAAGAAAGTCGAGGAGCGTTTCGCCCGCATCGACATCCTGGTCAACAATGTCGGGCCGTTCCTGGTCAAGCCCTGGGACCAGCTCGAGGTCGCCGACTGGGAGCGGGTCCTTCGGGGCAACCTCCTCGGGTCCTACTTCTGCATGAAAGCCGCCCTGGCCGGCATGCGCAAGCGGCAGTGGGGGAGGATCGTCAATCTCGGCTTCAGCCGGGCCGAGCACATCGGCGCGTTCCCCACGATCGTTCCCTACGCCGTGGCCAAGACAGGACTGCTCACCCTGACCCGGACGGCGGCCGCTTCCGAGGTCGGGAACGGCATTACGGTTAACATGGTCTCGCCCGGGCTCATCCGGGGCGGGGTCCTGCCCCAGGTCCGGGACCTCGCCGAGTCGCGCCTGGGGAGCTTCGAAGACGTGGCCGAGGCCGTGGCTTTCTGCGCCTCCGACGACGCGGCCGCGATCACCGGCTCCAACGTCATCGTCTCCGGCACCTGGAAGATGTAGGAAGGGGTCAAACCTAAACTTTTCCACTTTTTTTTCGTAGAAAAACCTATTGATCGCGGAAAGTGGATAAATTTAGGTTTGACCCCTTCTTGATTGACATCGCGAAGGGGCGGCGATACATTCAATAGGCACTTTCAC
>Ga0326732_1000062_pt1 | contig 24511 bp, 19 predicted proteins | sample MHFSIPfraction_4_FD_207644 | JGI IMG/M metagenome (GOLD analysis project Ga0326732, IMG submission 207644) | Lab enriched peat soil microbial communities from Michigan Hollow, Ithaca, NY, United States - MHF12FN SIP fraction | ecosystem: Environmental > Terrestrial > Soil > Wetlands > Peat...
ATGATTGGTCGCTTCGATGAGCATCCTCTCGACTTCCGGCAGACGCTCGCTCAGCTCCAGAGCTTTCCGGCCGTATTTGAGCGCTTTGCCGAAATCTTCCAGGTTCTTGTAGGCCGCCGCCATCGCCCTATAGGCCATGGCGAATCCGGGGTCGATCTCCACGGCCTTTTCCATGGAGACTATGGATGGCTGGTTTTCCAGCATCCCGATCAGTCTTCGGCCTTCGAGGTAGTATTTAAAGGCTTCGGAGGAACTCGTCGTCGCGATCTCGTCTCTCTTGTAGAATTCGGCGTCCGCGGACAACTGCTCGCTGGTCAGGTTCAGGTCCCGCTTGACGAGGAGCGTGAGGTCGTTCGCTTTGGAGATGATCTCATCCTGGTCCCGGCACTCGATATCCGCCCTGGTGATGACATTTCGGGTCCGCGGATCCACGAGCGTCAGGGTGATGACGATCCTGTTTCCGGCCTTGAGAAAACTGCCGGTGACGATCTGAGTGATCGGCCTTTCCGCGGCGAACCGGGCCATGTCTTCGGCCGTGTATCGCTTGGCATCCGCCAAGCCCAGTTTCTTGAGAATGGGATCCGTTTCTTCTCGTGTCAGAACGGTGATGGACCGGGACTGGTAGAGGCCGGTGATCAACAGCTCCGATAGTCCTCTTCTCCAGCTGTCAAGGCCTTCATCCTTGGAAAGGTTTTCGAAGTCAAGGACGGCGATGGTAGGTCTGCCGAGCGGAGACGGGCCGGGCGGGTGAACGACGTAGCGCCAGGCCAGGAATCCGGCGGTGCCGAGAAAGAGGAGCGCCGCGGCGGCAACAACCCACGGTTTGAGATTCCCCCTGGCCGCGCTTTCGCCGACCTCGTGCTCGCGGGTCTTCTCTTCAAGCCAGCGTTCGATCTCGCCCTTATAGGCGAACACCCGCGCTTTCGGCGTTCCGTCCAGCCGATGCACGGGAAGAGCGAGTTCCTTCTCCCACCTCCGGCACGTCCGCACATCGCGCTTGAGGAACGCGGAGATCTCCTTCCAGGAATCGAGGATCTCCCGTTCACCCATCAGGCCCGCCTATGAGTGGGGTCATGATTTCAATAATGCGGAAGCCCCATAAGAGCACATCGTCTGCCCCGATCTCGGATCCCATTCTGACTGCGGTAAGGTTAGCAATAAACAAGGGCCTAGTCAACGGGGAGCCGATAGGCTTCGCCAATTGTGATAGGCAGGACCGGAGGAGTGCCGCGGGCGAGAACGCATCCTGGTGCGCCCCTTTTCCCATATTTTTGGCCTCATGTCCGATTTTGTCCCATCGCGTCCTATCGCGCATCTTGACGTCTCCAGCCCGAAAGATTATCTGTGACGACATAAGGAGGAAAAAATGTTCAAGAAGTCTTTGTTCGCTCTCTCGGCCTTGATCTTATGTGTCTGTTTGGCACCAACGGCATGGGCGCAGCAGAAAGAGAACGGAGGACCCGGAGCCCGGCGCGATCTTCTCCGTCATAGACCCTTGGGTATGCACAAACCCTTGGGTGTGATGCCGAAGGCCGCCGGTCAGTCGATTATTCCCAGACTCCGCGCGCCGGCCTTCCCTAGCAAGAACATAAAGGTCTATGACCTCGCCCACTACCCCGGCGGAACCTGGGCCGAGCCGCGCGGCATCAACGATCTTGGCGTAGTTGTTGGGTTCGGCGACATCGCCAGCGGGGACATGCATCCTATCGGGGTCCCGTTGTTTGGGCCGAACGCCTGGCAGTGGTTCGACCTTGGCACTCTGGGGGGTGAAGGTGCTGGCAGTGAATCTTATTGCATGGGGGTGGCCGACACCGGATTGATCGTAGGCAGCGCTTCTATCCCGGGCAACGATATTATCCATGCTTTCGCCTGGACCCCACGATCCGGCATCTTGGATCTCGGCACGCTCGGCACCCAAAGTTGGGCCTTTGGCGTCAACAAATCCGGAACCCTCATCACAGGCTCGGTCAACAAGGAACCCGGCAGCCGTGCGAGACTACCCGTGGTCTGGACGCGGGAGGTCGTGTGGGGGCCGCGGGGGCTGGCGATCGCCTGGAAGATCCATGAGCTCGATAGGACAGGCTTTGAAGAGGCCTTTGCCGTGGAGCCGTGGGGGGTCAATGACCTCGGCCAGATCACTGGCGTCGCCGCCACTTCTGATACTGTCTGTGTTCCGGTTCTCTGGAATCCGCTCCCCGGCGGGAAAGGGTGGAAGCTCATGCAGCTTCCACTTCCCGCGGATCCCCCCATCCTCGATCAGTTATCCCAGGCCTGTGATATCAATAACGCGGGGGAAATCGTCGGCATGATCGTTACGGCCGATTGGAGCGCCGGGTATCCGCTCTTATGGAAACCCGTGGTTCCTCGGTGGAGCGTCTATCACGTGACCCGGCTTACCACTCTGACGGGTCCGGAGCAAGGCTTGGCCTTTGCATGGGCGATCAACGACAGCGGCGACATCGTGGGCGAAAGCTACGATGCCGACGGGAACGATCTGGCCACCCTCTATAATGCGAAAGACCCCATTTTTATTAAAGTGTTGGGCTTTCCGGGGACGGGGAGTTATGCCATGGGCGTGAACAACAACCATATTGCAGTAGGTACTTATTGGAGCGATACCATCCCGCCAAGCATGGCGGCTGTGAAGTTCAAATAAGGCGCCGGGTCGGCTCCAAAGCCTGAGGGCGGCCCATGGGCCTGGAGGATCTCAAATATCTCCGGGAAGCCGCAAAAAACGCTAAGTGGCCCGCCGCAGGTCCGCTCCTCGGGCCGGGCCACGCAGGGCGTGCGGATCATCAAGCTCGAGGACAAGGACCGGGCCTGCTCGATCGCCAAGGTCCGGGAGAGCTGACGTCGGGCCTTTCCAAGCCTTCGAGCTCCGGGGATTCGTTTGTTCTTTCCTGTGGTTGCCGGCTCGTTCGGACCCGCCGCTCCCAGATCCCTCTTTAGCGGCCATGATAGAATGGCCGCAGGGGGTGGCCGACCATGAGAAAGATCATTGTCCTGTCCTTCGTGTCCCTTGACGGCGTCATGCAGGCCCCGGGGGGGCCCGACGAAGACCGCTCAGGCGGCTTTGAACATGGGGGCTGGACCGTGCCATACTTCGATGAGTTCTCCGGCAAGGTCATGTCCGAACAGATGGGCCGGCCGTTCGACCTGTTGCTCGGCCGGAAGACCTACGAGATCTTCGCGGCGTATTGGCCGCTCCACAATGCCCCCGATGATCCGGTCGGGACCGGGCTCAACCGGGCGACGAAGTACGTGGCCTCGAAGACCCTGGAGAAGATCGACTGGACCCCTTCGCGGCTCCTCAAGGGCGACGTCGTGACGGAAATCCGAAAGCTCAAGGAGCAGCACGGGCCCGAGCTCCAAGTCCATGGCAGCGGGGATCTTATCCAGACGCTCTTGAAGAACGATCTCGTGGACGAGCTCTGGCTGAAGATATTCCCGGTCACCCTTGGCCGGGGCAAGCGTCTGTTCGCCCAGGGGGCCCTTCCCGCGAGCTTCAAGCTCCTGGACAGCCGGACCTCGCCGAGCGGCGTCATCATCGCCAATTACGCGCGTGCGGGGGCGGTCCGGACGGGATCCTTCGCCTAGGCGCTTTCGGCGAAGACCTACGTCGAGATCCCTTCAATTTCGCCGCGCCCCTCACTATACTGGAGCCATGGACACCGCCCCGACCATTCGTCTCCGCGACCTGCGGAAGACCTATCGGGTCACCGAGCGCGAGCCGGGCCTCCGGGCCGCCCTGGCCAGTCTGGTCCACCGCCGCAAATCCGAGGTCCGGGCCGTGGACGGGATCACTTTCGATCTCGCCCCGGGGGAGATCGTCGGCTTCCTCGGCCCCAACGGCGCCGGCAAGACGACGACCCTGAAGATGCTCTCGGGGCTGCTCCACCCGACGTCGGGCGAGCTTTCGGTGCTGGGCTATGTCCCGTGGAAAAGGGACCGGGCGTTCCTGAGGAGGATCACGCTGGTCATGGGCCAGAGGAACCAGCTCATCTGGGACATCCCCGCCGCCGACTCCTTCGAGCTCAACCGGGCCATCTATCGTATCCCGCCCGCCGACTACCGGCGGACCCTGGACGAGCTCGTCGCCCTTCTTGAGCTCGAACCGCTCCTGCGCAAGCCCGTCCGCAATCTCTCGCTCGGCGAGCGGATGAAATGCGAGATCGCCGCGGCCCTGCTCCACAGCCCGGCCGTTGTCTTCCTCGACGAGCCGACGATCGGCCTCGACGTGACCATGCAGCGCCGCATCCGGACGTTCATCGCCGAATACCGCCGCCGCCACGGGGCCACGGTCCTCCTGACGAGCCATTACATGGCCGACGTCGAGGCGCTCTGCAAGCGGGTCATCGTCATCCACCACGGCCAGCTCCTGTTCGACGGCGAGCTGGCCGCCCTGGTCCAGAAGTTCACCGCCGACAAGACGATCGTCGTCCAGCTCAAGGACTGCGCGGCGGACATGGGCGCTTACGGCGAGGTCCTGTCGTGCCAGGACGGCCGGACGACGCTGCGCGTGCCGAAGGCCGATACGGCCCGCGTCACCGGACGGATCCTGGCGGAGCTCCCGGTCGTCGACCTGACCGTCGAGGACCCGCCGATCGAGGAGGTCATCGAGCGGGTCTTCGCCCAGGGGGCGGCGTGAAAGCCCTGGCCGAACTTTACCTCCAGGAGATTAAGACCGGCGTCGCCTCGATGCTCCAGTATCGCGCGACGCTGGTCATCTGGCTCATTGGCAACGTCCTCGAGCCCCTCATCTATCTCGTCGTCTGGACGACCGTCGCGCGCTCGACCGGCGGGTCCGTCGGAGGCTACGGCGTGCTGGACTTCGCCGCCTATTACATCGTCCTCATGCTCGTCAACCAGGCGACCTTTACCTGGGTCATGTACGAGTTCGACTATCGCATCCGCGAAGGGACCTTCTCCGCCGACCTCCTCCATCCCGTCCATCCGATCCACGCGGACATCGCCACGAACCTCTCCTCCAAGGTCGTGAATCTGCCGTTCGTCGTCGCGGCCGCGGCCGGTCTGGCCGCCGTCTTCCACCCGGCCTTCCGATTCACTCCGCTGGCGGTAGCGGCCTTCGTCCCGGCCCTCGTCCTGGCCTTCCTGGTGCGCTTCCTCGTGGATTGGACGGTCGCCCTGGCGGCCTTCTGGACGACCCGGGTGACGGCCATCAACCAGATCCACTATATGGCCGTTCTGTTCTTCTCCGGACAGATCGCCCCGCTGACCGTCCTGCCGCGGCCCCTCCAGGTCGTGGCCAACGTCCTGCCCTTCCGCTGGACGGTCGGATTCCCCGTAGAGCTCCTGCTCGGACGCCTGACGCGGGCCCAGATCCTGACTGGCTTCGCGGCCCAGGCGGCCTGGCTGCTGGCCGGGGCGCTCCTGGTGAGGGTCGCCTGGCGCGTCAGCGTGAGGCGGTACTCGGCGGTGGGCGCATGAGGTTCCTTCGGCTCGTGGCCGTGTTCCTGCGCGTCGGCGTCATGGGGGAGGCGGCCTATCCGGCCAACTTCCTGGCCCACATCGTCGACTCGGCGCTCGAGCTCGGGACGGCGCTCGCCGGGCTGGCCCTCATTTTCGCTCATACCGCGACGCTTGGCGGCTGGCGCTCGGAGGAGCTCGTGGCCCTCGTCGGAGTGTATTTTCTTGTCGGCGGCGTCATCGGCCTCGTCATCCAGCCCGGCATGGAACAGCTGACGGAATCGGTGCGCGACGGGACGCTGGACTTCACCCTGACCAAGCCGGAGGACGCGCAGCTCCTCGTCAGCGTCTGGAGGGTCGAGATCTGGAAGCTCATCGACGTCGGGCTGGGCCTGGTCGTGCTGGGTATCGCCCTGGCCCGGCTCGGCCAGCGGGTCGGCGTCGCCCAAGCGGCGTCGTTCGCCGCGGCCATCCTCGCCGGGGGGGTCATCGTCTACAGCTTCTGGCTGATCCTGGCGACGACCGCGTTCTGGCTGGTGAGGGTCGAGAACATCCTGGTCATCTTCCAGAGCGTCTATGAAGCCGGCCGCTGGCCGGTCAGCATCTATCCCGGCTGGCTGCGCTTCGCCCTGACCTTCCTCGTCCCGGTCGCCTTCGCCATCACCGTCCCGGCCCAGGCCCTGGCCGGGCGGCTGACGCGGCCGGTCCTGTTCGGCGCGGCCGCCTTCGCTGTCGCGCTGTTCGGGGCGGCGCGGCTTTTCTGGAAGATCGGCGTCCGGCACTACTCCGGCGCCTCGTCCTGAGCCTCAGGGCAGATCCGAGGATGATCGGGCGTCGGCCAGGATCACCGATGCCGCCCGAGAGGAAAAGAGTATCCCAGCGACACGATAACAGCGCCCGTCCGGCTCTCTCCGCTGGTCGCCACATCCTTCTGAATGGTCGTCAGTCCCAGCTCGAAGCGGGCCTCGAGGATGAGGTCGCCGGGTCCCAGGGGATATATCACACCTCCGCCGCCGGCCACGCCGACGTTCACGGTCTTGAGACTGTCCTTGACGTCCGTCTTCGCCCCGAGATCGACGATCAAGGGATCGGTCGAGGGGGGAATGACGACCGGCGTCGTTCCGGCCTCATCCAGGTAGAGGGCGCTCGTGCCGGACGTCACCGCCTTGGCCCGGACGAGGAACCCGACATAGGGCCCCGCGTTCAGGAAAAAACGGAGACGGCCTCCGCCTGCCCAACGGCCCATGACCGGGACTTCGATGTAGTCGAGGATGGTCTCGTTGCGGAAATCGGCGTAAAGGATCGTGCCTGGAGGCACGGGCAGGTCCGGGGGCAGCTCCATGGTGATCGGCTGGAGGCCCTTGCGCAGGCCGCCCTGCGACGAGTCGTTCAACTCCGCGACGAGGGAAAAACGAGGACCGAGCCCTGTCTCGACCATGAGGCCGAAGAACGGCCCGAGCCGCGAGGTGAAGCCGCGGCTGAATAGATCGTCAGCGCTCCCCCGGATGTTCGGGATGCTGAGCCCGCCCTGGACGCCGAGCTTGACGTCGGCGGCCGAGGCGAAGTGGGTGGCGAAGATCAGTTCCACTGCAAAAACGGCAAATCTCCGGACGAACCCTCGGTTCATCGGTAACCTCCTTTTAGCTGCGGTCCGATCCCCCGTTCTTTACGAGCCAGGTTCAAACATATCCTGTTCCCTTCCGATGTCAAGAGGGGAGGACCCCTTGTTCGGCCGCTTCCAGCCTGGCTACGGTCACTTCAGACATGCCGGGGCCTCGCGGAACGGTGTCGCCTGATGCCGGACCGCCGATCTGCTCCGCTTGACAGCCTTTCGAACTCGGGGATATTCTTCCTCTCACAACGCAAGGACCATCGAGGAAACCTGAGGCCATGACAGAAGCGAAGACCGCTCCTTCCGATCAGCCCGGCGGCCCGCGCCAACGGATCTGGGAGATCGATTTCCTGCGCGGCGTCGCCATCATCCTGGTCGTCGGCTACCATCTCCTCTTTGACCTGGGCGAGTTCGTCGGGATCAACCGGTTCCTGGGCTGGTCGACCAACCTGTCGAGCACCGCCTGGATCATCGCCCAGCACTTCTTCGCCGGGCTCTTCGTCCTCCTTTCGGGGACGAGTTGCACCTTGACCCGCAGCAACGTCCGCCGCGGCCTGCGGTTGCTGGCGGTGTCCTTCGCCGTGACCGTCGTGACCTTTTTCTTCGATTCCACATCGGCCATCTATTTCGGGATCCTCCAATGCCTGGCGGTCTCGATGCTCCTTTACGGCGCCGCGTTCGAGAAGGCCGGCGCGGTCACATGCGCTGCGTGGGGCACGTTCGTTCTGGGACTGACGGCCGTTCTCCCCCTCCTGAAAAGAGCGCTGGCCGTCCGGACCGGCTGGCTGTTGCCGTTCGGACTCCCCAGCCCCTCGTTCTCCTCGTTCGATTATTTTCCCCTCATCCCGTGGCTCGGGGTCTTCCTGATCGGGGCGAGCCTGGGCAAATCGGCCTATGCCTCGAAGCGGAGCCTTCTGCCCTGGCGCCTGCCGCCGACGTTCGTCAATTGGGCCGGACGCCATTCCCTCGTGATCTACATCGCCCACCAGCCGATCATCATGGGCGTCCTCTACGCTTTTCACTTGTCCCGATAGGCCGGCGGCGGCTTGAACACGAGCGCCGCGCGGCATTGGCATAGGACGAGAGCGAGGTTCGAACGATGTATTACTTGCTGATCTACCACACCGTCGAGAACTATGTGGAGAGGCGGGCCCCCTTCCGGGACGAGCATCTCGGCTATTCCAACGCCGCCCATGCCCGCGGCGAGCTCTTCATGGGAGGAGCCCTGGGCGACCCCCCCGACACGGCCATCCTCATCTTCCAGGTCCCTGCGCCTTCCGTCGCCGAGGAGTTTGCCCGCAACGATCCGTACGTCAAGGCCGGACTGATCAAGGACTGGTCGGTGCGGCCCTGGACGGTCGCGATCGGCGGCTGAAAGGACGATGCCATGCCGAAGACCGCCCGCCTTGCCGCTTTGGCGTTGACGGCTGTCCTGATCACGACAGCCGCCCGGGCCCAGACCGACGATCCCGCCGGGTACGACCGCCGTATCCTCGACCAGGCCCTCGCCGCCCGGGCGCTCAAGGCGGCCGTGGCCATCAAAGTCACGGGATCGGGGGACCCCGAAAGCTATGCGATCACCTTCGCCGACGGCGCCGCCCGCATCGAGGCGGCGGACACGAACGGGGCGCTTTACGGCGCGCTCGAGCTGGCCGAGAGGATCCAGCGCCGGGGAGCCGAAGCCCTGCGTGGCCCGGCCGTCGTCGGAAAACCGTTCCTCCGCGACCGAGGCTGGAACATGTTCCTGACCCTCCCTTGGGATTATGTCAAGAACGACACGGACTACGACCCGCGGGCCCTCGTCGACCCGGCCCGCTGGTGGTTCGCCAACGACGGCTTTTGGCGGACGCTCCTCGACCAGATGGCCCGCGCCCGGATGAACTGGCTCGATATCCACGGGGCTTGGGACATCAGCGTCACCGATGCGCCCAACCTCTACGCCTATTTCATTCCCAGCGACCGCTTCCCCAAAGTCGGCGTCTCACCCGAGATCAAAGCGGCCAACCTGCGCCGGCTGAACAAGGTCATCGCCATGGCTCACGCCCGGGGCATCCGGGTGAGCCTCATGGCCTACGAAGCGCGCTTTCATACGCCCCATGCGCCCGATCCTTACCCCGAGACCGAACAAAACCTCTACGACTATACCCGGGAAATGGTCGAGAAGATGATCCGCCAGGCGCCGGGGCTCGACGCCATCGGCTTCCGGATCGGCGAGAGCGGGCACGGCGAAGCCTTCTTCAATTCCTACATCGAAGCGGTCAAGGCTTCGGGCCGCGACATCCCTCTCGTCACCCGCAGCTGGCTGGCCCGGAAATCGCTGGTTGTCCCCCTGGCCAAGGCCTCGAAGGACTTCACCGTCGAAATCAAGTACAACGGCGAGCAATGGGGCTCGCCCTACATGCTGATGGGCGGCCGGATGGCCGGCTGGTATAGCTATTCGTTCGAGGACTACCTGAGCGATTCGCAGACTCCGGGCGCGGCCCGGCTCTGGCCCGGGAACAGGACGGTGGACGGAGGGACGTGGCCGGCCGAGCCCTACAAGCTCGTCTGGCAGGTCCGGGCCAACGGCACGCACCGGATCTTCCCGATCTACAATCCCGGCGCGGTCCGCCAGGCCGTCAAGTCCATGCCCCTCGGCACGGCCAGCGGTTTCGTCGTCGAAGGGCTCGAGACCTACTATCCGCAGTCGCCGCGCTACTACACGGCCGACCCGAACGACGTCTCCTGCGAATGGACTCACGAGCGCGATTGGATGTACATCAACCTCTGGGGACGGCTGGGTTACGACCCGGCCACCCCGGACGAGACGTTCGAGGCCATGATCGCGGACAAGCTCGGCCCGGCCGCGAAGGAGCTCGTCCCGGCCTGGAGCGCCGCCAGCCGGATCATCCACCTCGCCTTCTCGGCCTTTTCGCTCGGCCCCGACCATCGCAACCACGCCATCGAGCTCGAGTGGGGCGGGGACACGGCCGGATATGTCGCCGGCGACCCCTTCGATTCGCACGTCTTCAAGTCGGTCCGGGAATCGTTGGCTGACGCCTCGACCGGCGGACTTGACGGACGCCTGACGCCTCCCCAGGCCGCCGCCCGCCTCCTGGCCGAGGCTGCGGCCGCAGACGCCGCGGCTAGGATCCCGCTGGGGTCGGCACCCGTTGCCGAGCGGAAGCTGCTCAAGGAACTGGTCACCGTCTGCGGCCAGGTCGCCCATCTCGGCCGCTATTATGGCCAGCGGTTCATGTCGGCCTACCGCTCGGCCCAAGCCGACGCCGGAAACGCGGACGCCGCCGGACAGGCGACGGCCCATCTGCAGGAAGCCGCCAAAGAATGGGCCGCGCTCGCGGCCTGTCCTTTTTACAAACCCTTCACAGAGCATCTTCGGATGAGGACCAACACATTCCATTGGTCGCAGGAGCTGCCGAAGATCGAAGCCGAATCCCGGAGACTGGCCGCGAAGGCGGCCCCCGTGGAGGAGGTCGTCCCCGCTCCTGCTCCGTCACCCGGAATGCCGCGGCTCGCCGTCGACATTGGCCCGAAGACGGCCACCGTCCACGTGCCTGCGGCCGGGATCTCGCGCGCCTGGGCCCTGGTCAAGGCTCTGCCGAGCAGCGCCTTCTTCCATAAGGTCGCCATGGCGCGCGCCGGCGACCGCTTTGAATATCGCCTGGAGCGGGAGCCCTGGGGCCACGCTCTGGCCGCCGAGATCGAACGCGACGGCCACGTGTTCCGGCTCCCCGGCTGGGACGCCGATGCGCCCTATCTTGTCGTCCCGTCCCAACCCGGCCCGACCCCGCTCATCTATTCGAGCGAGGAGGCGCTGGCGTTTCTCGACCCGGCCATCCTTACGCCCGACGCGCACGGACTGCTTCTCGTCTCCTCGCGCGCCTCGAACTTCCACCGGATCTTCGATATTCCGACCATGCGCAAGATCCTCGACCCGGTCCGCCGGGGCCTGACCCTCATCGTCCTGGCCCAGGACTACTCGGGCGGCCGCTATTCCCTCGATTGGCTGCCGAAACCGCTGGCCGTGAAAGGCCAAGGATCCGGGAGCTTCGACCCCAACGGTCTTCTCAAGATGTCCCGCATCGAGGACCCGGATATTCTCCGCCAGGCGTTCCTGCCGAGCCCCGGCTGGGACGTCTCCGCCGACGGCGGCACGGCCGTCCTGACCTGGGGCAAGGGCCGGATCATCATGATCAATGCCCGGCTCGTCGAGCGCCTTCATATCCCCGCGGCCGCGGCGTCGCTGGCCGCCGTCCTCGGCTCGGGCCGGCGGGGCCGGCCCGTGGTCGTCATCGACGCCGGGACGGACGGCGGGGTCTCCACCACCTCGGCCGTCACCGATTTCATGAACGCCCATGGCCTTCCTTTCGTGACCCTCGGTGAGGCGATGGCCAAGGCCCAGGGGATGAACGAGATGAAGGCCGTCGCCGGGCCCGTCGATGACGACGATCTCCTTTCGGCGGCCGGCATCCGCGGCGCCCAGATGGTCAATGCCTACCTCGACCGGAAGGTCAAGGCCGCGGCCGCCCTGCCGATCCCGGCGACGCGCGCCGAATTCGAGCAGAGGCGGGAGGCCCAGCGCCGCGAGGTCATGCGATCGCTCGGACTCGACCCGTTGCCGCCGCGCACGCCTCTCAACGCCCGCATCACCGGCGTGATCAAGCGTCAAGGCTACCGGATCGAGAAGCTCGTCTTCGACAGCCGGCCGGACTTCCCGGTGACGGCCCATCTCTATGTCCCGGACGCGCCGCCCGGCCGGCGCTTCCCCGTCATCGTCAACCCGCACGGCCACTGGGAATGGAAGAAACAGGAGCCGACGGTCCAGTCGCGGCTCATCGCCCAGGCCCTCCACGGCTACTTGGCCCTGGTCGTTGATTCACCCGGATTCAGCTTCGAAGGCGACAATCGCGTCGAGCGGCGCTCCGCCGGGACGCACGACGACCTGCGGCTCATCCTCGGGTCCACGAACGCGACGAGCGTCTATGTCTGGGACCTGATGAGGGCGCTCGATTACCTGTCCACGCGGCCGGAAGCCGACTTGTCGCGGGTCGGCCTGACGGGCGCTTCGGGCGGCGGGCTGGCCACCCTGTGGGCCTTCGCCGCCGAACCCCGCTTCACCTGCGCCGCCTCCGTCGTCTACGCTTCGAGCTACGAGATCAATCCCGACAACGGCTGCCTCTGCAATCACGTCCCGGGCTCGCTGCAGATCGGCGACCGGGCCGATGTCCTGGCCGTCCGGGCGCCCGCACCGGTGCTCATCATCGGGGCGGAGGAGGACCGCGAGTTCCCGGCCGCCGGCATGAGGCTCACGGGCCAAAAGCTCTCCCGGATCTGGGGGCTCTATGGGAGGTCGGCGGACGCCTGGACGCGCATGTTCCCCGGCGGCCACGATTACAGCAAGCCGATGCGCGAAACGGCCATGGGCTTTTTCGACAAGTATCTTAAGCGCGCCGGCAACGGCGCCCCGGTCCCCGAGCCGTCGTTCGAAACCGAGAAGCCCGACGCCCTGGAGATGTACGTCCTCCCCGATCCGCCGGTGAAGACGCAGACCATGCGCGGCATCGCCGAGGCCATGTTCGGGCCGGCCGGGCCGGGCGCCGAAGCCCGCGGGAAGGGATCGGTCGCGGACGATATCGCGCTCAACGGCGGCCTGCCGAAGGACATCCCGGCCGAAGTCAGGGAGATCGGCGAATTCGAAGGAAAGAGGCGGGTGACCTTCGTCAGCGAAGCCGGGCTTGTCCTTCCCGCCGTCATTTGGCCGGCCAAAGGGACGGCCAAGGCCGTCGCGGTTCTGATCTCGGACCTGGGGAAAGGCCAGGCCCCGGAGGAATTCCCGATCGCCAAGCTCCAGAGAGCGGGAATCATGTGCATCACTTTCGATCCGCGCGGCCTCGGGGAGACCAAGGGCCTCGACCTGCGGCTTCAGACCTATCTCGGCCAAGCCCCGGCTTTCGGCATGGGTTGGGACATCACGCGATCCCTTACGGCCCTCGCGCCGCCCGGCCTCAAGATCGCAGTCGTCGGCCGGGGCCCCGCGGCCGGGTTGGCGGTTCTCGAGGCCGGCCTGATCAAGCCGGAGATCGGCTTCATCGCCGGGATGGGTACGCTCAAGGAATTCCCGGACGCCTTCCGGGACGATGTCCCCCCCATCGCGATCCAGCCGCGCGCGAATTACGCCCCGTCGCTTCCCCGCTTGCGCTCCCTGGTCAAGGCCGAGACCGTGTGGAGCTTCCTGGGAGAGAAAGATCCCGCCTGGTCGGATGTGCTGCTCCGCTGGGCGGCCCGATAGGGGAGGGGCTTTCATGAAGAGTCGCAAGACGCCCAGGGTGTTTGCGCCTGGTTGCGCCCTGATGCTGTACAAGCCGGAACTGGCGCGACGGCTTCACCGCGTCCTCCAAAAGAAACTGGGCGAAATGGACCTCTGGCTGACGTGCTGCAGGAAGGATCCGGGGTTCGCGAACAAGACCGAAGTGATCAATATCTGTCCGGGCTGCGACAAGAGGTTCAGGAAGAACTATCCCAGCTCGTCGACCGTCTCCCTCTGGGAGGTCCTGGCGGAAACGGATCTCTTCCCTGTCCCGAACTACGGCGGCCAGGTCATGTCGATCATCGACGCCTGTCCGACGCGAGACCAGCCCCGAGTCCACGCGGCCATCCGAACGCTCCTCGAAAAGATGAACATCGTCCTGAAGGAACCCCGCAAGACCCGGACCAAGAGCACCTGCTGCGGCGACACCTTCTGGGGGGCGATCCCCCCGGGAGAGGTCAAACGGCAGATGAAGAAGCGGGCGGGAGAGATGCCGGTCGACGATATCGTCGTCTACTGCGTTTCGTGCAGCAAGGCCATGTTCGTGGGCGGCAAGAGACCCCGCTACATGATCGACCTTCTGTTCGGCGAGGAGACGGTTCCGAAGACCTTCGAGCCCGAGGCGTGGCACAGGCAGCTTGACGACTATATCGACAGGCATTGACACGAATGCACGCATCTTCAGATCGACCGGCCGAGGATGTCCTGCTGCCCGTCGAGGTCGTCTTCCATCCCTCGTGGTGGCATCGACACGCCGGGATCGATTTCGACGAGGGTTTCTTTTACGACCCGCGCCGCCGCGTGGCCGACGAGCGGACGATGGAGCGCGTCCTCTATGAGCGCTTCGGCGACCTGGGGCTGGGCGAGGATAGGGACCGCGACCTGCCGGCTCTCGGCCCCGTCCATAACGCCGCCGGCTACCTCCTGTCGGAGATGATCGGCTGCCGGGTCGAGTACAGCCGCGACGCGCCGCCGCAGGTCGTCCCGGCCCGCCGGCAGGACCTCGAGATCGACGTCGACGCGGCCTTCAGGGGGGAGGCCTTCCTCCGGTTGAAAAGACTCGTTGAGACCTTGAAAAGTTCTCACGGCCGGGTCGTCGGCGACGTCAACTGGGGCGGGATCCTCAACCTGGCCCTCGACTTCCGCGGGCAGGACATCTTTCTCGATATGCTCGACCGGCCCGAGGCCGTCCGCGCCTTTTTCGGCCGCCTCGCCGAGCTCATCGACCGGTTCACCGCCTATGTCCAAGGCCAGACCGGGACGACTTCGATCTCGGTCAATCGCCTGGTCCGGCACCGGCCCGGCCAGGTCTTTCTCCATTCCGAGTGCGCCCTGACCATGATCTCCCAGGAATGCTACCGCGATTTCCTGATGCCTTTCGACCGCGCCTGGAGCCTGCGCCGCCGCCCGTTCGGCATCCATTATTGCGGCTCGGACCCGCACCGGTTCGCGGATGTCTTCGCCGAGCTGCCCCATCTCGATTTCCTCGATGTCGGCTGGGGCGGCGACCTGCGCCGCCTGCGCGAGAAGCTCCCCGGGACTTTTCTCAATATCCGCCTGAGCCCGGTCGAGATCGTGGGGCAGAGCCTCGAGGAGATCCGGCGGTCCATCGAAACGCGAGTGGCCGCCTCCGGCAACCTCCGGCTCACCGGCGTCTGCTGCATCAATATGGACGACCGGGTCACGGACGACCGGGTCCGGGCCATCTTCGAGACGGTCTTCACCCTCCGCCGCGCCGCCGGCGCCGCGCGTCCTTGACAGCCGTCGAAGGCCGGCCCTATACTTCGGGGCACCAAGCGAGCGATAGCGACCGATGCTGATCCATGCCGATTTCATGCTCGAAACGGGGCGGGCCCGCGCGCTCTACCACGAATTCGCCGAGCCGCTTCCCGTCATCGATTACCACGGCCATCTTTCGCCGCAGGACATCGCTGAGGACCGCCGGTTCGAGAACCTGACCTCGATCTGGCTCGCCGGCGACCATTACAAATGGCGGGCCATGCGGGCCGCGGGCGTCGATGAGCAGTACATCACCGGGAAGGCGACGGCCTGGGAGAAGTTCGAAAAGTGGGCGGAGACCGTCCCCAAGACCCTGCGCAATCCTCTTTATCACTGGACGCACCTCGAGCTCGACCGGACGTTCGGCATCGCTCGACCGCTGGGGCCCGCAACGGCCCGGGGCATTTGGGACGAGGCCAACGGGAAGCTGGCCTCGGCGGATTTGACCGTCCGGGGCATCCTGCGAAAGATGAACGTGGCCGCCCTTTGCACGACCGACGACCCGGCCGACGACCTCCGGCACCATCGGACCGTGACTGAAGCAAAAGATCTTTCCGTCCGGGTCTTCCCTTCGTTCCGGCCGGACAAGGCCCTGGCCGTCGAAGACCCGAAGGGTTTTGCGCTCCATGTGGCCCGGCTTTCGCAAGCCGCCGGCGTCGAGGTGAAGACCTTTGACGACCTTCTCGCGGCCCTTCGCAAGCGCCATGACTATTTTCACAGCCTGGGCTGCCGCCTGTCCGACCATGGCCTTGAAACCCTCTATGCCGAGGACTATAAGGACTCGGACGTCCGAAAGACCTTTGCCGCGGTCATGGCTGGGAGGCCGGTCGCGCCGTTTCCCGCCTCCCAGTTCAAGTCGGCCCTGCTCTACGAGCTGGCCCTGATGGACTGGGAGAAAGGCTGGGTCCAGCAATACCACCTCGGCGCCCTGCGCAACCTGAACTCGCGGGCCATGCGGACGCTCGGCCCGGACACGGGCTTCGACTCGATCGGCGATCTCGACCAGGCCCGTCCTCTGGCCCGATTCCTGGACCGGCTCGACGGCGAAGACAGGCTGGCCCGGACGATCCTCTACAACCTGAATCCGCGCGACAACGAGGTCCTGGCTTCGATCGCCGGGAGCTTCCAGGACGGCCGCATCCCGGGCAAGATCCAGTATGGCCCCGCCTGGTGGTTCCTGGACCAGGCCGACGGCATGACCCGGCAGCTCGAGGCCCTGTCGAACCTGGGGCTCCTCAGCCAGTTCATCGGCATGACCACGGACTCGCGGAGCTTCCTTTCCTACCCGCGCCACGAATACTTCCGCCGCCTTCTCTGCAACATCCTGGGCGGGGAGATGGACCGGGGCCTCCTGCCGGATGACCTCGGGCTCGTTGGCGGCGTCGTCAGAGACATCTGTTATTTCAACGCCGAACGCTACTTCCGCTTTTTGGAGCCGGACCGCCGATGCCCCTCGAAAAATACTCCTTAGGGATCGGGGACCGGTTCGGGCGCGAGGGCCAGGCCCAGCTCCGGGCTCTGCAAAGGGCGCGCCGCGAGGGCGTCCGTATCACCCCGGTCTGGAACAAGTCCAACCGGGAACACACGATCATCGGGACCTCGCCCGCAGACTCCCGCCGGTCGGCCGACGAAGCGGTCCGGGCGGCCGGCTGGTCGGACGCCTTTTATGTCGATGCCGACCATATCGGCCTGGCCACGGTCGACGGGTTCATGGGGGCCTGCGATTTCTTCACGATCGACGTGGCCGACCTGATCGGCCAGGCGCCCCCCGCCGGAGCGGTTCCCGATTTTCTCCGGGCCGCGTCCGGGCTCAAGGGAACGCTACGCCTTCCCGGCCTGGAAGCCACGATCGAAGTGACCGATTCTCTGGTGGCGGGCGTGGCCGCGAAGTACTCGAGCGCGGTCGCCGAGGCGGGCCGTGTCTACTCGCACATCGCGCAGAAGCAGGGGCCGGGGGAGTTCCTCGTCGAGGTCTCCCTGGATGAGGCCGGGACTCCTCAGACGCCGGCCGAGCTCGTCTTCATCCTCGCGGCCGTCGCCCGGCAGGGAATCCCCGTGCGGACCATCGCCCCCAAGTTTTCCGGCGCCTTCCTCAAAGGCATCGACTATGTCGGCGATGTCGAGACGTTCGGCCGCGAATTCGACGCCGACCTGGCCGTCCTCGCGTTCGCGAAAGAGGCCTTCGGCCTGCCCGCCGACCTGAAGCTCAGCGTCCACTCCGGCAGCGACAAGTTCTCGCTCTATCCCGTCATGCGCCGGGCCATCCTGCGCCGGGACGCCGGACTGCACCTCAAGACGGCCGGCACGACCTGGCTCGAGGAGGTCATCGGCCTGGCTTCGGCCGGCGGGGAGGGCCTTCGGCTGGCCCAGGACCTTTATGAGCGGGCCCTGGCCCGCTTCGATGAGCTGGCGCGGCCGTATCTGCCGGTGATCTCCATCGACCACTCCCGTCTTCCCTCCGCCGGGGAAGCGGCCTCGTGGGGCTCGCGGGAGTTCGTCGATGCGCTTCAGCATGACGCCGCCTGCCCGCGCTTCAACCCGCATTTCCGGCAGCTCGTCCATATCGCCTTCAGGATCGCCGCCGAGATGGGGGACCGCTTCACGGACCTGCTGCAGACCTATCGGGAGCCGATCGAGACCCATGTCACCGAGAACCTCTTCTGCCGGCACATCGGGCCCCTCTTTCTGGAGGGCCCGGCGGAGGCATGACCGGGAATGTCCGGACGAATTGAGGGCAGGGCCGACGGGGATCTGAGCCGGATCGCGGCGGCTTCGCCGTCTCCGGCCGGCCGCGTCCGCTGGACGATCTGCGCCCTGCTCTTCTTCGCGACCACCATCAACTATATCGACCGCCAGATCCTCGGCCTGCTCGCACCGCTCCTGCAGAAGGAGATCGGCTGGAGCGAGCTCCAGTACAGCTACATCGTGACCGCCTTCCAGGCGGCCTACGCCCTGGGGCTGGTCTTCTTCGGCTGGGCGATCGACAGGTTCGGGACCCGGCGCGGCTATTCCGCTTCGATCGTCGTGTGGAGCATCGTCGCGGCCGGCCACGCACTGGTCCGCACGGCTTTCGGTTTCGGGGCGGCTAGGGCCGCCCTCGGCGCGGCCGAAGCGGGCAACTTTCCGGCGGCCATCAAGGCCGTGGCCGAATGGTTTCCTAAGAAGGAGCGGGCCCTGGCGACGGGACTGTTCAACTCCGGCTCGAACTTCGGCGCCGTCATCGCCCCGGCGGTCGTCCCCTGGCTGACCGTGACATTCGGCTGGCCGGCGGCCTTCGTGGCCACCGGCGCGCTCGGTTTCCTCTGGCTCGTCTTCTGGCTCGCCCTCTACGAACGTCCCGAACGCAAGAAGGGGCTGAGCCCCGGGGAGCTGGCCCATATCTTGAGCGACCCTCCCGACGCGGAGACGACCAAGATCCCCTGGCGAAATCTCCTCCGTCACCGCCAAACGTGGGCGTTCATCCTGGGCAAGTTCCTGACCGACCCGATCTGGTGGTTCTACCTGTACTGGCTACCCAAGTTCCTGAACACCAAGCACGGGCTGACGATCACCTCTCTGGGGGTCCCTCTGATCGTCATCTATACCATGACGAGCGTCGGCAGCATCGGCGGCGGCTGGCTGTCCTCCCGGCTCATCAAGCGCGGCTGGACGGTCAACCGGTCGCGGAAGACGGTCATGCTCCTCTGCGCCATCTGCGTCGTGCCGATCGTGACCGTGTCCCGGACGGCCGACCTCTGGACCGCGGTCCTGCTCATCGGCCTGGCCGCGGCGGCCCACCAGGGCTGGTCGGCCAACATCTTCACGACGGCTTCGGACATGTTCCCCAAACGGGCGGTCGGCTCGATCGTCGGCTTGGGCGGCATGGCCGGCGCGGCGGGCGGGCTGCTCTTTTCCCCCTTCATCGGTTTTATCCTGGAACGGACCCACAACAATTACCTGATCCCGTTTCTTGTCTCGGGTTCGGTCTATCTCTTGGCCTTTGTCATCATCCAAGCGCTCGCCCCGCGGCTCGAGCCGGTCGACCTCGATCGGCCGGACTCACGGCCACCGGCCGTCTGATTCCTTGACACGGTTTCCGGCCGGGACTATCCTCGGCCCAGGAGAGAGGCGCCGAGACGATGGCCGTTCCGCTTCCTCGCGAAAGCGATTATTGGAGCCGTCCGGCCGAGCGGCTGCTGGACGATCTCGGTGCGACCGCGGAAGGGCTCGGGAACGCTGAGGCCTGTGACCGGCTCGAAACGGTCGGGCCGAACCTGCTCAAGATCCATAAACGGGCCACAGCCCTTGGCCTGTTCCTGAGGCAATTCAAGAGCCCCCTCGTCCTGATCCTCGTCTTTGCCACCTTCGTTTCCGCCCTGGCCAAGGATTACGCCGACGCGGCGGTCATCCTGGTGATCGTCCTCGGCAGCGCGATCATCACCTTTGCCCAAGAGTATTCCGCCTCGCGCGGCGTGGAGAAGCTGCGCGCGCTCCTGGTGCACAAGGTTTCCGTGCTGCGCGACGGGACCGCACGGCCCGTCCCGGCCGAGGAGATCGTCCCCGGCGACATCGTTGTTTTGTCCGCGGGCAGCCTCATCCCCGCTGACGGCCGGGTCCTCGAAGCCAAGGACTTCTTCGTCAGCCAAGCCGTCCTCACCGGGGAGACCTTCCCGGTCGAGAAGGTCCCGGGCGACGTCGACTCCAAGGCGGGACTCGCGGGCCGCACCAACTGCGTCTTCATGGGCACGACCGTGCGCAGCGGCACGGCCCATGTCCTTATTGCCGTGACCGGGGCCGGGACGGCCTACGGACTGATCGCCGACCGGCTCTCCCGGAGGTCGCCGGAGACCGAATTCGAGCGCGGCATCCGCCGCTTCGGCCTGATGCTGTCCGAAGTCATGGTCGCCCTCGTCCTGGTCGTTTTCGGCATGAACGTCATCTCGGTCAAGCCGCCTCTCGACTCGCTGCTGTTCGCCATCGCCTTGGCCGTCGGCATCTCGCCCGAGCTGCTCCCTGCGATCATCACCATCAACCTCTCCAAAGGCGCGCGGGCCATGGCCAAGGCCGGGGTCATCGTCCGCCGGCTGAACTCGATCGAGAACCTTGGCAGCATGGACGTCCTCTGCACGGACAAGACGGGGACGTTGACCGAGGGCTTGGTGCGCCTCGACGGAGCCTTCGGCGTCGAGGGTCAGGCTTCCGGCGAGGTCTTCCGTTATGCCTTTCTCAACGCCCACTTCCAGACGGGGCTGGCCAACCCGCTCGACCAGGCCATCGTCGGGGCGCGCCCGATCGAAACGGACGGGGCGGTCAAGCTGGACGAGATCCCCTACGATTTCGTCCGCAAACGCCTGAGCATCGTCGTCCGCGAGAAAGGAGCGGGACCGCTGCTGATCACCAAGGGCGCGCTCGAGAACGTCCTGGCCGAGTGCGTCGATGTTCTCAAGGGCGGCGGCGCCGTTCCCCTGGGGCCGGAAGAGAAGGAGGCGATCCTGGCGCGGTTTGCCGCGTGGAGCGAGCAGGGTTTCCGGGTACTGGGCGTCGCCCTCAAGTCCGTGCCCGAGCAGGCCGCCTACACCCGCGACGACGAACACGGCCTGACGTTCGCAGGTTTCCTGTCCTTCTTTGATCCGCCCAAAGCGGGCGTGCTGCAGACGATCGAGGCCCTGGCCGCCCGGGGCGTCCGCCTCAAGATCATCACCGGCGACAACCGGCGCGTGGCCGAGCACGTTTCCCGCATGGTCGGGCTCAAGGTCGAGGGCGTCGTGACCGGGGCGGACCTGGACATCCTGCGCGACGAAGCCCTGTGGCATCGCGCCGAACATACGACCCTTTTCGCCGAGGTGGACCCCAACCAGAAGGAGCGCATCATCCGGGCCCTGCAGAAGGACGGCCACGTCGTCGGCTATCTGGGGGACGGCATCAACGACGCCCCGGCCCTCCACGACGCCGACGTCGGCATTTCCGTCGAAGGAGCTGTGGACGTCGCCCGGGAGGCGGCCGACCTCGTCCTCCTCAAGCCCGGGTTGGACGTCCTTTGCCGCGGCGTCGAGGAGGGGCGCGTCACCTTCGCCAATTCGCTCAAGTACATCTTCACCACGACCAGCGCCAACTTCGGCAACATGCTCAGCATGGCCGCCGCCTCCCTGTTCCTGCCTTTCCTGCCGCTCCTGGCCAAGCAGATCCTTCTCAACAACTTCCTGTCCGACTTCCCGGCCATCGCCATCGCCGGGGACAACGTCGACCCCGAGTGGGTGCGGACCCCCCACCGGTGGGACATCAAGTCCATCCGCAATTTCATGATCATCTTCGGCCTGACCAGCTCCCTGTTCGATTTCCTGACCTTCGGCATCCTCCTCTTCGTCCTCAAAGGGACGCAGGACATCTTCCGTACCGGCTGGTTCGTCGAATCCCTGCTGACAGAGCTCCTGGTGGCCCTGGTCGTGCGCACCCGCCGGCCCTTCTATCGGAGCCGTCCCGGACGCTGGCTGCTGATCTCGACGGCCGTCGTCACCGCCTTGACCTTCGTCCTGCCTTACCTGCCCCTCAACCCCGTGCTCGGTTTTGTCCCGCTGCCGGCGTCGGTCATGGCCTGGCTCGTCGCGATCACCGTGCTGTACGTCCTGGCGACCGAAGTCGTCAAGAAATTTTTCTATGCCCATCACCGGCTGTGAGTCCCGGCCCCCGGAGAACAGCTACTCCCTGATTCCTTGGCACAAGGCTTGCATCTCCTTTGACCGAAGTTCCCTGAAAGGAGACCGGTCGATGATGAACAAGGTGATCATGTTCGAGCTTCCCGTGACCAACGTGAAGCGGGCCTCGGCCTTTTACAAGAAGGCTTTCGGCTGGCAGATCGATCCCTGGAACGGTTCCTACGGCGTGATCACGGTGCCCGAGGACAAGAACTGGGTGCCGAAAGAAAAAGGCGCCATCAACGGGGAGATGTATCGGCGCGAGTCCAAGGACGAAAAGCCCATGGTCGTCGTCCTCGTGCCCTCGGTCGACCGCGCCCTCGCCGCTGTGAAGCAGGCCGGAGGCAAAGTGGTCCTCGAGAAAGAGGACTACGGCGAATGGGGCTGGTATGCCCGGGTCAAGGACACCGAGGGCAACGTTTTCGGGCTCTGGGAGGAAATGAAATAGGCCGGCCGGGCCTATTTTCCTGTTCTGGCCGAAGTCCCGCCAGGCGGCCGTCAACCGGCGCCAGCCCCAATGTCCATTTTTCCAGGACTTATTCTCGCCCGACGACGTCCGGCGGACGACCGACCCGGGGGACCGCTCACCCGCCTGCCTTATTCGCGTGCCTCCCCCTTGGCACAATTCTTGAATAAATTCAAAGTCAGGTGAAGGCTGAGTAAGCCTGAAAGGAGACCGCAATGTCCTCCAAACGTTCTTTGGCAGCCGGGTTGCCCTTGATCCTGGGCCTGGCACTGGTTGCCGCTCTGGCCGCCCAGACCCAACAGACGAAGGTGAAGGTCATCGACGAGATAACTCTTCCTGTTCTGCGCAGCGTGCTCGGGACGCCCATGGACGACGCCTCGGGCATCTCGGACTTCAGCCACGGAGATAACGGCGAGATCATCATCGCCTACCATTATTATGATGTGGACCGGGACAACTACGAGACGGATTTCGCCTCGGAGATCGCGCCTCGGATCCAGAACCTCTACGCGAAGTTCAAGAATCTCGACCGGGTCCGCTTCGAGATCGTGACCAATAACCCGGCCGCGCCTCCCCTGTGGAAACCCTTCTCGCAGTTCACGATGGATCGCCAGACCCTCGAGAAGCTTCACTGGACGTGGTTCGTGGTCCGCGACATCCTCGATCAGGTCCTCAAGAACGAGAAATAGCCGAGGACTCGCATGGGGTCCCCACGATCTCTCGAGGGCAAGATCGTCATTGTCACGGGGGCCACGGGAGCATTGGGCCGGGTCGTCGTCCGACGCCTCCTCGGATCAGGCGCCGTCGTGGCCGCGGCCTATCGGGATGAGGGCAAATTCGGCGATCTCGTCGATTTCGTCGGCGGCGTCAAAGAAACCCTCATCGGCTTCAAGGCCGATGTGACATCTGAGGCTGAAGTCGCGGCCATGGTCGAGGGTCTCCTCGGCCGGCACGGCCGCATCGACGCCCTCCTGAATCTCGTCGGGGCCTATCGGGGCGGCGCGGAGATCGCGGCGACAGGGGAGGATGATTGGGATTTCCTCATGCGAACGAACCTCAAGTCGGCCTTTCTTTGCAGCCGGGCCGTGCTTCCGGCCATGACGAAGGCCGGGGCCGGGCGCATCGTCTGCGTCGGCGCCCGGCCGGCTGTCGAGAACAAGGGCCGGGCGAAATCGGGGGCTTACGCCGTCTCCAAGGCGGGCGTCGCGGTCCTGACTGAGACGATCGCCGAGGAGACCCGGAAGTCCGGCGTCACCGCCAACTGCATCGTGCCCGGGACGATCGACACCCCGAAGAACCGGACCGCGATCGCCGGCGCGGATCCTTCCAAGTGGGCCGACCCTGAGGCGATCGCCGAGATCCTTCTTTTCCTTCTCTCGGACGCCTCGTCCGTCACCAGCGGCGCGGTGATCCCCGTCTACGGCAAGAGCTGACCCGGAGGGCCCCTAGCGCCGGGACTTCGGCCTGGTCACGGCGGCGTTGGGGACGATGATGATCTCGGCGCCGTCGGCCACGAACTCATTGAGCTCCCGGATGTCGGGGTTGAACAGGGCGATACATCCGTCGGTCCAGTCCTGGAATTCCTTCATCGCCGCCGGGTCGGCGTCGCCGGGCTCCCAGCCGGGGCGCAGGGAGGACGGGTCGGCCTTGTGCTTCCTGGCCATCTCGGAGGTCAGCTCGGGCAGCTGGCCGTGGAGGAGGATCGCCCCGCCGAGCTTCGTGTCCTGGGGCGGACAGACGCCGGCGGCCAGCTTTTCCGAGATGGTCTTGAATTGCTCAGGGCCGATGAGCCCGGAATCGAGACCTCGGTGCGCGTCGGCGGCGTTCGGATAGGCCAGCCAGAGCGCCAGAGAATACGCCGAAGGGCCTCGGGCGCAGATGAAGTAGCCCCCCTCCGGGGTCTTTTGGTCCCCCAGCTGGACCTTGGGCCCGTGGGCGTGCCAGCCCAGCTGGATCCTGTAGGCTTTGATCATATGCCGCCCGGCCCAGAGCTCGAGGCGCCTTTGGGCCTTGTTCACGAGGATCCGGGCGTTCCGCAGCTTTCCGTTCTCGAGCCGGAGGCGGCGTTCGGCGACGATCCGCGACAAGGGACGCTCCGGCCCGTAGAGTGCGGGATCGTAGACGGCGATCGTGGTCCCCCAGGGACCCGGTTTCTCCGAAGGGCCCGGGGGTCCGGGCCGCGCGGCCATTCTCAGAGGCCCTGCCGCGCAGGACGCCAGGAAGAGGATGGCCGCGAGAGCTCCCAAGCC
>Ga0326732_1000064_pt1 | contig 23898 bp, 19 predicted proteins | sample MHFSIPfraction_4_FD_207644 | JGI IMG/M metagenome (GOLD analysis project Ga0326732, IMG submission 207644) | Lab enriched peat soil microbial communities from Michigan Hollow, Ithaca, NY, United States - MHF12FN SIP fraction | ecosystem: Environmental > Terrestrial > Soil > Wetlands > Peat...
AAACCCCGGTTTCCAATACGGTCGATGCGGTCGGCGCGCTGATTGCCGAGGATAGCGTGATGCTGAGCTCTGAAATCGATGGCCGCATCGACAAGTTGCTGTTCAGGGAAGGGCAGCCCGTCAAGAAGGGTGAAGTGCTGGTGGTACTCGATTCCGCCGAAGCGCGCGCGAGCCTGGCCGGTACCCAGGCGAACCTCAGGCTGGCAGAAAGCCGTTACAGGCGCAACGAGGAGCTGGTTGCGCAGAATTTCATTTCCCGACAGGCGCTCGATGAGTCGCGCGCCGGCCTCGACGTTCTGCGCGCGCGCCTGCAGCAGGACCAGGTAGCGCTCGACAAGACCGTGATTCGCGCGCCGTTTGCTGCAGTGGCCGGGCTGCGCCAGGTCAGCCCTGGCGCCTATGTCAGCAAGGGAAGCGACATCGTGCGGCTGGACGCGGTCGGCAACCTCAAACTGGAAGTGCCGGTTCCCGAAATCTATCTGCCGCTGGTTCGCATCGGCCTCCCCATCACCTTGACAGTCGACGCCTTGCCCGGGAAAACCTTCACCGGCAAGGTGCACGCCATCGACCCGGTGGTCGATCCGGTCAGCCGCAACGTACGGGTGCGCGCACGCATCGCCAACCCGGCCGGCCTGCTCAAACCCGGCATGTTCGCCCGTGCCACCGCCGACCTCGGCGGCAAGACCCGGACCATCCTGTTGCCCGAACAGGTCATCGTGCCGCGTCCGGATGGCAATTACGTCTTCCTGGCGGTCGACGGCAAGGCCGAGCTGCGCAAGGTGACGCTGGGCAAGCGCGATCCCGGCCGGGTCGAAATCATTTCGGGCGTGAAGGCGGGCGACACCGTCATCCTCGACGGCCAGATCAAGCTGCGGCCAGGCGTGCCGGTCGTCACACTGGAACAGGCCGCGCAGATGATGAAAAAAATGCAGGCGGGCAAGCCGCGCTGATTCAGGCAAGCCGCGCTTAATTCAAGATATCTGCAAAGACTGAGCCATGATCCTCTCCGATATTTCCATCCGCCGCCCGGTACTGGCCACCGTGATGAGCCTGCTCATCATCCTGATCGGCCTGATTGCCTTCGACCGCCTCCCGGTGCGCGAATACCCCAACATCGACGCCCCGGTGGTGTCGGTGCGCACGGTTTACCCCGGCGCCTCCGCCGAGGTGATGGAAAGCCAGATCACCAAGCCGCTGGAAGATTCGCTGTCCGGCATCGAGGGCATCCGCACCATCAAATCGGTCAGCCGCGAGGAAGTCAGCCAGATCACGGTGGAGTTCATCCAGTCGCGCGACCCCGAAGCCGCCGCCAACGACACCCGCGACCGCGTGGCGAGGGTACGCGGCTTGCTGCCCAACGAGGCGGAGGACCCAGTGGTTGCCAAGATCGAGGCCGATGCCCAGGCCATCATCTGGCTGGCGTTTTCCAGCGACCGCCAGTCGCCGCTGGAAATCACCGACTACGCCGACCGCGTGGTGGCCGACCAGCTCAAAACCCTGACGGGGGTGGCCTCGGTCATCGTTGGCGGCGGGCGCCGCTACGCCATGCGCCTGTGGCTCGATCCCAGCCGTATGGCTGCGCTGGGGATCACGGTTCAGGATGTGGAAGCTGCGCTGCGTAGCCAGAATACCGAGCTGCCTTCGGGCCGCATCGAAAGCCAGACGCGCGAATTCACCGTGCTGGCCGAAACCGACCTGCGCACTCCGGCCGAATTTGAACGGGTCATCATCCGCGACAGCGGCGGCGTGCTGGTGCGGCTGGCCGACATCGGCCGCGCCGAGGTCGGCGCCGAAGACGATCGCAACATCGTGCGCGTCAACGGCCGGCCGGCGGTAGGTCTCGGCATCGTCAAGCAGTCGACCGCCAACACGCTGGAAGTCGCCCGCGCGGTCAAGGCGGAACTGCCGCGCCTGCAGGCCGCCCTGCCCCCTGGAATGCAGATCAAGGTGGCATTCGACAGCTCGATCTTCATCGAAAAATCGATCGATGCCGTGTACAGGACCATGCTCGAAGCCATGGTGCTGGTGGTGGGGGTCATCTTCCTGTTCCTGCGCAACTGGCGTGCCACGCTGATCCCCTTCGTCACCATTCCGGTGTCGCTGATCGGCGCGTTCATCTTCCTCTATGCCATGGGTTTCACCATCAACGTGCTGACCCTCCTGGGGCTGGTGCTGGCGATCGGCCTGGTGGTGGACGATGCGATCGTCATGCTGGAAAACATCTACCGCCACATCGAGGAAGGCATGCCGCCCTACGAGGCGGCACTGAAAGGGTCCAAGGAAATCGGCTTCGCGGTGATGGCGATGACGCTCACGCTGGCCGCCGTGTTTGCCCCGCTGGCCTTCGCTGAAGGCAATACCGGCAAGCTGTTCACCGAGTTTGCGCTGACCGTGGCGGCCGCTGTGCTGGTATCCGGCTTCGTCGCGCTGACCCTGACCCCGATGATGGCAAGCCGGATCCTGCGCCATGAAGCCCGTCACAACGCCTTGTTCAACTTGGGCGAACGCATTCTGAAAGGGCTGAACAATGCCTACACCCGTGGACTCACGCGCGTGGTCAGGCATCCGCTGATTGTCGCGCTGGTATTCGTGCTGGCCGCAGGAGCCGCGTTCGGGCTGCTGAAATCGCTCAAGTCGGAGCTGGCGCCAACCGAGGATCGCGGCTTTTTCATCGGCTTCATGCTCGCGCCCGAAGGGTCCACAATGCAGTACACCGATCAGTATGCGCGCCAGCTCGAAGGCATTTATCAAAACGTACCCGAACTGGATACCGCATTCGTCGTGGTGGCGCCCGGCCTGGAACGCCCCAACCCGGTCAACAGTGCAATGTCATTCGTGATGCTGAAGCCGTGGGAACAACGTACCCGCAGCCAGATGGCGATTACCGAGAGCCTCGGTCCGCAGATGTTCATGGGCATGCCGGGCGTGCTCGCCTTCCCGATCAACCCGCCCTCGTTGGGCCAGAGCTTCCGCAATCCGCCGTTGCAGTTCGTGGTGCAGGCGCCGAACTATGACGAACTCAGCAAGGCGGTGGACGCCCTGATGGAGAAGGTGCGGACCTATCCCGGGTTAGCCAACGCCGACAGCGACCTCAAACTCAACAAGCCGCAGCTGAGGGTCGACATCAATCGCGACAAGGCCGCGCAGATGGGCGTCGGTATCGACACCATCGGGCGCACGCTGGAAACCCTGCTCGGCGGGCGCGAGGTCACCCGCTTCAAACAGGGGGGCGAACAATACAACGTCATCGTCCAGCTCGACCCCGCCGCGCGCGCCACCCCGCGGGACCTGACCGCGCTGTACGTGCGCGGCAGCGAAGGCAGCCTCACTCCGCTGTCCAACCTGGTCGCCGTCACCGAAACCGTCGCACCCAAAGAGCTCAACCACTTCGACCGCCAGCGCGCAGCGATCATCTCGGCCAACATCGCGCCCGGCTACACGCTGGGCGAGGCGCTTGCCTTCATGGATCAGGCAGCCAAAGAGACGTTGCCGAAAACCACGCGCACCGCGCTCGATGGCCAATCACGTGAATTCGGCGAATCCGGGCAGACGCTGGCCATTACCTTCGCACTGGCGCTGATCGTGATTTACCTGGTGCTGGCGGCGCAGTTCGAGAGCTTCATCTCGCCCTTCATCATCATGCTCACCGTGCCGCTCGCCGCCACCGGCGCGCTGCTGGCGCTGAAACTCACCGGCGCCACGCTCAACGTGTACAGCCAGATCGGGCTGGTGATGCTGGTTGGCCTCATTACCAAGCACGGCATCCTGATCGTGGAATTCGCCAACCAACTGCGTGATCGCGGCAAGTCCAGGGTCGAAGCGGTGATCGAAGCAGCCAGCCTGCGCCTGCGGCCGATCCTGATGACCACCGCCGCGATGGTGCTGGGTGCCGTTCCGCTGGCGCTCGCCCATGGCGCCGGGGCGGAGTCACGCTCGCCCATCGGCTGGGTCATCGTCGGCGGCCTGCTGCTCGGCACCCTGCTGACACTCTTCGTGATCCCGGTCGCGTATACTCTGCTCACGCGCGAGCGTCATAACGCGTCAGCCGACGCCCCGCAGCCGCTGACCCAGCATCCCTGAGTGTCAAATTCGCCCCTGTGCTGTCGATGCATCGACAGCACAGGGGCCGAGCCTGCCTTCATCAATCATTCATTCCAACCTGATTTAATGTGGTTTTTCATTGTTTTACCCGGTACGGAGGCATTGGCATGGACACTGCATACATCCTTGCATACGCAACGCAAGGAGACACGAACATGATCGAACTGGAATCCGGCAAGGCGCTGGACATCAGCCTGAAGGAAGACGCACAAGGTCGCGACCGCGTGGTTCTGACGTTCCAGACCCAGGAGCAGGCACTCAGCCTTTCCCCGCATCAGGCGCGCGTATTGGCAACCGAACTCATCATGGCGGTGAACCGCGCCGAGGTGCGCAACAATCTCAAGCACAGCCACAACATGGTGCGCGAAAAACAACCGGTTGAACAAAAACGGGGCCTGCTCGGCCAGGCTTTCGCCAAATAGGGTTTAAGGCCAGTCGGTTTCGACTGGACCTGGGTAGCGGGCGGCCAGCCGAACTACCCGATAACTCGCCGCCGCATTGTCGGTGGCCGGCCATCCGTGATAGGGTGGCATTCAGGCGCGAAGGACTCGTCCTCGCGCCTATCTTGTTTTCATTACTTCCCCAGGAATCAGCATGGCCGTCATCGAACTCACCCAGGACAACTTTGAACCCACCATCCAGAGCAACGACGTTGTCATCGTCGATTTCTGGGCGCCGTGGTGCGGCCCCTGCCGCGGTTTTGCGCCGATTTACGAAGCCGCGTCCGAAAATCACGCCAACATCGTATTCGCCAAGGTCAATACTGAAGTCGAGCAGGAACTGGCCGGTTACTTCCAGATCCGCTCCATCCCCACGCTGATGGTGTTCCGTGAACAAGTGATTCTCTATTCCGAAGCTGGCTCGCTACCCGCCCATGCGCTGGACGGCCTGATCGAACAGGTGATGGGGCTGGACATGGCGCAGGTCCACAAGGACATCGCCGACCAGCAGGCGCAAAATCAGGCCTGACAGACCCTCAGTAACTGCCGCAGCAGCGGCAGCGTGATGGGGCGCCGCGTTTCAAGGCTGAAGCGATCCAGAGCCTCCAGCACCCGCAACAGGCTCTGCATGTCGCGCGCGGTGTGGTTCAGCAAATAGTCCGCCACCTGGGATTCCAGCCGGAATCCCAGGGTTTCGGCGTGCTGACTCAGTGCGGCGCGTTTCTCGGCGTCATTCAAGGCCTGCAACTGGAACACCAGCCCCCATCCCAGCCGGGTCTGCAATTCCGGCATCAGCGGCAACTCGGCCGGCGCCATATTCCCGGACGCCAGCCACAGTCCGCCCGCTTCGCGCACCCGATTGAATGCGGCGAATCCAGCGCGCTGCTGTGCAGCATCCCAAGCGTCGACCTGGTCGGCGATGACGGCCTGCGCGGCGTCCAGCCCGGTGACTTCGATGTCAATCCCGCGCGCCCGACAGGCGTTCGCCCAGGCGGCCAGCAAATAGCTTTTGCCGCTGCCCGGCGCACCCCACACATACACCATGCGCTCGGTGGCCGTGCCGTCGAGCATGGCCTGCAGTTGCGCCATCAACTCGACATTGCGTCCTGCCACAAAGCGGGCAAGCTCAGGTTCGGCTGGCGGACGGATATCGAGGAGGAGTTGCTGCATGGGGCGAGAGGATAAGACATCCGGGCGCATCCACGCCACAACCGCCTTACATCAGTGCATCGAACAGCCGGGCAACATTCTGCAGCAGGCGCCGCGATGCGGGGCGCCCGAACCAGGCTGCAGGGTCGATGGTGTCGGATTTCGCGAGATAGCCCTGTTCGATCCGCCACAGGTCCGCGGCCACGGCCGGATCGTAGATCAGCACGCTGACTTCCTCGTTGAGTTCGAACGATCGCCGGTCGAGATTGGACGAGCCTATAAGCGCCACGTTTTCATCCACGCTCATCAGTTTCGCGTGCAGGAAGTTGCCGTAATACCCATGAATAAGCACCCCCGCCTCCAGCAGCGTGTCGTAATAGGACTCCTGGGCAAGCTGGACGAAAGGCTTGTTCGACGCCCGGTCGACGATCAGGTGCACCGCGACCCCGCGCCGCGCCGCGTTGCACATCGCGCTGACGAATTGCGGCGAAGGGATGAAGTAGGGCGTGGTGAGCACCACGCGCGACAGGGCGGCATACATCAGACCGACCATCACGTTTTCCGTGGTGTCGGTACTGTAGCCCGGCCCGCTCGGCAGCACCTGGGCATAGGCAGGTTGATGCTCACCCGGAACCGTGGCGTCGGCAACATCAATTTCAGGCGGCAGGTCGGCGGTTTCCAGATAACGGTCGCCGAGCAACACCGCATGCAACTGCCGCACCACCGCCCCCTCGGCGCGCACCACCATCTCCTCGTTGGTCAACCCCTTGTTGGCTGTTGGGCTGACGATGTTCTGCGAGCCGAAAAAAGCAACCGTGCCGTCGATCACCACGATCTTGCGGTGATTGCGCAGATCGGGGCGCAAGCGTTCGCGCTTGAACTTGAACAGGCGGAACGGCAGCAGGGCGACCACCTCGGCGCCGGCGGCACGCAACGCGGGGGCGTGCGCCTTCAGACCCGCGCGCGCTCCGATCGCATCCATCAGCACCCGCACCATTACGCCGCGTTGCCGGGCGCGCAGCAGCGCGTCGCTCACCCGGCGACCCACCGCATCGTCGGCATAGATGTAGTACATCAGGTGGACGTAGCCTTGGGCCGCATCGATGCCGGCGATCAGCCGGTCGAGCGTGCCCTGGTAATCGTGGAGGAGTTCGAACCGGTTGCCGCCGACAACCGGGAAATTCGACAGCGCGCCGGTCAGGTCCAGCGCGGCCCACAACGGCGCTGGTGCCCCGTCGCGAAACGGCGCCGTCGGCGCGGCGTGCCGGTAGAGTCGGTCGATCGCTTCACAGACCATCTTCTGCCGGGCCAGCCGCCATTGCGGCAGATACGCGCGGCCGAACAGGGCATAGAGAAACACCCCCGCCCAGGGCAGGAAAAATATCAGCAGCAGCCAGCCCCTGGCCGCCGCCGCGTCACGGCGGTAGGGCACATAAAACAGCATCGCAAGGCGAATCGCCCACTCGCTCGCGACATACAGTTCGCCCCAGGTAATCGCCATCGCGCCCTCGCCTGAACCTATCCAGAAACCCAGTGGGATTCTAGCCCGGACATTTCATGAATTCGTGTGATGATCGCGCAGGATTTTGTTTTGTAGGGGAATTTTGTGGAGGAGCGGCGTAGTTATTCATACGCCCGACCGAGCAAAGTTTCCATACGAAACAAAAGACCAGCGAGGGCACATGCAAATTCATGAAATGTCCGGGCTAATGCAGGGGTGAAAGGCGTCGATACGCCCGGCTATACTTTCGGTTCTCAACACGTTGTTCCGGAAGTTTGCCGATGAAAGTCGATTTCTCCCTGCCCGTCAGACCCGTCATCCAGCCGCCGCCGATGGTGGAAGAAGTGCTCGGCGCCGACGAACGCGAGGAGTTGAAAACGCGCATCAAGGCCCTGATGAAACAGCAGGACGCCGTTCTGGTCGCACACTATTACACGTCGGCCGACCTGCAGGACCTGGCCGAGGAAACCGGCGGCTGCGTGTCGGATTCGCTGGAGATGGCGCGCTTCGGTCATGCGCATCCGGCCAAAACGCTGATCGTCGCCGGGGTCAAATTCATGGGCGAAACGTCCAAGATCCTCAACCCGGAAAAGCGCGTCATCATGCCCGACCTCAAGGCCGACTGCTCGCTCGATCTGGCCTGCCCGGCGGACGAGTTCGCCGCCTGGTGCGACGCACATCCGGACCGCCTGTCGGTCGTCTACGCCAACACCAGCGCGGCGGTCAAGGCGCGCGCCGATTGGGTCGTCACCTCCGGCATCGCCGTCAAGATCGTCAAATACCTGCACCAGCAGGGCCACAAACTGCTATGGGCGCCGGATCGCCACCTGGGCGATTACGTGCAGCGCGTCAGCGGCGCCGACATGATTCTGTGGCAGGGCTCATGCGTGGTGCACGAAGCGTTCAAGGCGGAGGCACTGAAAAAGCTGCGTGCCGAGCATCCGGCCGCCGCGGTGCTGGTGCATCCAGAGTCGCCCGAAGCCGTGATCGCGCAGGCCGACGTGGTGGGCTCGACCACGCAGCTGATCGAGGCGGTGAAAAACCTGCCCAACCCCGAATTCATCGTCGCCACCGACAACGGTATCTTCCACAAGATGCACGCCGCCGCACCCGGCAAACGCCTGCTCGAAGCCCCCACCGCGGGCGAGGGCGCAACCTGCCAGTCCTGCGCGCACTGCCCGTGGATGGCGATGAACGGCCTCAGGAACCTGGCCGCCGTGCTGGAGAACGGCGGCAACGAAATCCATATCGAAGAATCGATCCGCGCCAGGGCCGCCGTGTCGATCCAGCGCATGCTGGACTTCGCCACCGCCGAAAAGGCCGGTCGTATCCAGTTGGGGGATTAGGGCGTGCTCCTGCTCAATTCGCCGCTGCGTTGCAGCAGGAGTGCACCCTAATGGCCGGGGCCAGCCTGCTCACGCTGCTCGACGACATCGCGACCATCCTCGACGACGTGTCTGTGATGACTCAGGTCGCAGCGAAGAAAACCGCCGGGGTGCTGGGCGATGACCTTGCGCTCAACGCCCAGCAGGTCGCCGGGGTAAGAGCCGAGCGCGAATTGCCGGTGGTGTGGGCGGTGGCCAAAGGCTCGCTCGTCAACAAGGCGATTCTGGTGCCGGCGGCGCTCGCCATCAGCACCTTCGCGCCATGGGCGGTGACGCCGCTGCTGATGCTGGGCGGCGCGTTTCTCTGCTTCGAAGGCTTCGAGAAACTGGCGCACAAGTTTCTGCACAGCGCTGCCGAGGACGCCGCGCATCGCACCGAGCTCGCCCACGCGCTGGAAGACCCCACGGTCGATCTCGTCGCCCTGGAAACGGACAAGATCCGGGGCGCCATCCGCACCGACTTCATCCTCTCCGCCGAAATCATTGTCATCACCCTGGGTACCGTGGCCGCCGCGCCGTTCGGCACGCAGGTCACGGTGCTCGCCGGCATCGCACTGATCATGACCGCGGGGGTGTATGGCCTGGTCGCCGGCATCGTCAAGCTCGACGACGCCGGCCTGTATCTGAGCCAGCGCGCCAACGCCGCCGCGCGCGCATTCGGGCACGGCCTGCTCGCCGCCGCGCCGTGGCTGATGAAAAGTCTTACGGTGCTCGGCACGGCGGCGATGTTCCTGGTCGGTGGCGGCATCCTCGTTCACGCCCTGCCTGTGCTGCATCATGCGGTCGAGGCGCTCGCTCCGCACACCGGCGTACTCTCGGTCCTGCTGTCCTTGCTGGCCGACGCACTTGCCGGCATCGTGGCGGGCGCACTGACCCTGCTGGCAGTCACGCAGGGAAAACGCCTGTTCGAATAGGCAACCGTGCCAGTTCACGGTCATGGCGGCTCGACAGCAGCGTTTGCGCGAGCAACGCACCGATCAGCGCCAGAAACATGTCCCACTGCGTATCCCACACATCGCCCTGGGTGGCAAGAAAGGCATCGGCCGCCCCGCCTATCGCCAGCGCCACCCACCATTCGACGAATTCGTAGCAGGCGGAAAACGCCAGTACCACCGAGCTTGTCAGAAAAAACAGCCAGCCGCCGGGTCGCAGCGGCGTCTGCCGCAGCAAGATTTCGCGTGTCAGCATCGCCGGAATGAAGCCCTGCGCCAGATGCCCCAGCCGGTCATAATGATTACGCGTCAGGTCGAACGTCTCCTGTAACCAGAAGCCCACCGGCACCCGCGCGTAAGTGTAATGCCCGCCCAGCATCAGGATCAGGCCGTGCACAAACAGCAGGCGGTAGACCAGCGGCGTCAGCGGATAACGATGCCGCGTAGCAAATAATAGTGGCAAACCCAGCACCACCGGCAGCGTTTCCAGCCCCCAGGTCAGGCGGTCGTAAGGATTCATGCCGGACGCAGCCAGCGCTGCCAACGTGAGTGCCATCAGCACGCGCGCTTCGGTTCGCCCCATGCTCATTCCCATGCCGGTAGCCCGCCTTCGCCTTCCTGTTCGTCAAAGCGCGCTTCCAGCACCTGCATCGTCGCGCGCTCACCCTGCCAGGCAAGCGGTTCACCGACGCAGCCGTCAGCGCTGAATGTAACCGGCAAGCAGTCGCCCTTGGGCAGCGACTGAAAGCGCGGTTTCAAGTCATAGACGGAGGCCACGGCGGTTTTCCCTGAGCAGTTTATGGTTTGCGCGATTGTAGACGCTGCCGATATACCTGCAATATCCCGTAAAATATGGCTTTTGCAGCACCGCCCCGCCATGAATTCCCGCCTGCGCGAAATCCCCTACAACTACACCTCGTTTTCCGACCGTGAGATCGTCATCCGCCTGCTCGGCGCGGATGCCTGGGACGTGCTCAACACGCTGCGCGGCGAGCGCAAAACGGGGCGCTCGGCACGGATGCTGTTCGAGGTGCTGGGCGATATTTGGGTAGTGCGGCGCAATCCCTATCTGGAAGACGACCTGCTGGCCAACCCCAAGCGGCGGCAGCTGCTGGTGGACGCGTTGCGGCACCGCCTGCACGAAATCGAAATACGGCGCCAGGGCAGCGGAGCCGTTGTCGCCTCTGGCGACTTACGGAACCGGCGTCCTCCTAGCGAGGGCAACGAGCTGGTGGGCCAGTTGCTGGCGGCGGCCGAGCGCGCGGTGCGCGACTTCGAAGCCTGGTTTGCCGACACCGCCGATTTGCGGACGCGCATCCAGCGCCGTCTGGCCGGCATCACCCGCAAGGACAACATCGCCTTCGATGGCTTGGCCCGCGTATCGCACGTCACCGACGCCACCGACTGGCGCGTCGAATATCCGTTCGTGGTGCTGACGCCGGACAGCGAGGCCGAGATGGCGGCGCTGATCGCCGGGCTGATCGATGTCGGGCTCACCATCATTCCGCGCGGCGGCGGCACCGGCTACACCGGCGGCGCGGTACCGCTCACCGACCGCGCCGCGGTGGTCAACACCGAGAAGCTCGAAGCGATGAGCGCGGTGGAGATGCAGCATCTGCCCGGCTGCGAATTCGAGGTGCCGACCATCCTCTGCGGCGCGGGCGTCGTTACCAAGCGGGTGATGGAAGCGGCCGACGCTGCCGGCCTGGTGTTCGCGGTCGACCCGACTTCGGCCGACGCCTCGACCATCGGCGGCAATGTGTCGATGAACGCGGGCGGCAAGAAGGCCGTGCTGTGGGGCACCGCGCTGGATAACCTGGTGTCCTGGCGCATGGTCACGCCGGACGCCGACTGGATCGAGGTCAGCCGGCTCGACCACAACCGCGGCAAGATCCACGACGCGCCATCGGCCACCTTCGAGATTCGCCGCTTCGCTGCCGACGGCAAGACTTTGATCGGCGCGCCGGAAATCCTCACCATTCCCGGCAGCCGTTTCCGCAAGACCGGGCTCGGCAAGGACGTCACCGACAAATTCCTCGCCGGCCTGCCCGGCATCCAGAAGGAAGGTTGCGACGGGCTGATCACCTCGGCGCGCTTCATCCTGCACCGGCTGCCCGCGCACACTCGCACCGTGTGCCTGGAATTTTTCGGCAGCGCGCGCGACGCCACGCCGGCCATCGTCGAAGTGAAGGATTATTGCGACGGCCATCCAGACATCCTGTTGGCCGGCCTGGAACACCTCGACGCGCGCTATGTGAAGGCGGTCGGCTACGCGACCAAGGCGCCGCGCGCGACCCGCCCGAACATGGTGCTGCTGATCGACGTGGTGTCGGATAACGAAGTGGCGGTAGGGGAGGCTGCGTCAAAAATCGTTCGACTCGCCAACGTGCGCGGCGGCGAGGGATTCATCGCGGTATCGGCGGAAGCACGCAAGAAATTCTGGCTCGACCGCGCCCGCACCGCGGCGATCGCGGCACACACCAACGCGTTCAAGATCAACGAGGACGTGGTGATTCCGCTGCCTCGCCTGGGCGATTACACCGACGGCATCGAGCGCATCAACATCGAGCTTTCCATTGCCAACAAGCTGAAGCTTCTCGACGCGCTGGCCGGGTTCTTCGCCGCACCGCTGCCGCTGCTGGAAGACGATGACACCGTCGCCGACCCGACGCAGGTGGAAGAAAAGCGTCAGCACGCGCTAGTCTTGATCGAAGCGGTACGCACACGCTGGGCCGGCTATCTGGCCAACCTCGACGCGCCCCTCCCCGCAGACGCAAGCGAGTCCCTCACCCCCCACCCCTTACCCCTCACCGTCTTCACCGCCCTGCGCGACAAGCACCTCCGCGTGTCGTGGAAGCGCGAAGTACGGCGCGAGCTGCACCAGCTCTTCATCGGCCGCGAATACATCCCGGTGCTCGAGGCCTGCGACCGCATCCACCAGGAAATATTGAAAAGCCGCGTGTTCGTCGCGCTGCACATGCATGCCGGTGACGGCAACGTGCACACCAATATCCCGGTCAACTCCGACGACTACGCCATGCTGCAGGCCGCCAACGCCGCGGTGGCGCGCATCATGAAGCTCGCCACCGATCTTGGCGGGGTGATTTCGGGCGAGCACGGCATCGGGCTGACCAAGCTGGAGTTTCTCGACGACGCCGCCATTGCGATCTTTGCCGACTACAAGCAGAAGGTCGACCCGGCGCATCATTTCAACAAGGGCAAGCTGCTGCCCGGTGCTGATTTGCGCAATGCCTACACCCCGTCGTTCAGCCTGCTGGAAGCCGAGTCGATCATCCTAGAAGCCTCGGAAACCGGGGCCATCGCCGACTCGATCAAGGACTGCCTGCGCTGCGGCAAATGCAAGCCAGTGTGCAACACCCACATCCCGCGCGCCAACCTGCTGTACTCGCCGCGCAACAAGATTCTCGCCACCTCGCTGCTGATCGAGGCATTTTTGTACGAGGAACAGACCCGGCGCGGCGTCTCGCTCAAGCACTTCGACGAGTTCGGCGACGTCGCCGACCACTGCACCGTCTGCCACAAGTGCAAGAACCCCTGCCCGGTCGACATCGACTTCGGCGACGTCTCGATCGCCATGCGCAACCTGCTGCGCAAGCAGGGCAAGAAGAAGTTCAACCCCGGCACCTGGGCGTCGATGGCCTTCCTCAACGCAACCGACCCCACCCAAATCAAAGCCCTGCGCAAGCTGCTGATCGAGTGGGGCTACGCCGGCCAGCGGCTCGGACATACGCTGTTCAAGCGCATGGGACTGATCCAGCTGCAGACGAAGCACCCGCCCGCCTCCCTGGGCAAGCCCAGGCTGGTCGCCCAGGTCATTCATCTGGTCAACAAGCCGATGCCGGGCGGACTGCCGAAGAAAACCTCGCGTGCGCTGCTGGGGCTGGAAGATCCATCGATCGTCCCCATCCTGCGCAACCCGGTCAAGCTCTCGGACGATTCCGACGCGGTGTTCTATTTCCCCGGCTGCGGCTCGGAGCGGTTGTTCTCGCAGGTGGGGCTCGCCACCCAGGCGATGCTGTTCGAGCTCGGCGTGCAGACCGTGCTGCCGCCCGGCTACCTGTGCTGCGGCTACCCGCAGACCGCGGGCGGGCAGGCCGACAAGGGCGAGGCGATCACCGCGCAAAACCGCGTGCTGTTCCATCGTGTCGCCAACACGCTGAACTACCTCGACATCAAGACCGTGATCGTGTCGTGCGGCACCTGCATGGACCAACTGCTGAAATACGAATTCGGCAAGATTTTCCCCGGCTGCCGCTTGCTCGACATCCACGAATACCTGATGGAGAAAGGCATCAAGCTCGACGGCGTGAGTGGCGAGAAATACCTCTACCACGACCCCTGCCATACCCCGATGAAAACCCACGCGCCGATGAAAGTTGCCAACGCGCTGCTGGGCGGTTCGCCTGAAAACAGCGTGGTGCAATTGTCCGAGCGCTGCTGCGGCGAATCCGGCACGCTCGCCGTCACCCGCCCGGACATCTCCACCCAGATCCGCTTCCGCAAGGAAGAGGAAATCCGCGCCGGCATCGTTGCCCTGGGCGCAGACAACCAGCCGGTCAAGCTCCTCACCAGCTGCCCGTCGTGTCTGCAAGGGCTGGCGCGCTACAGCGACGACACCGGCACCACGCCGGATTACATCGTGATCGAGCTGGCGAAAAAGCTGCTCGGCGAGAACTGGATGGCGAGCTACCTCGCGCGGGTGGGCAACGGCGGCATCGAGCGGGTACTGCTTTGAATTGCCCCCTGTGTGAAACCCCTGGCGGCACGCTGCTATGGCAGGACGCACTATGCCGAGTGGTACTGGCTGACGAACCGGACTACCCCGGCTTTCTGCGCGTTATCCTGAACACCCACGTAAAAGAGATGACCGACCTGCCGGCGAACGACCAGCAAGCCCTGATGCGTGTGGTATTTGCCGCCGAAGCGGCAATGCGCGAAGTGCTGGCCCCCGACAAGATCAACCTCGCTTCGCTCGGCAATGTGGTGCCGCATCTGCACTGGCATGTGATTCCCCGTTTCGGGGATGACCCGCATTTTCCCAATCCGGTATGGGGCGAAAAGTTGCGCGACACGCCGCATGCCGCACCCTCCGATTTGATTGAAGCGCTGACCGCCGCTCTCCACTCGCCAGGAGCAGGCCGTGTTTGTAAAGACGCTAAAGCGTCAACAACCACGCTCACCCGACGGCTTGCTCGCGCTCGCGAAACGGGATGACCTTGCCGCTTTCCGGTGTGCCGCCTGGCTGGATGCGGGTGGCAGGAAAAATGGCTGAAAAGGTGCTGCCTTTGCCGGGAGTGGACTGGATTTCCAGCCGCGCGCCGTGTCGGGTCAGCACGTGCTTGACGATCGCGAGTCCGAGCCCGGTACCACCGGTCTCGCGCGAGCGGCTGCGGTCGATGCGATAAAAACGTTCGGTCAGACGCGGAATGTGCTCAGAAGCAATGCCTTCCCCGGTATCGGTCACGGAGAAGATGCCTTCCCCATTGTGCTCACGCCAGGCGAGGGTGATTTCACCGCCTTCCGGGGTGTAGCGCACTGCGTTCGACACCAGGTTGCCGAGCGCGCTACGGATTTCCTGCAGGTTGCCCTTCAGCGAGGCGCTGCTATCGAGTCTTAGACTGACCTGATGCCGGCCGCGGCTCAGCGACTCGGCCTCGGTTTTCAGCGCACGCGCCAGTTCAGGGACATTGACAGGCTCGTCCTTGAGGATGTGTTCTTCGCTTTCCAGCCGCGACAAGGTAAGCAGATCATCCAGCAAATGCTGCATGCGCCGCGTATGGTCCAGCATCAGGTCGAAATAACGCCGTGATTCGCTGGCCGGCAGGTCGGGCGCGTCGGCCAGGGTTTCTACGAAACCGCCGACCACGGTCAGGGGCGTGCGCAGTTCATGCGAGACGTTGGCGATGAAGTCGCGCCGCATGGCGTCGACCCGCTCGAGATCGGTGACATCGCGGGCGACCAGCAGTTTCTTGCCTGCGCCGAATGGCACCAGTTGCAGCGACAGAATGATTTCACGATTGATCGGCGATTTGCACACCAGGCGACGCGAATAATCGACAGCGTCGAAAAATTCCAGGAAATGCGCCTGGCGCAATAGATAGCGGATGAACTGGCCGCGGTCGCGGTCGCTGTCCAGCCCCATGTATTTTCGCGAGGCGGGGTTGCACCATTCGATCTGCTCGTTGCCGTTGAGGATGACCATGGCGTCAGGCACGGCCTGGGCGGCGTGTTCGAACTGTTCCAATGCATTGGTGAGTTCGCTGCGGCTGGCTTTCTGGCGGCGCTGGAGTTTTTCGAGGCGGTAGAAAATGTCGCCCCAGGTGCCGGTGGCGGCGGGCGGGGTGACTTCGTCGGGATGTTCCAGCCAGCGCGACAGGCGGTATTCCTGCCACAGGCGGCGCAGCATCACGAAGGCCTGGATGCCCACCAGAAAAGCCAGCGCCGCCACCGGACCGGAGCCCGCCCACAAAATCAGGGCCACCAGCATGACGCTGGCCAGCACACCGAGCGGACGCCACCAGAAACCCATGTCTACCTTCCGAATGAAACCAGGGTAGCGGGATTATCCCATGTCGGTCGAAAAGCGATAGCCCGACCCGCGCACCGTCTGGATCAGTTCGGCGTGGCCGGACGGCTCCAGTGCCAGACGCAGGCGGCGGATGTGGACATCGACCGTGCGCTCCTCCACGAACACATCGTCGCCCCACACCTGGTCGAGCAACTGGGTGCGCGAATAGACACGCTCGGGATGCGTCATGAAAAAATGCAGCAGGCGGAATTCGGTCGGCCCCAGCTCCAGCGCCTGGCCGCGGCCCTGCACGCGGTGACTGATCGGGTCGAGCTTGAGGCCGTTGACTTCCACCGGCTCGTCGGTCATCTGTGGCGCGCGGCGGCGCAGCACCGCCTTGATGCGGGACACCAGTTCGCGCGGTGAAAACGGCTTGGTGATGTAGTCGTCGGCGCCGGTATCCAGCCCCAGCACCTTGTCGCGCTCTTCGCCCCGCGCGGTCAGCATGATGATGGGAATCGGCTGGTAGCGTTCGTCGCTGCGCAGGCGCTTGCACAGGTCGATTCCCGACATGCCCGGCAGCATCCAGTCGAGCAGGATGACGTCGGGCAGCGTGCTTTTTAGGAATTTCAGCGCATGTTCGGCGTCACCGGCTGCGGTAACCTGGTGACCCGCCTGAGCAAGGTTGAACTTGAGCAGTTCCTGAATTCCGGGCTCGTCCTCGACCAGCAAAATATTGGCAGCCATGTCTGTTCCATAACCCTATTGATGGAGGCCATACTATGACAGCAGTATGACTGATTTATGACATGACACGTCCAGTCCAAACCCTTGCCTGCCTGCGCGCTGGTAGAATCCCCAGGTCTCCCATTCACCCCGACTGCCATGGATAAAACCACCCATTTCGGCTACAAGCAGGTAGCCGAATCCGAAAAAGCCGCCAAGGTGGCCGAGGTTTTCCACTCGGTTGCGGCGCAATACGACCTCATGAACGACCTCATGTCGGCCGGTCTGCACCGGCTGTGGAAGCGGTTTACCGTGGCGCAGGCGGGCTTGCGGCCAGGCATGAAGGTGCTCGACGTGGCGGGCGGCACCGCCGATCTGACACGGCTATTCCTCAAGGAAGTCGGCGAAACCGGCACCGTGCTGCTCACCGACATCAATTTTTCCATGCTGCGGGAAGGCCGCGACCGCATGCTGAACGAGGGCAAATCCCCGCCCGCCGTGCAGTGCGATGGTGAGCGGCTGCCGTTCCCCTCGAATCATTTCGATTGCGTGAGCGTGGCGTTCGGCCTGCGCAACATGACGCACAAGGATCAGGCGCTGGCCGAGATGCACCGCGTGCTGAAACCCGGCGGCCGCCTGCTGGTGCTGGAGTTCTCCAAGGTGTGGAAGCCGCTGGAGCCCGCCTACGACCTGTATTCCTTCAAATTATTACCCCTGATGGGCAAGCTCGTCGCCAAGGATTCGGCCAGCTACCAGTACCTGGCCGAATCGATCCGCATGCACCCCGGCCAGGAGGAACTCAAGGCCATGATGGAAACCGCCGGCTTTGCCAAGGTCAGCTATCACAACATGACGGCCGGGGTAGTGGCCTTGCATAAAGGCTTCAAGGTTTGATCTCGCTTGGCTTCATCACGGCAGGCCTCATCGAGCGCAGCCTCAACCACCTGCTGCAGCAGTCGCCGGGGGCGAGCGAAGCCCTGCTGCGCCACGCCGGGTGCAGCGTGCGCTTCGATCTGACCCTCGCGCAATACGATTTCCGCATCGCCGATGACGGTTGTTTTTCCGAAGCGGCAGTCGATACGCCCGATGCGGTCATCCGCCCGACCGTTGCGCTCGTCACCCGGCTGCCTTTTTTCGGCCGCGACGCGCTGCGCCATGCCGAATACAGCGGTGACCCTGCCCTGCTCGCCACGCTGGATCGCGTATTCAAGCAATTGAGCTGGGATGTCGAAGCCGACCTCGCGCCCGTCGTCGGCGATATCGCCGCGCATCGCCTGCATGCGTTCGGACGCGAGACCCTCGCTGGCATCGCCCACACCCTCTCCGCGCTCGGCCACAATGCCGGCGAATACGTGGTGGAAGAGGCCGAACTGATGGCGCGACCTGTCGATGTCGCACGCTTCAACCATGAAGTGGACACCCTCGCCGACGACGTGGCGCGGCTGGATGCCCGGCTGCGTTTGCTGGAAACCCGACTGTCCTTGCAGGAACCGCAGCCGCGCCCGGCATGAAACTGCTGCGTCTCCTCCGCATCCTGAGCATCGGCCTGCGCTACGGGCTGGAAGAATTCTTTCTCGGTCACGAGCGGGTGCGGCCCTTGCGCTGGCTGGTGCGCTTCGCCCTGTTCTGGCGGCCGCTGACCGAACCACGCGGGGTGCGCCTGCGCCGCGCACTGGAGGCGCTGGGGCCGATCTTCGTCAAGTTCGGCCAGATGCTCTCGACCCGACGTGATCTGGTGCCGCTCGACATCGCCGACGAACTCGCCCAGCTGCAGGACCGGGTGCCTCCCTTCCCGTCCGCTCAGGCCATCGCCACCCTGGAATCGGCGTACAAAAAACCGCTGGCCGAAGTGTTCGCCGAATTCGATGCCACCCCGGTCGCCTCCGCCTCGGTGGCGCAGGTGCATTTCGCCCGCCTGCATGACGGTACCGCCGTCGCGGTGAAGGTGCTGCGCCCCGGCATCGCGCCGGTCATCGCGCACGACGTCTCGCTGCTGTATGCCGCCGCCGGCCTGGTCGAGAAACTTTTCGCCGACGGCAAGCGTCTGCGCCCGCGCGAAGTCGTGGCCGAGTTCGAAAAGCATCTGGAAGACGAACTCGACCTCATGCGCGAGGCCGCCAACTGTTCGCAGTTGCGGCGCAACTTCAAGGATTCGCCGCTGCTAATGGTTCCCGAGGTGTACTGGGATTACTGCGAGCACAACGTCATGGTGATGGACCGCATGGACGGCATCCCGGTGAGCCAGATCGAGCGGCTGCGTGAATCCGGCGTGAATATTCCCAGGCTTGCCGCGATGGGCGTCGAAATTTTCTTCACCCAGGTGTTCCGCGACGGCTTTTTCCACGCCGACATGCACCCCGGCAACATCCTGGTGCGCCCGGGTTCCGAACAGTACATCGCACTCGACTTCGGCATCATGGGCACGCTCACCGAAGTCGACAAGCAATACCTCGCGCGCAATTTTCTCGCCTTCTTCCGCCGCGACTACAAGGGGGTGGCGCTGGCACATCTGGAATCCGGATGGGTACCGGCCGACACCCGCATCGACGAGCTCGAAGCCGCGGTGCGGGCGGTGTGCGAGCCGGTGTTCGACCGCCCGCTGAAGGAGATCTCCTTCGGCCGCGTGCTGTTGCAGCTGTTCCAGGCGTCGCGCCGCTTCAACGTGGAAATCCAGCCACAGCTGGTTTTATTGCAGAAAACCCTGCTCAATATCGAAGGCCTCGGTCGCCAGCTGGATCCCGATCTCGATCTGTGGAAAACCGCCAAACCCTTCCTCGAGCGTTGGATGAACGAGCAGATGGGCTGGCGCGCGCTGGTCAACAACCTCAAAACCGAAGCGCCCAAATGGGCCGCACTGTTGCCGCAGCTGCCGCGGCTGGCGCACCAGGCGCTGAACCAGAACCGGCTGGCCCAGCTGGAAGCCGGCCTCACCCTCATGCTGCTGCAGCAGAAGGTTCGCAACCGCTGGCTGGGCGTGATCGCCGGCCTGCTCGCCATGCTGTCTGCCGCCACCCTTTATTTCAACTTGCGATAAGGACACCGCCATGCTGATTGGCTTTGTCATCCTTTACCTGGTCCTCTCCATCGGCATCGGCATGTACGCCGCCACACGCGTCCACAATTCACGGGACTACGTCGTGGCGGGGCGTCATCTGCCGATTTACATCGTCACCGCCACCGTCTTCGCCACCTGGTTCGGTTCCGAAACCGTCCTCGGCATCCCCGCCACCTTCCTCAACGAAGGCATGCGCGGCATCGTTTCCGACCCTTTCGGTTCCTCGATGTGCCTGATTCTGGTGGGGCTGTTTTTCGCCCGCAAGCTCTACCGGATGAATCTTCTCACCATCACCGACTATTACCGCAAGCGTTACGACCGCAAGGTGGAAGTCATCACCGGCGTCGCCATCATCATTTCCTATCTGGGCTGGGTGTCGGCCCAGATGACCGCCCTCGGCCTGGTGTTCAATCTGCTGTCCCAGGGCGTCATCACGCAAACCCAGGGCACCCTCATCGGCGCCGCCATCGTGCTGCTCTACACCCTCTATGGCGGGATGTGGTCGGTGGCGCTGACCGACTTCTTCCAGATGACCATCATCGTCGTCGGCCTGCTGTATATCCTGTACGTGGCGTCCGACATGGCGGGCGGGCTCGGGCATGTGGTGCAGCACGCCGCGAACAAAGGCCAGTTCCACTTCTGGCCGGAAGCCAACACCCGGGACATCATCGCCTTCATCGCTGCCTGGATCACCATGATGTTCGGCTCCATTCCCCAGCAGGACGTGTTTCAGCGCGTGATGTCCGCCAAAAGCGAAAACATCGCGGTCGCCGGCTCGGTCCTGGGCGGCAGCTTCTATTTCTTCTTCGCCTTCGTGCCGCTGACCATCGCCTACTCCGCCACCCTCATCGACCCCGGCCTGGTGTCCGGCCTGCTGGCCCAGGATTCGCAGATGATCCTGCCTCAGCTCATCCTCAACCACATGCCCGTGTTCGCCCAGATCATGTTCTTCGGCGCCCTGCTCTCCGCCATCATGAGCACGGCCTCGGGTACCCTGCTGGCGCCCTCCGTCACCTTCTCCGAGAACATCCTCAAGCCCTACCTGCGCCACCACAACGACAAAACCCTGCTGTTCACCATGCGCGTGGTGGTGGTGGGCTTCGCCGCCGTGGTCACGCTGTTCGCGCTGTATTCTGACGCCACCATTTACGAAATGGTGGAGAACGCCTACAAGATCACCCTGGTGGTCGCCTTCGTCCCCCTTGTTTCAGGCCTGTACTGGCAGCGCGCCAGCACCCAGGGTGCGTATCTGGCCATCGCCCTCGGTCTTGCGGTCTGGCTCCCAATGGAAATCTGGCTGCCCGAAGGCGAAGCGCTGATGCCTCCGCAGTTCGCAGGTTTCCTGGCGAGCATCACGGGAATGATTGCCGGTTCCCTGGCGCCGCAGATTTTCAGGGGAAAACGATCCCATCACGCGCGGCACGCCTGATCGGTTTGGCGCCCGACTGAGCGATGGCACTTCTGGAATTGCGCAACCTCACCCGCCGGTTCGGCGATATCGCCGCCGTCGATAACGTCAGCCTGTCCATCGAATCAGGCGAGTTCGTCACCCTGCTCGGACCCTCGGGCTGCGGCAAGACCACCATCCTGCGCATGATCGCCGGCTTTGATCTGCCGGATGCGGGGCAGATCCTGCTCGACGGGAGAGACATTGCCGACATACCGCCCGAGAAACGCCCGCTGCATACCGTCTTTCAGAGTTACGCCTTGTTTCCGCACCTGACGGTGGCGGACAACGTCGCGTTCCCGCTCAAGATGGCGCGCCGCGACAAAGCCACCATCAAGGCCAAGGTTCAAGAGACCCTGGACAGCGTGCATCTGTCAGACCGGGCCCACGCCTATCCGCACGAACTTTCCGGCGGCCAGAAACAGCGCGTGGCGCTCGCGCGCAGCCTGGTGAACCGCCCGCGCCTGCTGCTGCTGGATGAACCGCTGGCCGCCCTCGATGCCAAGCTGCGCGAGGAAATGCAGCACGAGCTCATTGACCTGCAGCGGGAAGTCGGCATCACCTTCGTCTTCGTCACCCATGCCCAGGATGAGGCACTGGCGCTCTCACACCGCATCGCGGTGATGAACCAGGGCCGCATCGAGCAATTCGACGAGCCGTCGAAAATCTACGGTTTTCCCCGGAATCGCTTTGTCGCCGATTTCATCGGCAACACCAACATGCTGGAAGTGGAAGTGGCCGCAGCGACGCCCACCCACCTGCGCCTCGCCGTAGCGGGACTCGGCGAAATTGTGGCGCCGGCACGGGAAGGGACTCCTGCCGGACAGAAAGGGTGGTACGCCGTGCGACCCGAACAGGTGCATATCGGTCCTGCCCAGGACAGGGAACTGAAAAATCACTTTACCGGCAGGGTGCGGAGCTTCATTTACGTCGGCAACGTGACCACTTACACGGTCGAACTGGCGGACGGCACCCCAATCGAGGCGCTGCTGTCCAATTCGGCGCCGGGTCGCGCCCGCTTCTTCGAGGTGGGCGACGAAGTCAGCGTGGGCTGGCGCCACGATGCGGGCGTTTTCCTCCATGAATAGCCGCTTCGGCCGGTGGGTGGTCAGCCTGCCGCCCACGCTGTTCCTGCTGCTGTTCTTCGTGGCGCCCAGCCTGATCATGGTGGTGGCGTCCTTCCGTTTTCCCGGCGAATACGGGGGTCTTGCCCCGCTCGTCGAGCACGGCCGCTGGCAACTCACGCTGGAAACCTACCGCTTCTTTTTCAGCGACTTCATCTATGCCGAGATTTTCATCAAGTCCTTCGGCGTGGCGCTTGCCACCACGCTGATCTGCATCCTGACGGCCTACCCCCTGGCCTGGCTGATCGCGCGCAGCCCCAAAAAGCACCAGGACGTGATGGTGCTGCTGGCGGTACTGCCCTTCGCCAGCAACTTCCTCATCCGCGTGTATGCCTGGATGATCATTCTCGGCCCGCAAGCGGCCCTGGCCCGCGCGGTAAACAGCCTGCTGGCGGTGTTCGGATTCGAGCCGGTCACGCTGCTGTTCTCGCCTTTCGCCGTGCTGGTGGGCATGGTGTACGTGCACCTGCCCTTCATGATCCTGCCGCTCTACACCAACCTGGCGAAGCATGACCCCGCGCTGCTGGACGCCGCCCAGGACCTCGGCGCCAACGCCTGGCAGCGCTTCTGGAAAGTCACCTGGCCGCTGTCGCTGCCCGGCATCTATTCCGGATCGGTGCTGGTTTTCATTCCCGTGCTGGGCATGTTCGCCATCCCGGACATTCTGGGCGGAACCGGCGACATCCTCATCGGCAACCTCATCAAGGAACAGTTTCTCGGCACCCGCGACTGGCCGTTCGGCGCCACCCTGTCGCTGATGCTGACGCTGGCGGTGCTGGCTTGTGCGGGGCTGTCTGCCTGGCTGGCGCGGCGCGGAGTCGGCCGCCATGCGTAAGAACCCATTATGGCTGTGGGCAGGGGCGCTGGCAGCGTATGCCTTTCTCTACCTGCCCCTGTTGATCGTGGTGCTGTATTCCTTCAACGATTCGCGGCTCAATGCCGAATGGGTGGGCTTCACCCTGCATTGGTACAGCGAGCTGTTCAACGACACTGACATGTTGGTCGCGGCACGCAACTCGCTGCTCATCGCCGCGACCGCCAGCCTGGCGGCCACCGTGCTGGGCACCCTGGCGGGCCTCGCCATCCATCGCTACAAGCTGCGCATCCTGCCCGTCCTCGCCATCACCCCGGTGGCGATGCCCGAAATCCTGCTCGGCGTCAGCCTGCTGCTGTTCTTCAATCTGGTGTTCCGGCCCTGGCTCGGCCTGGAACTGGGAATGTGGTCGGTCATCGTGGCCCACATCACGTTCTGCATCGGCTTCGTCACCATCGTCGTGCGGGTCAGCCTGCTGGGCATGGACGAGAGCATCTTCGAGGCGGCCCGCGATCTCGGCGCCACCCCCTGGCAGACCTTCCGCCTGGTGACCTTCCCGCTCATCCTGCCGGCAGTGATGGCCGGGGCACTGATGTCTTTCGCACTGTCGCTGGATGACTTCGTCATCACCTTCTTCACCGCCGGGGTGGGGGTCTCGACCCTGCCGCTGGAGATTTACTCGATGATCAAGATCG
>Ga0326732_1000066_pt1 | contig 23276 bp, 18 predicted proteins | sample MHFSIPfraction_4_FD_207644 | JGI IMG/M metagenome (GOLD analysis project Ga0326732, IMG submission 207644) | Lab enriched peat soil microbial communities from Michigan Hollow, Ithaca, NY, United States - MHF12FN SIP fraction | ecosystem: Environmental > Terrestrial > Soil > Wetlands > Peat...
GCTCGGCCTTTCGATGTCATTTTGAGAAATGCGCCGCCGGAGGAGGCCTCCGCCCCCTTCCGGTTTGGGGCGTCCGGTATAATGGAAGAGGAGCGATGAATAAGATCCATGTCCAGAAAGAAAGTTCTTTTAATGTCCCTGATCTTGGCCCTTTTTACGGGCCGTTGCCGATACACCCTCGAAGACGGCGGATATGACCTGTCCCGGTTCCGCGAGGATCCCAAGCTCGTTTCGGTCCCCGAGGAGCTCCGCGGCATCGTCCAGACGAATCGCGAAGCCATCAGGGCTATCGCGGCCCGGAACGACGGGCGGGACCTGAGGTTCGTGATCATCGGGGACACGGTCTCCAACAAGAACGAGACCTTCCGGACGTTCCTGGGCGAGATCGCGGCCCTCGACCCTCCCCCCGCGTTCATCGTCCATCTGGGGGACCGGGCGACCTCGCCCATCATCGAATCCTACGGCAGCTACCTCAAGGTCATCGCCGATCCGCCCTGCCCCATCCTCCATGTCGAAGGGAACCATGACCTCCGGGAGCAGGGCGAGCGCATCTCGAAGGCCTTCTTCGGCGACAGGGATTTCTTCTTCGATCGAGGCGACATGCGCTTCGTGTTCATGGGCAACGTCCGAGGCCACGGGAGTCCCGGCTTCAGCCGCGAGCAGCTGGGTTGGCTCGAGGATGTGCTCTCAGCGCCAACGCCGGCACGGAAGTTCTTCTTCGCCCACGTTCCCCCGAGGGCTCCGTTCAAGAGGATCGATCCGGGTCTGGCCGCCCTCCTTACGCCCCGGCTCGAGAACGAAGCGGAGTTCCTGGACATCCTCGCCCGCCATCATGTCGTCCTGGCCGCCTTCGGCCACAGGCACGTCCACGCGTCCGAGGTCTATCGCGGCGTTCTCATGGTCATCACGGGAGGCGGGGGCCAGAGGAACTTCGCCGATCCGGACGTGGAGGAGCCCCGTTTCACCAAGACGAAACACTATACCCTCGTGGATATCCCCCGATCGGGGCCTGCTGGGCCGTTCGAGGGCATCCTGTCTTGCATGGGGAAGGGTCACGTGACCTTGTCCATCATGTCGTTCAGCCAAGCGGTCCTGTCTGCGCCCGGCGTCGATCTCTCCGTGGCTCTCCGGCCCTACCCCGCCTCGGACTCCGGCCCTTACCGGCCCGGCGATCCCGCCCCGGCCACGCTGGCCCTGTCGAGCCGCACGCCCTGAGCCGCGCCTTGATTCCGCCCTCCCCTTCTGACATCATGGGGTGGATGAGGTGGCCATGGCGATCGCCGGGAAGAGACTGAGCCTGCGGAAGCTCAAGGCCATGGTCGGCCGCGAGGTCGGGCTGTCCGACTGGTTCGTCATCAGCCAGGGGCGGATCGACGCCTTCGCCGACGCGACCGAAGACCGCCAGTGGATCCACGTCGACCCGGAACGCGCGGCCGGGAGCCCCCTCGGCGGGACGGTCGCCCATGGGTTCCTGCTGCTGTCGCTCGTGCCCTATTTCAGCTACTCGAACGAGGTCTTCGGGGGACGTTTCCGCATGGCCGTCAATTATGGTCTCGACCGCGTCCGCTTCCCCCTCTCCGTCCGGACCGGCTCGCGGATCCGCAACAGGGCCGTCCTGAAGAAGATCGAAAAGCGGGGCTTCCGGCAGATCCTGGTCACGATCGAGAACACCGTCGAAGTCGAAGGAGCAGCCAAGCCGGCGATGGTCGCCGACGTCCTGGTCCTGATCTATCTTTGACGGCGACCGGCCTCCCAGCCGGACGTCTGTGATACACTGAGAGGGGTCCAGCGTGCGAAAGGTCATGAGAGTGCCGGGGATGAGCCGGGAGCACCGTCGTTCTCTCGTTGGGCTCACGGCAGTCCTGGTCGTCCTGGCCGCCATGGCCCGGGCGGGACAGGAGAGTTCAAGCTCAGAAGCCTCCAGGGCTGTCACCGTTCCGATCACCGTCCGCGTTTTCGACGGCAACCGATTCGTCCCGGATCTCACCCTGGAGGATTTCGAGATCGAGGAAGCCGGGATGGCGGTCCGCCCCGAGGCCCTGTTCCTGGTGTCCAAAGGCGCGATCGTCCGGCATCAAGGCCGGGCGGATGCCCCTCCCGACGTATCGCGGACGCTCGTCCTCCTTTTCCAGATGTCGGAATATCACAACAAGATCCCCGAGGCTCTCCACGGGCTCTTCGGCTCGGAGCTCCTTCCCGGCGACAGCCTGGAGATCGAGACGCCGATGCGCAATTACAGGCTTTCGAGGGCGGCCCTGGCGTCCAAGCCGCCGGCGGAGCTGGCCCGCGAGCTGGCCGACATCATCCGCAAGGACATCATCCAGGGAAGCATGGCCTACAACAGCGCGCTGCGCGATCTCAAGCGGGCCGTCCGCCAGATCGGCGGGGTCGGCCGGACGGGGCTCGGCGATACGGAGGGCGAGATCGAGGACGGCTCCAGCCTGGAAATGCAGCTCGCGAAATATAACGAGGACCTGCAGCAGATGGAGATCCTCAGGGCCGTCGATGAGGCCAAATTGACGGCTTTTGCCCGGAGGATGAAGAGCCAGCCGGGGCAGAAGCTGGTGTTCTTCGTCTACCAGAGGGAATTCCGGCCGGAGATCAGCCCTCAGACGTTGGAAACGCTGATGATGTCCAACCAGGACCGCCCCGACATTCTCGCCGCGCTCCAGACGACCTTCCCGCTGTACCGGCGCCCCATCGAAGCGGATCGAGATCGGATCATGCAGGCCTTCGCCGACTCGGACATGGACTTTCAGTTCCTGTTCATGAACCGCCAGCCGGAACGGGTCTCCGGGATTACGATGCGAGAGCAGTCCGAAGACATCTTCAGGGCGCTGAGGGCCGCGGCCGAAGCCACGGGCGGAGGCACGGACACCAGCCAGAATCCGGCCGCGTCATTGGCCAAGGCGCTCAAAGCCACCGAGCTGTCCTATATCCTTCTTTTCTCGCCGGCGACTTCGGCCCCGCCGGGGACTTTCATCACTCTTGACGTGAAGGTCAAGGGCCGGGATTACCGGGTGACCCATCGGTCGGGATACCTGACCAGCTCCAGATAGGGCAGAGAGGACCATGAGTGACACGAGTGCGCAGGCAGGCGGACTTTCCTCGGTCGAAGCCAAGAAGAGGCTCGCCGAATTCGGGCCGAACCGGTTGGCCAAACCCTATCAAGTCAAATTCTTGGCAATCCTCAAGGAGGAAGTCACCGAGCCGATGATCCTGCTGTTGATCGGCGTCGGCGTGGTTTACAGCGTCTGGGGCAAGCTCGAGGACGCGCTGACCATCTTCTCCATCATCATCCTTCTGACGCTCGTCGAAGTCTTGAACGAATTCCGGGCCAAGAAGGCCATCGCCTCCCTCACCCGGCTGGCGGCCCCGAGGACCAAGGTCATCCGGGACGGCGTTGTCACGGAGGTCGAAACCGAAGAGGTCGTCCCGGGGGATGTCCTGCTCATCGGGTCCGGGTCGCGCATCGCCGCCGACGCCAAGCTGGTGACCGCTTACAGCCTCCAGGCGGATGAATCGTCCCTGACCGGGGAATCGCTGCCGGTGGCCAAGGCCCCGGGCGACGAGATCTCCGCGGGAACGCTCGTCGTCGGGGGTGAAGGCAAGGCGGAGGTCACGGCCACGGGCCTCGCGTCGCGGTTCGGCAGGATCTCCAAGCTGGCCCAATCCGTCAAGCCGCCGAAAAGCCCGCTCCAGCTGGCCATGAAAGACCTGGCTTTGAAGCTCGTCTGGGTGGCTCTGGCCTTCTCCGTCGCCATCCCCCTGCTTGGCGTCATCCGGGGCCAGGACCTGAAAACCATGATCCTCACCGGGCTGGCCCTGGCCTTCGCCACGATCCCCGAGGAAGGCCCCATCATCATCACGATGATCCTGGGGTTGGGCGCGTACACGCTGTCCAAGAACAACTTCTTGATCAAGAAGATCAAGGCCACCGAGGTGCTCGGCAACGCCACGGTGATCTTGACGGACAAGACGGGAACGCTGACGGAAAACAAGATGTCGGTCGTCGCCGTGTATCCGCCGGGCCACGAAAAGGACGTCCTCGCGTGCGCTTCTTCGGCCCTCTCCGAAATGTCCCTGTTCGCCACCGACAAGGCCGTCATGGACAAGGCCCGCGAACTTGGCATTGCCGGGGCCGGGGGCGAGATCGTCCGGCAGCGAGGGCTCGGCGACGGGCGAAAGACCAAGACGGTCTTGAGGCGGACGGCCGGCGCGTTGGATCTGTTCATGAGCGGCAGCCCGGAAGAGCTCCTCGAGCTTTCCCGGGGTGACGTTACGGCCTTCCGGGCCGAGATCGAGAAGGAGACCGGCCTGGGGCGGCGGGTCATCGCGGTGGCGGCGAAGTCCGTCCCGCCCTCCGCCCTCGACGGGGACTTCTCGGCGCTGGAGCAGGGCGTGACCCTCGTCGGACTGATGGCCCTCGAGGACCTGCCCCGCAAGGGCGTCGAAGAGGCTCTGAATATCGCCCGGGGGGCCGGGGTCAGGACCATCATGGTCACCGGGGACCATCCTCTGACGGCTTCGACAGTGGCCCGGAAGGTCGGCATCCCGGCCGAAAAAGTTGTCACCGGTCCCGAATTGGAAGCTCTTTCCGACGAGGACCTGAAAAGGACGGTCCGGGAGGTCTCGGTCTTTGCGCGTGTGACCCCCGAACACAAGTACCGGCTTGTACAGGCGCTACAGGCCAACGGGGAGATCGTGGCCGTTACGGGAGACGGCGTCAACGACACCCTGGCCTTGAAAGGCGCCCACATCGGCATCGCCATGGGCATCAGGGGCACGGACGCCGCCAAAGAGGCCGCCGACGTCGTCCTGGCCGACGACAACTACAACACCATCGCCCGGGCCATCTTCGAGGGCCGGAAGTTCTTCGACAACCTGCGGAAAGGTTTCGGGTATTATCTCTCGGTCAAGACGGCCCTGGTCCTGGTGTTCCTATTGCCGGTCGTCATCGGCGTCCCCTTCCCCTTTTCGCCCGTCCAGATCATCCTCCTCGAGCTGTTCATGGACCTGGCCGCGTCGTCGGGATTCGTCGCCGAGCCCGCAGAGCGATCGATCTATCGAAGGCCGCCCCGCGATCCGAAGGAGAAGTTCATCGACGCGGGGGTGCTCAAGAATATCGCCGTTTCGGGCCTCAGCCTGTTCGCCGCGGTCATGATCCCCTACGGGTACGCGCTCAGCCACGGCTGGCCGCAGGCCCAAGCCCAGACGATCGCGTTCTCGGCCTGGATCATCGGCCACATCCTCCTCGCCTTCGTGTCCCGGTCCGCGAAGGAGCCCTTATTCAGCTTGGGCGTCTTCTCCAACAAGGCGATCGACCTTTGGGCGGTCATCGCGGTCGCTTTTCTGCTGCTCGTCACGCGAGTCCCGGCCCTAAGCACTCCGCTGAAGCTGCAACCGATCCCTCTCGGTCAGCTGGGGCTGGTTTTCCTGACGTCCTTGATCGTGATCTTCTGGAGAGAGGTCCCCAAGCTTATCGGCGCCCGGATCAGTCGCTGATCTTCAGGAGAAGCTTGCCCAAGTGGTGCTTGAGGACGTCGCGATGGGCCTGGGCCGCCTCTTCGAGCCGATAGGTCCGATGGATCGCCAAGTGGAAGAGACCGCGCGCGATCAGGCCGTTGAGTCGCTCGTAGACTTCGGGGCTCGAGATCCCATCATAGGCCATGGCCCTGACTCCCGGGAGATCCTCAGGCTCAGGCTCGACGCCTCTGGGATAGGCGATCCGTCCGCCTTTTCTGAGATGCTTCAGAGCTTCCGTCAGCCGCTTGGAGTTGACGAAAACCAGGGCAGCGTCGAGGCCCGGGGCGAATTCCTTGAGCGACCCGAGAAGCTTGGCGCTCTTTCCGTCGGCGGCAAAGGCGGCGCCCAGCCGCCGCGTCATGTCGACGCCGTCCTTGCCGGATGACACCGCGAGCGTCCGCGCGCCCAGCCGGTTCGCCAGCTGCAGCGCCACATGTCCGACGCCTCCGCTCGCTCCCAGGATCATCAGCGCCTGGTTCCATCCGATCTTCAGCTTCTCGAGCCCCAGGAGCGCCGTGATGCCGCTGGCCGGAAGGGCCCCTGCTTCGAGCGTCCCGACGTTGGCGGGGACCTTCGCGGCGTCGTCTTCGGCGACGGCGGCGTACTCGGCGTAGAATCCTCCCTTCGGATTATCGAACACGTACGCATAGACCCGGTCCCCTGCCTTGAAGCGGCGCACGTTCGAGCCGCGGGCGACGACCGTCCCGGCGCCGTCGGAGCCGAGGACCAGCGGGAACCGCCCGTCGCTCGCGCCGCCTTGGCGAAGCCAGGGATCCCAGATCCCGATCCCGGCCGATTGGACGCGGATCAGGATCTCGTTGGCATCCGGCTCCGGCACGGGGATCGAGGCGGCGTGGAGAACCTGCGGACCGCCGAACTTGTCGATCACGGCGGCCTTCATCGTTTTGGGCAACATATTGACCCCTCCCACACTTGAATATAAATAGCAATTTCTATGCCAGATCGGACAACGGCCGGGCAGGCCCTCCATTCCCTCGCGGAAATGGCATGGCCCTTGCTCCTTCGGGAGAAGCCGTCTGCCGAAGCCCCGGGCCGCCGATCGGGCACCCGGGCCCTGGGCAAGCCGGGCCCGGAGCCTGTATCATGGGACAGGATTGAGGCCCGACGGACAAGACATGCGCATCACCATTCTCGGCACCCGCGGTGAGATCGAACAGACGGCCCCCTATCACTCCCGCCACTCCGGCATCCTTATCGACGAGACGCTCATGGTCGACCTCGGCGAGCGCGAATTCCTTGATCGCAGGCCCAAGGCGGTCCTGATCACCCACCTCCATCCGGATCACGCCTACTTCGTTCGGGCCGGAGCGGAGCGGCCCCCCGCCGGCATTCCCATCTTCACCCCGGAGGGCTACAAGGACTACGGGCTGACCGTCCTCGACCGGCCGGAAACGATCGCCGGGTACGGCGTCCGGCCCGTCCCCTCTCATCACAGCCTCAAGGTCCGCTCCCAGGCGTATCTCATGACCCGGGGCACGGCGAAGATCCTCTACACGGGGGACATGGTCTGGATCAACAAGGACTATCACCCGCTGTTCGAAGGGCTCGACCTGGTGATCACCGAGGCGAGCTATTTCCGGAAGGGCGGTCTCGTCATCAGGGACAAGGCCACCGGGCAGATCTACGGGCATACGGGCGTCCCGGACCTCATCCGGCTGTTCAAGGACTATTGCCGCCGCATCGTCCTGGTCCATTTCGGCGGCTGGTTCTATAAGGATATCGGCCAGGCCCGGACCGCGATCCGGGAGCTCGGCCGGGCCAACGGGGTCGTCCTCGAGGCCGGCCGCGACAACCGGGAGATCGTCGTCTAGAAGATCCTAGGAACTCAACAGCCACCGAAGGGCGTTCTTCTGGAGCTTGACGTACTCCGGGTTCCAGAAGCTGGGGATCGTGTGCCCCGGGGCCATGAAGCAGACGCGCCCCCGGCCGTATCCGTAGGCCCAACACGCCTCGCAGGTCGCGCCCTGGTTGCCGTACTTTTCCGTCTTGTATTCCAGGCCTTCTTCGTTGACGCTCCGGACGAGGACGGCCTTGGGGTCCTTGTCATAGATGACGTAGTGCTGTTCCTCGGTGACCACGAAATCGTTCACGCCCTGGGTGATGGGGTGATCGCGGTTGACGATCTTCATCTTGTAGGGGCGGAAGGCGGTATGACCGGTGAAGAGGGCCCCTTCGACGTGGCGGAAGTCCTCGTTCGTTCCGGAGATATAGCTGGCGTTGTGGAAGAACCAGGCCGAGCCGCCGCGCTCCACGAAACGCCGGATGGCCTGGCCCTTCTCCGGAGTGATCCACATGACGGGCGTCTCGTCGAGCTTGGGGAGCGGCGGGTCGCTCACGATCGGCACCTTGTCCGGGTCCATGAACGGATAAGGCGAGGCGTATCCGCCGGGGAACGTCATGCCGTCGCAGAGGATGATGAGCAGGCGATACGTGTCGAGGGTCTTGGCCGTGATCAGGCCGGGGTCGGGCGTGAAGGTGACGGTGGCGCCCGATTCCTTGACCAGGGTCCTGGTCAGGGCCGAGCGGATGTAGTCGAAGCTGTGCCAGCGGTCGCCGACGAGGGCCAGGACGTCGGCCTTGCGGGCCCCGCCTTTGGGGACCGCGCCCCCGGCGCCGGAGGTAACGAGCGCGGGCCCCAACGCGGACGCCGCGCCGACGATCCCGAGTCTTCCGATGACCCTGCGCCGCGATATCGGCTGGTCATTCTTCATCGTGCACCTTCCTTCGAAGCGAGATCCCCGGGCCTCGGCGGGACCGGGCGGCGCCGCCACCAGCCGGCCAGGAGCGACCCCGAGACGTTCATCCACGGCCCGAAGATGGCCGGAGCAAGTGCCGCACTCGTGCTCTTGAGGACGTCGATGGCGATCCCCGAGGCCATGCCCCCGTTCTGCATCCCGACCTCCATGGCCACGGCGCGGCAGGCGCTCTCGTCAAGACGGGCCAGACGGGCCCCCGCATAGCCGAGGCCGTAGCCGGTCCCGTTGTGGACGGCGGCCGCCAGGATCAGGAGCGGGCCAACGGAAAGAAGCTGGTCGCGGCTCTGGGCCGTGATGATGGCGATGATGAGACAGATCCCGGCCATGGAAATGACAGGCAGGGCCTTGTCCATCCAGTTCGCAGGGCCTTTGAGCCCGATCATGACGAGCTTGACCAGCGCCGTGAGCCCCAGCAGGAGAAAGCCCATGAGGACGCCGTTCTTGAGGACCCCGAGGTGGCCCCACCAGACGATCGGCGTCGCCGCGGCGGCGCCGGCCAGGACGAGGAACACGGGCGCCGAGATCGCGGGCAAGAGCACGGGGTTCACCCGTTCTTTGGCCCCGTACAGCAGGCGGTGGGCGAGGAGGCCGGCGATGATCGGGATGATGATCATATTGAAGATGGACAGCATCATCGCGACGAAGTCCACGGGAACGAGACGGCCGGCCAGGGTCTTCATCCAGAAGGGCGTCACGAAGGGCGAGAGGAGCGTCGTCGCCGAGGTGATCGTCACCGAGAGGGGCACGTTGCCTCCGGCCAGGTAGGTCATGACGTTCGAGGCGACGCCGCTCGAGACCGAGCCGATGAGGATGATGCCCGCCGCGACTTCAGGGGGAAAGCCGAAGGTCATGGCGATGGCGTAGCCCACGAGGGGCATGATCAGGAACTGGAGGGCGACGCCGATGAAGACGGGCCAGGGCATTGTCAGGACGTTCCGGAAATCCTTGCCGCTCAAGGTCGTGCCCATGCCGAAGGTGATGACCTGGATGAGCGGGACGATCAGGACCTTCAGGTCGGCCCCGAACCAGGAACGAAAGGCCGCCGGATGGCTCATCGAGGCGGCCACGGCGACGAGGACCCAGAGGGTGAAGGCGTACTTCTTATAGAAGCGCCCAAGACCCCGGCCGAGCGGCTTGTCGTTGCTCACAGCTTGTACAGCTCCGCCATCCTCTCGTTGGGCTTGTACTTCATGACGCACTGCTCAAGGGGGGTCCCCAGGAGCTGGATCTTGTCAGCGTCACCCTGGCCCAGCCCGGCCGCGGCCATGGCGTTGAGATAGTTGATCATGCCGGGATCGAAGCCCATGACCCGCGTGCCCGTGACGTCGGCGGCGACGGCGTCCCGGCTGGCCAGGGCCACCTTCGACCCGATGGGCACGCCCCAGGCCGGGCCGTTGCCCTCGATGCCGACAAACCCGTCGATGACCGCAAGATCGGGGAAGATCTCGTGGGCGATGTGGAGCATGTTGTAATGCAGGAGGTCGTTCTTGGCCGGGGGGGCCTGATGCATCAGGCCCTTGTCGTTGCCCTTGGCGTCGTTGAGAGGCGAGGCCATGATCACGTTCTTGATGGACAGGGTGACGAAGACGTAGTTGTGCGTCTTCATCCGGGCGACGGAGATGATGTAGAGGTTCGGGTCAAAGAACGTGTTGATGATCCGGATCGGCGTCGGCGTGTTGCCCAGGCCGAGGACATAGCGGGTCTGATAGGTGTCGCGGTTGAGGTCGAGCAGCTTGACGTTGTAGTCCTTCTCGAGTCGGCCGTAGCCGTTGTAGAGGAATCCCTGCATCGTATCCTGGACGCCGGACTCGCCGATGAGGATCTGGCCCTTGACGTGGGGCGAGAGGAAGTCGAGGACGGCCCGGACGGCGTCGATGTGGGTGACGCAGGCGGCGCAGTCCGAAAGAACGATGTTCGGCTTGATCAGGATCCGCTTCGGCCCGATCGAGCTCAGGATGTCGTCCTCGATGAGCTTCAGGGACTCGAAGACGATGTCATAGCGCTTCGCTCCCTTGACCAGGGCGACGCGGGCCGAGGCGGCCGCCGTCCCGGAGGGGAGGGAGAGGCGGGACGCCGCGGTCGCCGCGGCGGGGGCGCCGAACAGGGTCCTGCCCGCGCCGAGGACCCCGCCCAAGGCCGCGCCGCCGGCGATCCCGGCGCCGAATCTCAGGAAGTCGCGCCTGGCTACAGCTCGCCTGTTCATGAACGGCCTCCTTCCTCGGTCCCGCTCGTCATCGCGGCGGATAGCGAAGTCCGGCGACGTTCGCCCGGATCCTGTAGATCTTGTTGAAGGCGGTCAGGAAGAGGGTCTTCATGTCCTCCCCGCCGAAGCAGCAGCTGACCGGAAAAACCGGGGTCTTCACAACACCGAGGAATTCGCCCCGGGCGTTGAAGATCTGGAGCCCGAGGTACGTGGCCACATAGAGGTTTCCCTGGGTATCGATGGTCATGCCGTCGGCGCTCGTCGTCCGGCCGCCGCGGTCGAGGACTTCCGGCGTGAGCAGGAGCTCGCAGAACTTGCGCGGCCCCGTCAGAGTCCCGTCGGGGTTCACGCCGTAGGCCCAGATGAAGTTGTCCTTGTCCGTATCGACGTTCCAGAAGGTCTCGCTGTCGTAGGTATTGTTGACGAGCAGGGTCTTGCCGTCCGGCGTCAGCACCAGGCCGTTGGGCATGGCGAAGACGTTGGGCTCGATGACGCGCACGAGCCCGCCTATCGGAGGCCGATAATAGACGCACCGTCCCGGCTGAAACTTCTTGGGCTCGGGGGTGAACTGCGGGTCGGTGAAATAGAGCCCGCCCTTCGCGTCGACGACGACATCATTCGGGCCGTCGAGGGACTTGCCGGCGTACTGCGAGGCGAGGACGCGGACCACGCGGCCGGCCGTCGTCATCTCGATGAGCCGGTGGCCGAACATGTCGCAGACAGCCAGGTTGCCGTCCGGCAGGGGCATCAGCCCGTTGGTCAGCATCCCCTGCTGGAGATAACGGTAGCTTCCGTCAGGCTCCATCACCACGGTCGCGCTCTTTTTCGGATCGCCCTTCCAGGCTTGGTCGAAGCCCATGCTCGAGAAATAAAGCTTGCCGCCGAGCCACTTCGGGCCTTCGGTAAAGACGAGCCCCGGTCCTTGCGTGGCGCCATCGACGAAGAGCTCGGGCTTGGAGCCGGCGGGGATGACGGCTTCAAAGGCCGCCTGGCGGATCGCCCGCTTGGCGTCGTAATCGGGCCGGGGCGGGAAGAAGACATCCAGCACGTCGCAGCCCTTGTCGCCGACCGTCCCGCCGTGGACCATGGTCCCGGGCAGGTAGAGAAGATCGCCGTTGGTCATGGTCTTCGTGCCGTCGAGGATGAGCTCATCGATCGAACCCCGGATGACGATCATGAGCTGCTCCTCGGGATGCAAGTGGGCGGCGAAGGTCATGTTCGGGTTCATCTGGAGGAAGCTCAGCTGGGCGCCGTGCCCGGCGATCAGCCGGGAATTGGCCCCGGGCTGGAGCTCGGTGAAGGGGATGTCGTGAAGATCGCCGATGACACCCGGCCGGACCGTCGGAGCGACCGGGAACGCGGGGGCCGGGAATTCCCGGGGGATCCCCTTCGCCCCCGCTTTCGCCAGATAGTCGGCCCGCGGCGGCCAATAGACCTCGACGATCTCGGCGCCTTCGGGCCCGGCCTTGACGCCGTTCTTCGCTCCCTTTTCGAGATAAACGAATTCGTTCTTGGGGGTTCCTCCGTGAGTGCCGTCGGGCAACTCGCGCGGCACGGCCCGCATGGGAACATCGCCGCCGTCGAGGAGCTGACTGATCTCGCCCTTCATGACGACCATGATGCGCTCGGCAGCCAGGGTCTCTTCGGGGATCGCGGCGCCGGGGTCGAAGGTCAGCCAGGCCACCAGGTTGCCCTTGCCCCAATAGAGCGTGGACTTGACGCCCGGAGCGAGAATGGTCTCAGCGACCGCCACGACGGGCGTCACGATCCCGTCGGCCAGGCTCGGCTTCAGCTGCGCGGCGGGGATATCGGCCCGGGTGCGCACGGCCAGGTTCTGGGCGGCGATGAGCTTTTCGTTCTTCGCCGCCCAGTCCGGCTTCCCGGCGCAGGCGGCCGCAAGAAAGAGAACGCCCGCGGCGACAAGCGCCAGGGCCGGACGAGCGACCGCGGATCGTTTCTGGAACGTCATGACTCCCTCCTCTTCAGAACGGGCCTTCGGATCATTTGACCTGGTCGTGGCGGTTCCCCATGTAGAGCCAGAGCATGGGCTCATCGCTCGGATTGATCGAGCTGTGCGGGACCTTCCTGTTCGGGGGGACCAGGAACGCTTCCCCGGGCTCCTGCCTCAGCAGGCGGTTGCCGAAGAGGAGTAGACTCGTCCCTTGGAGCTGGCACCAGATCTCCTCGCAGCCCGGCCCGTGGACGTGGGGTTGGGCGATGTCGAACTTGTCGATGGACACGGCCGCAAAGCCCATGGGATTGGCGAATCTGGGCGCGATGTCCCAGGTGAATCCCCGGCCGATGTGGGCCCAGTGCATGCCCACGCTGGGGAGCGTCTGACGATAATCGCCGACCGACATCCGCCCGTTGGGAACGAACCCGGCGGGGACCTCCTCGACGGCCATGATCAGCTCCAGGTTGTCATCGTGAGGGTTGAAGAACCGATACGCGAGCCCGGCCGGAAGAACCACGGCCATGCCGGGTTCGATGGCCGCCGCCTGGCCGCCCGCCTCGACGCGGCCCTGGCCGCTGAAGACGCAAAGGAATACCTGTTCCTTGTCGCTCTTGAAGGGCTGGGTCGTGCAGCGGGGTTCGAGCGCGGCCCGTTTGTAGGCCTTGAGATATTTTAGGACGGCCCCTTTCTTGAGGGGATGGGCCGGGTCGCCGGGCGTCAGGATGTCCCGCTCGATGAAGCCGCCGTGCCCTTCGGTCGGGAGGGAATTCCGCCAATGGTTGATGTAGAGGGAGACATCGGTGTCGACGTCCGGGTGACGGTGGTTGGAAACGGCGTCCTCGGCGAAGGACGGATCGGGCTCGGTCGTGAGCTTGCCCGCGACTTGCCCGAGGACGAACGGCAGGACCGCGAGGGCCAGGCCGATGACGATCAGGACGGTCTTCTTCATGATCCCTCCTCCCGGGCCGGCGATCGCCGCCGGCTCTTCAAGTCAAACCGTAGATATCGGCCATCTCTTTGTGGATCTTGAACTTAAAGCGGCAGTCGTCGAGCCGGGCGCCGACGACCCGGATCTTCGCCAGGTCGCCCTGGCCCAGCCCGGCGTCCGCCATCGCCTTGAGATAGAGGACGCGGTTCGGATCGAAGCCCATGATGGTCGTACCGGCGAAGTCGGCCGCCAGCGGGTCGACGCTGGCCAGGGCCAGGCGCGTCGCCAAGGGCGTGCCCCAAGCCGGCCCGTGCCCCTCCATGGATTCGAAGCCGTCGATGACGGCCAGGTCGGGCCAGACCCCCCGCTCGGCCAGGTGGAACAGGTTGTAGTGCATGACGTCGTCGATCGACTTGACGGCGCCGTGGAGGATCCCCTTGTCGCTCTTCCTGTAGTCGTTGACCGGGGCGGCCATGAGCACGTTCTTGAGCGACAGGGTCACGAGCACGGTATCGTGGGTCTTCATCCGGGCCAGGGAGATGACGCAGACGTCGGGATCGACCAAAGCGGAATAGACCCTGATGGCCCTGGGGACATGGTCCTTATCGACGACGTAGCCGCCGACGAAGTCGGGGTCCGCGTTGAGGTCGATGACCTTGACGCCATACTCCTTCTCCAGGGGCAGGTAGCCGTTGTTGCGGAACCCGTCGCCGGTGTTCAGGACGCCCGATTCGGCGACCACGATGGGCTTGCGGCAGCGGGGCCGGAGGAACTCCAGGACGGCCCGGGTCGCGTCGACATGAGTGATCGCCAGGGGGTTCTTATCAACGGCCATATTGGGCTTGATGAGGACGCGCTTCTTGCGGTCGACGGCCGCCCAGACGTCGTCCTCGATGAGCTTCAGCGACTGGTAGATGATCTCACGCCGGTCCTGCCCCTTGACGAGGCTGAGACGCGGCGCGGGCTCGGCCGGTCCCTTTCCTGCCCTCATCGCGGGACCACCGCCGTTCGTCGGAGACAGGCCGTACGGGTCGCCGAGGCCGGCCCCCCGTCCCCGCGACGGCGACGGGAAGAGGCCGAAGCCGAGGAGACCGCGCCCGGCCGTCCGGAGGAACTCGCGCCGTCGATAGGGAGTCTCTGATCTTTTCATGGCCGATCCCTCACTTGCGACAGCCGAAAAATAGCCACAGCTGGGGTCCCCCGCCCGGATTGATCGAGCTGTGCGGGTCCATGTTCGTCGGCGGAACGAGAAAAGCTTCCCCGGGCTCCTGGCTCAGGAGCCGGTTGCCGAGCAGAAGCAGGCTCGTTCCCCTGACCTGCAGCCAGATCTCCTCGGCGGCCGCCGGGTGCGTGTGCGGCTGGGCGATGTCGAAGGCGTCCATGGACACGACCACGAAGCCCATCGGATTGGCGAACCTCGGCTCGTGATCATAGACGAAAGGCCGGGCGACGTGGGCCCAGTGAGCGCCGACCAACGGCAGCGAATCCCGGTACCGGCCGACCGAGAGCCGGCTTTCGGGGACAAATCCGTCCGGCGTCTCCTCGGCGGCCAGGAAGAGCTCCAGCGGGCGATCGGAGGGATTGAAGAATCGATAGGCGATCCCGGCCGGAATGACGACGGCCGTCCCTTCCTCGAGCTCCACCGGCCGCCCGTTCGCTTCGATCCGTCCCTCGCCGCCGAGGACAAAGAGAAAGACCTGTTCGCGGGCGTCGGCGGTGCTCCTCGTGGCGGCCCGGGCAGGGAGCTCGGCCCGGCGATAGGCCGACAGGAATCGCAGAACAGCGCCCTTGGTCCGGGGATGGAAGGGATCGCCCCGGGTCAGGATGTCGCGCTCGATGAGCCCGCCGTGGCCTTCCCGGGCTGGCGAGTTCCGCCAGTGGTTGATATAGAAGGAAACGTCCGTATCGACATCCGGCCGGCGGCGGTTGGAGGGCGCATCTTCCCGGTAGGAAAGGCCGGCCTCGGCGGCGGCCTTCTGCTGCCCTCGGGCCGAGACGACGAGAATGAGCGCCAGGACCGCGAGGGCGAACCGGAGAGTTCTTTGATCGTCCAAGGTAGAAATAATAGTTGCCTTGTAGCATAGGGGAAAGAACAAATCAAATGGGGCCGGGTCCGGGCCGTCTGGGCCGTCTTCGTTCGGGCTGGCAACTGGGAATCCGCCTCTCTCCGTGCTATAGTCGCACCGGATCGGAGTCGTCAAAACCGCATCACGAGGGAGAACCGACATGGGCATGACGCAAGCGAACAGGCACGGGGTATCGCCGCGGCTGGCGGTTGGGCTGGCGGTCCTTCTGGCCGCCGTGATCGGCCTCTGCGCCCAGGCGGCGAGGACCGGCCATCTCAAGGGCGCGGGCATCCGCAGCTCGACCTACGGCCGGCCGAACGATCCCGGCCCGGGGTATTGGGCGCGCACTGGCGTCGCGATCGCGGCCAAGTTCCCCGGCGCGAAGCCGGAGGCCATCTGGATCGTGAGCCGCCTGAAAGGCCGCGGCACCGAGATGTCCTTTCCGGTCCCTCCCGGCGGCGACCCGCTCATCACCGGCATGCCCGAGGACATCAGCGAGCCCGTTCTCCGGCTCTTTGATCAGCTCGGCTACGACGTTTGGCTCCAGACCGAGCCGGGTTGGGCGCCGGTCGACCAGGCCTTCCATGTGATGCTCGACCACTACGGTCATCATAAATGCGTCGTCGGGGTCGGCGTCGACATCGAGTGGCACCGCTCCAACGACCCCGATAAGGGCGATCCGGTGACCGACGAGCTGGCCCGGACCTGGCTCATGGCGGCCCGCAGCCATGATCCCGCATATCGCATGTTCCTGAAACACTTCCGCGAGGATGTCATGCCCCCGACCTTCCGGGACGGCATCGTCTTCGTCGACGACAGCCAGATCTTCAAGTCGTCGGACGACATGATCGAGGAGTTCGCCAGGTGGGGCAGGACCTTCGCCCCGTCGCCCGTCGGGTTCCAATACGGCTATAGGACCGACAAGCCTTGGTGGGGACAGATGAAGGATCCCGTCAAGGAGATCGGCGACCGCATCCTGGCCGCGACGCCGAACGCCGAGATACTGATCTGGGTGGACTTCTCCGTCCAGGATGTCTTCCCGCCCGACCCGGCCAAGGGAGATCGAGTCCTTCTGAAGAAATAGGTTCATCTCACACTTAGGGAAATCCCTCTCTCCGGCTGTGCTCAGGATATCGCCCCTCGCTTCCCCGCGCCCCGGAAACCTCCGTAAACGGTTTCCCCCGCCTCCGGCGGGTCCCCCTTCCCTCACGGGGGCTTCGTGGCGATATCCATCGCCGCCTCGAGAGGGATTACCCGGAATTAAGAGATGAATCGCTAACCGTCTTCATCGTCCGGGCTTCGACGCGAGGATGGCCTCGTCCACGCGCTTCTTGGCCGCGGGTGAGAGGGCCTCGTACGAACGGGTGGCCTTGAACAGCGTCAGATGCCGATAGGCCGAGGGTTTGTCGCCCATCTTGAGCTCGGCGGAGCCGAGGAAGAAGTGGGCCTCGTCGAGCCCCGGGTCTAGGGATAAGGCTTTCTCCAAGCTGCCGATCGCCGGGGCGAAGCGCCCGGCCTGGAAGTAAGCCACCCCCAGGCTGAGGTAGGCGGGGCTGTAGGTCGGGTCGAGCCCGACGGCCTTCTCAAAGTCGGCCAGGGCCCTCTCGTAGGATTCGGGCCCCCCGGTCCGCTGAAAGATGTCAAAACGGACGGTCCCCCGGTTATGGTAGGTGAAGGGAAGCTCGCTGTCGATGGCCAGCGATTTGTCGAAGCCGGCCAGGGCGCCCGGGATATCCCCCGTCTTCCATTTCGCCAGACCGACGTAATTCCAGATCACGGGATCGAACTCGGCCTGGGGGAAATCTCGCGTTTCGATGGCGGCCAGGGCCTCGTCGAACCGGCCGGCTTCGTAAAGGCAGACGATGTCCTGGAAATGGATCTCATAGTTTTCGGGCATGGCCTCGACGCCGCTGCGCAGCACGGCAATGGCTTCGTCGAGCTTGCCGTCTTTTCGATAGATGGTCGCGAGGTCGACATAGGCCGCGCTGATATTCTTGCGGGCTGCCAGGACTTCCCTTAAGGCGGCGACGGCCTCGACGGTCTTGCCCTGACGAAAGAGCTCCATGGCCTTGGCGGCCCTGTTCTGGTAAGGCAGAAGCAAGGCCACGGAATCTTCGGGACCGAAGGAGGCTTTCCGCGGTCCGGGCAGTCCGCCGAGATAGCCCAGGCTCCTCAGCTTCTCGAGCGCGGCGGGGTCGGCCGCGCGCTCGGCCTTGGCGCCTTCCTCCGAAGTCTGGCTCCGGACGATCGCGTCGAGGGTCTTCCTCAGGGCCGCGACATCGGTCTCCCCGGCCTTGTTGCGGGTCTCGCCGAAGTCCTGGCCGAGATCGTAGAGCTCCGGGACCGGAGAATCGATGAATTTCTTCGGCCCGTCGATGAAGCCGCGAAGCGGCGCCCAGCCCATGGTGTAGTACGGGCTGAGGGCCTCGAAATAGACCGGACGCTCGGGGATCTTCTTCCCCCGCATGAGCGGAAGGAGCGACGCCCCCTGCAGGCGGCCCGGGCGCTCGATCCCGAGGAGGTCGCAGACCGTGGGGAAGATATCGATATGAGAGACGTTCTGGGCGACGACGCGGGGCGCGATCCCCGGCGCCCGGACAAAGAGCGGGATCCACATCGTCGCGTTGTAGGCCAGGAACCCGTGGGTGTCCTCGTTGTGCTCGCCGAGCGATTCCCCGTGATCGCCCGTGAAAACGACGGCCGTCGTCTCTTCGACGCCCAGATCCCGGAGCGCATCGAGGACGTCGCCCAGCACCGCGTCCGCATAGGCGACCTCGCCGTCGTAAGGGTTGCGAGCGAACCTGGTCCGATAGGGCTCCGGAGGATCGTAGGGTTCGTGGGGATCGTAAAAATGGATCCAGAGAAACCATGGCGGCGTCTGCGCCTTCAGCCATTCCCGCGCGACCCTCCAGACCTCCGCGGCCGGCCGCTCCCCGAGGTCGGCGGTCCCGTCGTCGATCCGTCCCTCCCGTCTGCGGAAGGCGTCGTCGTAGACCGTGAATCCCTGATCGAGGCCGAAGTACGAGTCCAACGGGAAGCCGCCAACGAAGGCGCCGGTGGCATAATCCCGGGCCCGGAGGTGTTCGGCCAAAGTCAGGAATTCTCCGCGGACCATGAAATCGGCATTATCGTGGACGCCGTGGTACGAGGGCGTCGCGCCCAACAGGATGTTCGTGTGCGAAGGCAGGGTCATGGGCGTGTGGGTGAACGCCCGGGTGAAAATGACGCTGCGGGCGGCCAACCGGTCCATGTTGGGCGTCAGGGAGCTCTTGGGGTTGAGGGCGCCGACCCGGTCGGCCCTCAGGGTGTCGACGGTGACAAGCAGCAGATTGAGCCGCCGCGGCGCACCCCCGGAAGGGGCCGCGCCGGGGCCGGCAACGGCGGGCAGGACGAAGACCGCGCCCAGGACGAGCGGGGCGATCGCCTTTTTGAGAGCGCCAGCCTTTGAATGGGACACGCGAAAAAAACGATAACACCCGGGCGGACCGCTGTCAACGCCGGCGGCCCTCCCCTGGAAACCGTTGATATGGCCGGGGCGAGTCCTTATAATGAGGCCAAACCGAACGAGGAGGGACCTATGGACATCAAGGTCGTTCCCATCGCAAAGCCCGAGGACATGAACTTCATCCTCGGCCAGGCCCACTTCATCAAAACGGTCGAGGACCTCCACGAGGCCATCGTCACGACGGCGCCTCAGATGAAGTTCGGCATTGCCTTCTGCGAATCGTCGGGGTTGGCGCTCGTCCGCCACACCGGCAACGACGAGGCGCTGGTCGAGATCGCCACAAAGAACACCATGGCCCTGGGGGCCGGGCACTGCTTCCTGATCTTTATGACCGGGGGATTCCCGGTGAACATCCTCAACGCCATCAAGGCCGTGCCCGAGGTCTGCGGCATCTATTGCGCCACGGCCAACCCGGCCGAGGTCATCGTGGCCGAAACGGACAAGGGCCGGGCGATCCTCGGGGTCGTCGACGGCGTCCGGACCAAGGGGATCGAGGGACCCGACGGCATCGAGTGGCGCAAGGGCTTCCTGCGCAAGATCGGTTACAAGCTCTGAGCCGCCGCTCGTGAAGACACTCCCGCTCCTCGCCCGTACGGGGATCGTTCTCTGCGTCGCGGCGGGGTTGGCCGCGCCGCTCGCCGCCCAGTTCCGAGAGGATTTCGACGGCCCGGCCCTGCTCAAAGACCCGACTGGGGCGAAGGGCTGGGGCTGCGTCACCGGAGAGGGCAACGCGGTCATGGACTTCGTCCAGGGACCCGGTTTCGCCACCATAAGCGTCGACGCGACCAAGGACCGGCGTGGCGTCTGGTGGGCCTTCATCATCCGGCGCGTCTCCGGCTCGCTCGACCTCGGCCTCCTCGAAAAGCCGGGGCACGAGCTCCGGATCGAGGCCCGCATCCGGGCCGACCACGCCCCGCGCCGCGTCAACCTCCATCTCAACACCCAAAAGACAACGGATTTCCACAGCCACCTCATGGAGTACGATCTGGCCCGGGCCGGGACGTGGTACACGATCAGCATGACCACCCGGGGGTTCAAGGCCGGGCCGGGCGACACCGTCAACGCCCAGATGGCCCTCATGGATTGGGGCCTCGGCCGCTATCGCGTCGACGTCGATTATCTCAAGGTCGACGTCGTCGAGGCCGCGAAGACCGGGCCCGACCTGGGCCCGCCCATCCCCTATCATCCGCCTGTGGCTGATCCGGCGTCATTCGCGCACAAGGTGCTTGTCGCGGCCGACATGACCGTCGATCTCGCCGAGCCCGGCGTCAATCTCAACGATTGGACGATCTCGGACGCCGGCGGCAGGGCCGCCATCATCTCGGCCGGCGGGACTCGCATCGCCCTTCTCCGCTGGGACTTCGGCCCGCTCGCGGGACGGAAGGTCGCCGGGCCGGGCCTCCTCGAGCTGACCACCCGCTCTCTCGAGCTGTCGACGGACGAGCGCCCCGACTTCGGCCTCCTCAGGGTCGTCGAGACGATCGGCGGGGAACCGGCCTGGGACGAGCGGACATCCACGTGGACGGGTCTCTCGCGGGGCGCGCCGCGCGATCTCGTCCTCGACCCGCAGATGATCATCGATTGGCCCGTGACGGCCGGCGACGGCGGCAAGACCTATCTGACCATCCCCATCCCCGTCCTCCAGCGCTTGATCGACGGCAAGACGCTCGGTATCGCCCTGACGCCCCTCGGCTCGATCGACGCTTCGTTCTATGCGCACGAAGACAGCCGCGCAGCGTGCTCCGTCCGGCTTCTTTTCAATCTCAAAAAGGAACAGTCCCCCTAAGGGGACGGTCCCGACTTCAATGATCGGGAGGGATCAATGGAAGCGTTAGTCCCGGCGAGACCACGGCTCCTCTCGCTCGACGCCCTGCGGGGCTTCGACATGTTCTGGATCATCGGCGGCGACGCCTTCTTCCGGTCCCTGGCCGAGCTGACGAACTGGGGCTGGGCCCGCGGGTGGGCGGCGCAGCTCGAGCACGCCGAGTGGGCCGGCTTCCATTTCTACGACCTCATCTTCCCGCTGTTCATGTTCATCTCGGGCGTGGCCATCCCGTTCTCGCTCCTGGTCAAGGCCGAGACCGCCGCCGACAAGCGGCCGATCTACCTCAAGCTCGTCAAGCGGGCCCTGCTCCTCGTTTTTTTGGGATTCGTCTATAACCACTTGACCGACCTCCAGTTCGCCACCCAGCGCTACGCCAGCGTCCTGGGGCAGATCGGCCTGGCCTACCTCTTCGCCGCGCTCATCATGCTCAAGGTCCGCAGCCTGCGGGGCCGTCTGATCGCCCTGGCCGGCATCCTCGCCGGATACGCGGCCATCCAGCTGCTCGTGCCCGTGCCGGGCATCGGGGCCGGGGTGCTGACGCCCGAGGGCTCGATCAACGGCTGGGTCGACCGGCTGCTTCTGCCGGGACGGCTCTACGACAAGATCTTCGACCCGGAGGGGATCCTGTGCATCCTCTCGGCCACGTCGGTGACGCTGATGGGCGCGCTGGCCGGCCTGGTCCTCAAGTCCCGGAAGCTCGCCGCTTATCGCAAGACCATCATCCTCGCTGCGGCCGGGATTGGCCTGTCGATCCTCGGCCATGTCCTCGGGGGCTTCTATCCCCTCATCAAGAAAGCCTGGACGGCGACCTTCGACATCTACGCGGCCGGCCTGTCGTTCATCCTGCTGGCCTTGTTTTATCTCGTCATCGACGTCTGGAAGCTCCAGAAATGGTCGTTCGCCTTCCGGATCATCGGCCTGAACTCGATCACCATCTACTTGGGCACGCGAATGGTCGACTTCGATTTCACGAGCAAGTTCTGGTTCGGCGGGCTGGCCCGGCTTGCGGGAGCGTCCGGCGTCCTCGTCCTCGAAGCGGGGGCGATCGTCGTCGAGTGGCTGGTCCTCTATTTCCTCTACAAAAAGAGGGTCTTTCTGCGAGTCTGACCCGCTCTCCCCCGCCCTCCGGTCCGGCCTAACGCATCCGCCCGCCCGGCGGCAGGTTCTCCTCGAAGAATCGGGTGAACATCGTGTAAAGGTGGAGCGTCGTCCCCTGTCCTTCGTAGATGCCATGCGAACGGTTCGGATAGGCCATCATCCGGAATTGCCTATTCGCGGCCACGAGCGCGTTAACCAGGAGCTCGAAGCCCTGGTAATGGACGTTGTCGTCCCCTGTGCCATGGACGATGAGCAGCTGTCCTTTCAGGTCCTTGGCGAACGTGATGGGCGAGCCGTTCTTGTAGCCCTCGGCATTATCGTCGGGCAGCCCCATGTAGCGCTCCTGATAGATCGAGTCGTAGAGGCGTTGGTCGGGCACCGAAGCCACCGAAAGCCCGGCCTTGTAGAGGCCGGGATAGCGGAACATGGCGTTGAGGGTCATCGACCCGCCGCCGCTCCAGCCCCAAACACCGACGCGCTCGGCGTCGACGAAAGGCCACGCGGAGACCGCCGCCCGGACCGCCGCCGCCTGATCGGCCGACGCCAGGATGCCGATCTGCCGATAGATCGATTTGCGCCAGGCGCGGCCGCGAGGCGCCGGCGTGCCGCGGTTGTCGAAGCTCGCGACGATATAGCCCCGTTGGGCCAGCATCAGGTGCCAGAGATAGCCGCTGCCGCCCCAGCCGTCCTGGACGGTCTGGCCGGCCGGCTCGCCGTAGACGTAGACGAGCAGGGGATATTTCCTGGACGGGTCGAAGTCGGGCGGCAGGATGCGCCAGCCGTCGACCTGGACGCCGTCGCCGATCGCGAGCTTGAAGAACTCGGCCCGTTTCCGGGACAGGGCCCCGACCTTGGCCCGGAGCTCCTTGTTGGCCGCCAGCGGCCGGACGACGTCGCCCTGAGGCAGCCGCACCAGCTCGGTCAGCGGGGGCTCGTCGAGGGTCGAAAACGAGTGGAAGGCCCAGCGGGCCGTGGGGGAAATGTCGAACCGGTGGACGCCTCCCTGCCCGGCGGGCCCGACGAGCTCCGGCTTGCTCTTTCCGTCCGTCCGGACGCGATAAAGGAACCTTTTCGTCGCGTCGTCGGGCGAGGCTGTGACGTAAAGCCAGCCGCCCTTCTCGTCGACGGCGTCGACGCTCATGACGTCGTAGTCGCCTGGCGTCAAGAGCTTGGCCTCGCCCCCGTCGCGGCCGACCGCGTAGGCGTGCTGCCAGCCGTCGCGCTCGCTGAGCCAAAGCAGGCTCTTGCCGCCGTCGAGCCAAACGAAATCGTCCATGATCTCGACCCAGGCCTTATCGGTATCCATGAATATCGTCCGGACCGCGCCCGTCGAGGCGTCTCCGATAAGGACGCTGAGCGTGTTCTGCAGGCGGTTGAGATGCTGCAGGACGACC
>Ga0326732_1000067_pt1 | contig 23041 bp, 16 predicted proteins | sample MHFSIPfraction_4_FD_207644 | JGI IMG/M metagenome (GOLD analysis project Ga0326732, IMG submission 207644) | Lab enriched peat soil microbial communities from Michigan Hollow, Ithaca, NY, United States - MHF12FN SIP fraction | ecosystem: Environmental > Terrestrial > Soil > Wetlands > Peat...
TGGACCGCTGGGGCATCCCGGTGTTGCGGTTCCACTGGAGGTGGTCCGACCACGAGATCAAGCAGGTCAAGCACATGCAGGACACGTTCGAAGCCCTGATCCACGAGATGGGGGGCACGCTCATGTGGAACAAGGGCACGGCGGAGAACGACTACGGCATCGCCTCCGGGGGCAGCATCATCCACGAGCTGGGCGCGACCCGCATGGGGGCCGATCCGAAGACCTCGGTGGTGAACCCAACCTGTCAGGCGTGGGACGTCAAGAACCTGTTCATCGCCGACGGCGGACCGTTCGTGTCCCAGGCCGACAAGAATCCGACCTGGACGATTCTCGCACTCTCGATGCGGACCAGCAGTTACATCGCGGACCAAATGAAGAAAGGTGCGCTTTGATGGATCGTCGCGAAGCCGTCGAGCTGCTCTCGGCACTGCCGTTCCTCGGTGGACTGCCGCTGCCCCCCGCGGCCGCGCGGCGCGGCGCCCGGTTCGTGCGCGAGCTGCAGGCCGAGCCCGCCCGGCAGGCCTACGACCCGAAATTCTTCACGGCCCACGAGTGGCAGACGGTCCGGCTGCTGGTGGATCTCGTCCTGCCCAAAGACGCGCGCTCGGGAAGCGCCACCGAGGCCGGCGTCCCCGAGTTCATGGACTTCATCCTCGTCGAGTATCCCGACAACCAGCTGTGGATGCGCGGCGGGCTCGCCTGGCTCGACACGGAATCTCACCGTCGCTTCGCAGCCACCTTCGTGGACGCCGGCTTGGCGCAGCAGGCGAAGATCCTCGACGACATCGCGTGGCCCGCCAGGGCCCTCGCGGGCCTGCACCACGGCGTCGAATTCTTCAACCGGTTCCGCGACCTCACGGCGTCGGGCTTCTTCTCGAGCGAGATGGGCGTCGCCGATATCCGCTACGAGGGCAACACGTTCGTCGAATGGCACGGCTGCCCGCCGGAACAGCTACGGAAGCTCGGGGTTCGCTACCCGTGAGCCAGAAACGGCTGGGCATCGGATTCATCGGCAGCGGCTTCAACGCGCGGTTCCACCTGCAGGCGTTCCGCGCCGTGCGCGACGCCGACGTATTGGGCGTGTGGAGCCCGAACCGGGCGCACGCCGAGGAAGCCGCCGCGCTGGCGCACCGACTCGACATCGGAGCGGCCAAGCCCTACGCCTCGCTGGCCGACCTGGTCGCCGATACCAACATCGACGCGCTGTGGCTCACCGGTCCCAACTACGCGCGGGTTCAGAACGTCGAGGAGATCGTCGATACCATGCGGCGCGGCCGGGGCACGCTCGCCGGCATCGCCTGCGAGAAACCGCTGGCGCGCAACGTCGCCGAGGCGACGCGCATCGCCGCCCTCGTCAAGAGCGCCGAGCTGCACACGGGGTACCTCGAGAACCAGGTCTTCGCCCCGCAGGTGGAGCAGGGCCGCGCGATCCTCTGGGCCCGCGGCGCCGCGCTCACCGGCCGGCCCTACCTGGCCCGGGCCGCCGAGGAGCACGCCGGTCCCCACATGCCCTGGTTCTGGCGGCCCGACCTCCAGGGTGGCGGCGTGCTCAACGACATGATGTGCCATTCCGCGCTCGTCGTGCGCCACCTGCTCACGAAACCGGGAGAGCCGCTCTCGACCGTCGAGCCGGTCCGCGTCACCGGCCACATCGCGAGTCTCAAGTGGACCCGACCCGAGTACGCGAAGAAGCTTACGCAGGCCATGGGCAAGGACGTCGACTACACGCGGCATCCCGCCGAAGACTTCGCCAGCCTCACCGTCGAGTTCGAGACGGCGGACGGCCACCGTGTGCTCGGTGAGGCGACCACGTCGTGGAGCTTCGTGGGCGCGGGGCTCAGGCTCTCGGCCGAGCTCCTGGGACCCGAGTACTCGATGTCCTGGAACACGCTCGATGCGGGGTTGAAGCTCTTCTTCAGTCGCGAAGTGAAGGGCAAGGCCGGGGAGGATCTGGTCGAGAAGCAGAACGCCGAGATGGGCCTGATGCCGATGGTGGCGGAGGAGCCGGCCGCGTACGGCTACGAGGCCGAGGACCGGCACTTCGTGCGCGCATTCCTGGGCAAGGAAACACCGCGGCTCACCTTCGACGACGGGCTCGAAGTGGTGAAGCTCCTGATGACGGCCTACCAGAGCGCCGAGCAGGGGAAGACGCTCGACTTCCCGCCCGACGGGCTGGAAGGCTTCGTCCCTGCGGTCGCGCAGGGGACCTGGAAGCCGTAGCTAGCGCGGAAACGCCTCGGGCAGGCCGCCGTCCACGGTGATGATGTCCCCCGTCGTGTAGCGGAATCGCTCGCTCGCCAGCAACACCGCCAGATCGGCGACCACCTCCGGCGGGATCAACGACACGCCCATCGCGTTGCGCTTGCGGTAGGCCTCCAGCTGCGCTTCGACCGATACGCCGCGGCTCGCGGCCCGCTCGGTGACGAAGCGGCGGAACAACGGCGTCTCGATCTGGTCGGCGTTGATCGCGTTGACCCGGATCCCGTCTCCACCCAATTCGAGGGCGGCGACGCGCAGCGCTTGCTGCAGCGCCGCTTTGCTGCCACCGTAGGCCACGGCCTCGCGTCCGGGCGCCAGTGCTGCTTTGGAGACCGACGCGACGATCGCCCCTCCCATCCCCTGGTGGCGCATGATCCTCGCCGCCCGCCCGACCGCCATGACCGCCCCCAAGTAGTGCACCTCGAGCTGGCGCTGGAGATCTTCGCGCCGGATGTCGGTGATCTCCGCGAAGCGCGGCGGCAGCCCCGCCGTGTAGAAGAGCGTGTCCACTCCGCCGAACGCCAACACGGCCTGGTGGAACAGCCGGCTTAGACTCGCATCGTCCCGGACGTCGGCGGCGATGCCCACGGCGCGGCCCGGAAACGCCGCCGTCACCTCGGCCGCCGCCGCGTCCGCCGCGGCCTGATCGAGATCGGCCACCACCACGTGGGCGCCTTCGGCCGCGAACCGCAGCGCGGCCGCGCGCCCGATCCCGCTGGCGCCGCCGATCACCACGGCGACCTGACCCGGTACCAGGAGCGTCGCCCGGTCGCGGGCGGTCTGCTCGTCCAGCTTGCGCCGCTCCAACGGCCAGTGCTCGAATTCGAAGACGTCCGCCTCGGGGAGAAACCGGAAGGTGTCGATCGCCTCCGCGTTCGCGATCGATTCGAGCGCCGCCCGGTAGCACAGGTTGGCCGTCGCGGCCCCCCGTGTGTCGCGCAGCGCGGTGATCATGCCGAGGCCCGGGACGAGGACGACCTTCGCCCAATCGGCGATCGGCGCCGTTCCGGCAGGCGCGTGACGCGTGTGATAGGCCTCGTATTCGGTCCGCTGTTCGGTGATCTGGCGGCGCACCGATTCGACTGCCCGGTCGGGCGGCGATGCCCAGTCGAGCTCGAGCCACAGTGGGCGCCGGCCGGCGCGGAGTATGTGCTCCGGGGTCGTCATCCCACCGGCGACGAGCTGTCGCACCCGCTCCCCGGCGAGTATCGCCAGGACGGCATCGGCGTCGTCGAGCTGCAGGATCACGCGTCCGGTCGAGGCGCCCAGCGCGCCGCGCACCGCCGGCAACACCTGCTCGGCGAAACGCCCCCGCACGTCCGGAGCGGGGATCGCCGCGCGCGAGGCCCCGAGCACCACCGTCCCCCGTTTGCGCCGTTGCGACTCGACGTGCGCTTCGATCTTCCCCACCACGCGGACCAGGCGGGCGTAACACTCCCGCACGTCGTCCGCCCAGATCACGAGTCCGTGGTGCGCTAGCGCCAGGCCGATGGCATTCGCGGGAATTCGATCCACCTGGCTCCGCATCGCGCGCGCCAGGGGAAATCCCGGACGCGCGTAGGGCACATACACGATCTCGCCCCCCAGCACCTCGTCCGTCAGCCGCTCGGCCACGGCGTCGGTGACGTTGGTGAGGCTCATCGTGGCGACGTCGTGGGTATGCACGATCACCCGCTGCGGCAGGAGGGAATGCAGCGGGGTTTCGACGCTCGGCACCGGGCCACCGGGGGCCAGCATGCAGCCCGCCATGAACTGCATCATGTCGGGATCGCTCATCGCCTCCACCTCGCGCAGGCGGGCGAGCGCGGTGAGCGACAGGCGGGTGAACCCGCGGCGATCGATGGTCTTGAGGTCGGTTCCGCTGCCCTTCACCAGCAACTCCGTCCCGATCTTGATCGACGTGTTGCCCCCGCCCGGCTGCACCAGGCGGGGCTCACGTCCCACGAGATGGGAGAGGTAGACGAGCTGATCCAGCTCGTCGGCCGCGCCCGCGGGGCCGCCGCCCCAGCGGTCCTCGATCCCCGGGAGAAGGGCATGGTCGGTCATGGGGCCCAAAGATGGCGTCTTGCGGTCGCGCGGAGAAGCTGGCATGCTGCCTGAGCGAGCTTCCCGGAGGAGGACGTATGACCACCACCGAACTGCGGACCGCTCGGATCACCGCCGAGCCCGGGGCGAAGCCCAGGGACGACGAGCTCGATCTCTTCGGCCTCACCCACCCGGGGAAAGTTCGCCGCGAGAATCAGGACCATTTCCTGCTCTGCACCGTGCATCAGCAGGCCGTGATTCATGCCACCAGCCTCCCCTCCCCCGAGACGCTGCCGCTGCGCGGCGAGCGCCTGGCGACGGTGATGCTCGTCGCCGACGGCGTCGGTGGGACCTCGGCCGGCGGCGAGGCCAGCCAGCTCGCAGTGGAGACGATCACCCGATACCTCACGTCGACGCTCCGCTCCTACCACGCCGCGAGCGGATCCGGCGAAGAGGAATTCTTCGAGGCGCTGAAGGCCGGGGTGCTCGAGGCCGATACCGTCGTGCGGAGCGAGGCCGCGGAGCGCACCAAGAAGACCATGGCCACGACGCTGACGCTCGGGATCGCGGTGTGGCCCTGGTTCTACGTCGTCCAGGTAGGAGACAGCCGCTGCTACTACTTCTGGGACGGTGCACTGCGCCAGGTCACCCGGGACCAGACGATGGCGCAGGACCTCGTGGACCGCGGGGCGCTCCCCGCCGACCGCTTGGCGACCTCGCCGTTCAGCAACGTGCTGGCCAGCGCCATCGGCGGACCCGAGCCGACTCCCGAAGTGACTCGGCTCGACATCCGCCGCCGCGGTTGCGTTCTCTTGCTGTGCAGCGATGGCTTGACCAAGCACGTGTCGGACACGGAAATCGCGGCGCAGCTGGGGGCGATGCAATCGGCGGAACAGGTGTGCCACACCCTGCTGGATCTCGCGCTCGAGCGCGGCGGCAGCGACAACATCACGATCCTGGTCGGCCGAGCCCCACCTCCCACGTAGCCGCGGGCGTCAGCGCGGCACTCCGAGCCGCTGCAGCGCCTGCACCGACGGCGGGAACCCCGGCTCGACTTCGGTGGCGTGCCGATAAGCGGCGATCGCCTCATCGCGGCGGCCCGCCGCGAGCAGCGCCTCCCCGAGACTGTCGAACGTGTTGGCTGAACGCGGGTAGACGCGCGTGTTCAACCGGAACACCGCGACAGCCCGATCCGTCGAGCCGGCGCCCAGCAGGCGATACCCCAATCCGTTGATGTCCCGCTCGAGACTCCGGAACCGGTTCCTCACCGCGCCCTGCGCGTCCCGCAACGCTTGCTCGGCGCCGGCGGAATCGCCTGCGGCGAGCAGTCCCGCCACCGCATCCACGACCGACGGCCCGCTGTCGGGGTGGGCGATGGCCGCGAGCGCCGGATCGATGCCGTCGCGGTCGTCGGCCGCGGTGAGCGGCGCGTAGATCGCCGGCGGCAGGAACGCGCGCTGGTCGAGTTCATCGGGCGCCTGGTGAAAGACGGTCGAGATATTCACCGTGAGGTGACTCGCGGGAAGCACGAGCGGCCGGTGATCGCCGTACTGGCTGGGCCGCTGACCGCTCGGCTCGCCCACCAGGGTGGCCCGAGTCCACGCTTCCAACAGATTGGCGAACTGCTGGCCCGCGGAGAACGTGCGGCGGCCGATGACCACGAACAGCCGGTCGGGCTGGTCGAGTGCCGGCCGCCGCAGAATCTGCTGAATCGGGTACCGGTTGAGCGCGCCGTTGCCGCCCAGGTTCTCGCGGATGTCGATCACGAGGCGCGCGATCGGCGCCGAGTCGGCGAGGGCGAACACCTCGTCCCATTGCGCTCGGTTGCTGTTCGACTGCGGCCCGGGCACGACCGCCCGCATGCAGACGTAGAGCGTGTGCCGGTCGGGAAGGATCGTCCACCAGAACGGCCGATCGGGCTGCTGTTCCCAGGGCGGCGGCGCGGTCTCGCGCAGCGTGGCCCAACCGCTCATGTCGATCGGGATGGGACCCCGCCCATGCTGGAACCGACCGGCCGGCGCGACGACGACGGTGTCCACCCGCCCGTGCCGCTCGACGACGAGCGGCAGGTGCTCCGCGTCGTGCGCCATCCCGAGGCCGTCCACGATCTCGGGGATCATGAGCCAGAACGGCGCCCAGGCGCGGACCCACCAGTCGTTCTCGTGCGGGATGATGGACCCGGCGGCGGTCATCGCCTCGTCGGCCCTGGCGCGGCCGATGCGCAACACCTTCGCGCCCACGAGATCGGCGTGCGCCGAATCGGCGCGCCGCACGAAGAGGCCGTCCTCGAAGGAATACAGCTCGAGCGGATAGTAGCGCAGCCCGAGCGCGGGGTCGGGCTCGACGCTGGTGTGGGCGTCGCCCACCAGAGCGACGAGCCGCAGCAGCTCGACCAGGCGCTGGTTGTTGCTCAGCGCCGGGAGGCGGCGGTCGAGACGCGCGACGGCCGAATCCCATCGCGCGGCGGTGACGTTGGCGAAGGGCGCGGGGTGGCGCCGGGGGAGCTCGCGGGCGAGCAGCCGCAGGTCAGAGCGCCAGCCCGCTGCGCCCGGGCGGGGCGCGGCTTGCGCGGTGAGCGTCGCACTCCCGCAGAGGATGGCGCAGACGAGCAATCGCAGCATGAAGACACCTTGTGTGAATGGAGTTTCAATCTCCTGCTCGCCAGAACGAGGCGCGAGGCCCATCTTTGCAGGCCGTGTCCGACCTCGCCACTCTCTCCCTGGCTCTGCTGGTGCTGTGCGCTGGTACGCCGATGCGTCCGTTGCTGGCCCAGTGCCCCGATGGCTCGCCGCCCCCGTGCGCGCGTGCCGCCGCGCGCCCGGCGATCCAGCCCACCAGCCTCGCAGTGCTCTACTTCGAGAACGCGTCGCGCGACACCACCGACGCGTACCTCGCCGACGGCCTCACCGAGGAGATCATCAGCCGGCTGAGTGAGGTCGGCCGGCTTCAGGTCAAGTCGCGCTACCAGGTCCGGCGCTACCGGACGGATGCGACCGACAACGTGGCGGACATCGGCCGCCAGCTGGCCGTCGCGCGGATCGTCACCGGCTCGGTGCGCCGCGCCGGCAATCGGCTGCGCGTGACGGCCGAGATGGTACGCACGGCGACGGGCGACGTCGTCTGGAGCGAGCGATACGATCGCGCCGACACGGACGTGTTGTCGCTCCAGGAAGACCTCGCTAGTGCGGTCGCCACCGCCGTCACCGGGCGACTCCTCCCGGCCGAGCGCGAGGTGCTCGCGGCACAACCGACGCGTAACCCGGCGGCCTACGACGCCTATCTGCTGGGACGCTTCTATTGGAACAAGCGTACCGCGGCGGACCTGGTGGCGGCCGCGGCGCACTTCGAGCAGGCGATCCGGGCCGATTCGAACTACGCGCAGGCGTGGTCGGGCCTGGCGGACGCCTACGTGCTGTTCCTCCCCTCCGAATACGACGTCCCCGGCATCAACCCCGATTCGATCCTGACGCTGGCCGAGCACGCGGCGCGCCGGGCCCTCGCGCTGGCGCCGCAGCTCGGCGAGGCGTATGCCTCGCTGGGCGAAATCCTCGAATACCGCCTGCAATGGGTGGACGCGCGCGCGGCGTTCGAGCGCGGCGTGGCCCTGAGCCCGCTCTATCCCACGGCCCACCTGTGGTACGGTTACGATCTGATGGTCTGGAACCGGTGGGACGATGCGGTGCGGGAGATGGAGCGCGCCAAGCAGCTCGATCCGGTGTCGGTGGTCACGACGGTCTCGCTCACCGCCGCCTATGATGGCGCGGAGCGAGCGCCCGAAGCCGACGCGATGCTCGAGCAAGCGCGGCTGCTCGCGCCCGACCATCCGCTCGTGCTCTACTTCGCCTCGGTGCACGATCTCTACCGGGGGGAGTACGAACGACTGGCCGGCGACTTCGCGCGACTGGCCCGCGTCACCGGAACCGACAGCGCCGCCGCGGCCGACATCGAGCGTCGCCTGCGAGACCCGGCGCAGCGGAACGCCGCCCTGCGGGAAACGGTCGACCGTCCCGGGCGGGTCTCCTGGCACGCCCTCGTGTATCGTGCCATGGATGGGGACGAGCGCATGATCCAGTACCTGTCGGAGCAAGTGGCAGACCCCAAGCGGACTGACGTCGTGAGTTTGATGGTCTGCGGGTGTCTGGGATCGCGACTTCTGGCGGATCCACGGATGCGGGCGGTGCTGGCGCGATTCGGGTTTCCCCAGCCGTGAGTCACGACCTGACCGATGTTCCGAGCCGGCTCGCGGCGCTCGCGTGCGTCCTGCTGGCCATGGCGCGGCCGGACCGCCTGAGCGCCCAATGCCCCAACGGCTCGCCGCCGCCGTGCGGGCGTCCCGCTCGCACGACCGCACCGCCGCCCAGCAGCGTGGCCGTGCTCTACCTGGACAACCTCTCCCGCGACACCGCCGACGCCTTCCTCGCCGATGGCCTCACGGAGGAGATCATCATCCGGCTCGGACAGGTGCCGCGGCTGGAGGTGAAGTCGCGCTATGAGGTGCAGCGATTCCGCGGCAGCGCGGTGCACGATCTGCCGGCCCTCGGCCGGGCCCTCGACGCGGCCTACCTGGTGACGGGCAGCGTGCAGCGCGCCGGCGACCGGGTGCGCTTGCGGTACGAGGTGATCCGGGCCGCCACCCGCGCGCAGGTCGCCGGCGACGTCATCGACCGCGCCTCGAGCGACGTCCTGACGCTCGAATCCGACATTGCCGAGGTGGTCGCGACGGCCATCACCGGCCACTTGCTGCCGGACGAGCGCACGCGCCTCACGCGGCCGCTGACCTCGAACCCGGCCGCGTACGAGCAGTACCTGCGCGGCGTCCAGGCTGCGCACAACTTCGGCGATGAAGCCGCGCTGCGCAGTGCCGTGGCCTATTTCAACCGCGCCATCGCACTCGATTCCGGGTTCGCCGCCGCGTTCGCCGGCAAGGCGGTGGCGTGGAGCATGCTCGCCGACGGCTACGTAACTCCGCTCGAGGGATACGGGCAAACCCGCGTGGCCGCGAACCAGGCGTTGGCGCGCGATTCCTCACAAGCGCTGGCGTGGGCGATGCTGGCGAACGCGGCGTTCGCACTGGACCTCGACGCCCCCGAATGCGCGCTCCTCGCACGCCGCGGGATTGCGCTCGATCCGCACGGCGGGTGGTCGCGTCTCTTCCTGTCCGGGGCGCTCTGGGCGGAGGGCAAGACCGATTCCGCCCTCGCCGAAGCGCGGCGCGCGTGGCAGAACGATTCGTTGTTCGTCATCATGAGCGTCAGCTACATCAACATGCTGGTCGAGAGCGGCCATCTCGACACGGCCGCCGCGATGATCCCGCGCATCCGGGCCATCCTCCCGGCCTCGGACGCCGACGCGCTCGAGGGGATGCTGCAGGGTGCGCGGGGCGACTGGCGCGGCGCCGCGCGGCTCCTGGGGTGGCGCTACTACGGCGGCGCGTTCGACGCGGGGATGTACGTCCGCGCATTGCTCGCGCTGGGGGACACCGCCGCCGCACGCGCCACCGTCGATTCGATGCTGGCAGCGCGGACCCCGGGCTACTACAACCCCGTGGCATTGGCACGGGCCTTTACGGCGCTGGGTGACATCGACCGCGGCATCGAGTGGCTCGGCCGCGCGTTCGAGGAGCGGACCGCCATGGTCGCCTGGGTGCGCCAGTATCCCGAGCTGGCGCCGCTGCGGGCAGATCCGCGCTACGCCGCGCTCGACCGGCAGTTCCGCTTCTGATGAGACCCGCGATTGCGTTGGCCTTTCTGCTCGCCGTCGGCGCTGCGGTACAACTGGAAGGGCAGTGCCCCGACGGCTCACCACCACCCTGCGCGCGCGCGGCCGCCGCACCCACCCCCGGTGCCAACAGCGTGGGCGTGATGCTGTTCAACAACCTCACTCGCGACACGGCGTACGCCTATCTGTCGGATGGTCTCGCCTCCGAGATCGCGACGAGCCTGGCGCGCGTGCCGCGCCTCGAGGTGCGCAGCCCAGGCGCAGTGCGCAGCGCCCAGCGCGGGGTGGACCCCGATCCGCGCCTCATCGGCCGGCGGCTCAACGTCCGCTATGTGGTGGAAGGCGACTTCCAGCGGGGCGGGGAGCGGATTCGCATCTCGGTGCGCCTGGTGGTGCTGCCGAGTGGCACGCAGCGCTGGAGCGAAGGCTACACGCGCCCGGTGACGGATCTGCTCGCCGTGCAGGAAGAGATCGCCAGCGCCGTTGCGACGGCCATCGCCGGAGCGCTGCTGCCGAAGGAGCGGACCGTGCTGGCGCAGCGGCCCACGCAGGACCCGGAAGCGTACGACCACTTCCTGCGCGGCAACTTTCAGCTGGCGCGCCGAACGCCGAGCAGCGTGGCCCGGGCCATCGAGGAGTACGGGATCGCGCTCAGGCTGGACCCGTCCTTTGCCCAAGCCAACGCACGGGTGGCCCTGGGCTACGCACTGTACCTCGACTGGGGGTGGAACTTCCCGGGCGTGACACCGGACAGCCAGCTCGTCGTGGGCCTGCGCGCGGCGGACCGGGCCCTCGCAATGGACTCCTCCTCTGCGGACGGCTGGATTGCTCGGGCGTATTTCTTGAGCTTCAGAAACCCACGCACCCTCGAGGGCGTCATTGACGCGCTGGAGCGCGCGACGCAACTGGATCCACGCAGCGCCGAAGCTTGGCACCAGTACGGCTCCTGGCTCGCGGTATTCGGACGGCTCGACGAGTCTATCACGGGCTTACGGCGCGCCCTGGCGCTGGAACCGGGTCGCGCGGTGACATTGTTCACCCTCGGCCAGGTGTACGAGGTGATCCGTCGTGACACGGAAGCGCTGCAATCCTACGACAGCGCCATCGTCGCCGATCCCGAGTTCTATGCCGCCTACTCCTTCCGCACGTTTGTCCGCCTCCGTGCCCGCGACCTGGCCGGTGCCCGCGCGGATGCGGAAGCGGCGACGCGATTCAGCCCGATGGGCGAAGAGTACTATGGCCTGGCGCCGCTGGCCGCGGTCACCGCGTTCGAGGGCGATACTGCGGCGGCTCGCCGGCTCATGGAGCGGGCGCTCGAGCCAATCGCCGACGGCACGCCGGGCCTTCTGGTTGGACAGATGATCGGGCTCGGCCTCCTCTCCACCGGCGAGCGTCGTCAGGCGCTGGACGTGCTGGAGCGGACCGCAGCTCATGGGGTCATCCTGTGGTACTCGCTGCAGCTCCCCGCCTTCGACCCGCTGCGGAACGAGCCGCGGTTCCAGCGTCTGAACGACGAGAGCCGGCCGCCAGGGGCGAGATGAGACCGGCGCCCATCGCCATCCTCGATGAAGACGCCGTCCAACGGCTGCTCCACTACCAGGATCTCATTCCCGCCGTGGCGCAGGCCCTGGCCGACCTGTCGGCGGGCCGCGTCGTCCAGCCTGTGCGCTCGGTCCTCCCGATCGCTCCGCACCAGGGCTTCTTCGCCGTCATGCCCGCCTTTGCCGGCGCGATGGGGGCCAAGCTGGTCACGTTCTATCCCGGCAACCAGGGCATCCCGACCCACCATGCGGTGATCATCCTGTTCCAGGCCGAGACCGGGGAGCCGATCGCCATGATGGATGGGCGCCTGATTACCGAGATGCGGACGGCGGCCGCCTCCGCCGTCGCCACGCAGCAGCTCGCCCGGGCGGACGCCCGTGTGCTCGCGATTCTCGGATCCGGCGTGCAGGCGCAGAGTCATCTGGAAGCCCTGCGGCACGTCCGGCCCATCACCGAGGTCCGAGTCTGGAGTCGGCGCAATGCCCGGGCGTTTGCCGAGCAGCACGGTGTGAACGCCGCGGCCTCTCCCGAGGAGGCGGTGCGCGGGGCGGACGTCGTGGTCGTGGCTACAAGCGCGACGACGCCGGTGTTGCACGGCCGGTGGCTGTCGCCCGGCACCCATGTCAACGCGGTCGGTGCCACTCGGCCGAACTGGCGCGAGCTGGACGACGAGCTCGTGACCAGCGCCCGCGTGTTCGTCGATTCGCGCGAAGCGGCGCTGAAGGAGTCGGGGGATGTGATGGCGGCGCGCGAAGTGGCGGCGGAGATCGGCGAGGTCGTGGCCGGCGTCAAACCGGGCCGCCGCAGTGCCGAAGAGATCACCCTGTTCAAGTCGGTCGGGGTCGCCGTCGAGGACGTCGCCACCGCGGCTCTGGTCTACGAGGCGCATCGGAAGACGAGCCATGCCCACAACGCTTGAACCGGTCCGCCCCATCACCCTGGACGAAATCCGGGAAGCGCGTGTCCGCATCGCGGGGACCGTCGTGCGGACGCCGCTCGTCCGTCTGGAGCTGGGACCCGACTTCCCGGATATCCGGCTCAAGCTCGAGAACCTCCAGCCGATCAGTGCCTACAAGTTGCGGGGCGCCGCCAACGCCGTGGCGCTCTTGACGGCGTCGGAGCGCGCGCGCGGCGTGTGGACCATCAGCGCCGGGAACGCGGGACAGGGCGTCGCGTACGCGGCACGGAAGGCCGGTGTGCCCTGCACCGTCGTGGCGATCGAGACGGCGCCCACGGCGAAGATCGAGCGCATGAAGGCGCTCGGCGCGAAGCTCATTCTGGTGCCGTTCGCCGTCGCCTGGAAGGCCCTCGAGGACCGCTCGTTTCCCGGAGCCGAGGGCGCGTTCGTGCACCCGTTCGACGATCACAATTTCATCGCCGGCCACGGGACGATGGGGTTGGAGATCGTGGAAGACGTGCCCGACGTCGCCGCCGTCATCGCCGCGATCGGCGGCGGCGGACTCATCACGGGGGTGGGCAGCGCGGTCAAAGCGCTCAAGCCCCAGGTCAAGGTCTTCGGCGCCGAGCCGGAGACGGCGGCGCCCGCGGCGCTCTCTTTTGCCACAGGCTCGCCTCAGGTCTTCAAGGAATGGAAAGCAACGTTCGTCGACGGTGCCGGCGGGCAGAGCCTGTTCCCCCGGATGTGGGAGCGCATGAAGCCGGTGGTGGACGGCTGCATCGTGGTCACCCTGGAGGAGACGAAGCGCGCCATGCGGATGATGGCCGAGCGCATCCGCGTCATCGCGGAGGGCGCGGGAGCCCTGCCCCTCGCCGCCGCGCTCACGGGCAAGGCCGGCCGCGGTCCGATTGTGGCGATCGTCTCCGGCGGCAACATCGACCTGCAAAAATTCTCCGAACTGATAGGATCGGTACCATGACCCAGCGCCTCGGTCTCCTCCTCGCCCTCTTCGGCCCCGCGCTTTCAGCGCAGGCGCCCGCCGCGCACCGTTCGATCGCGCCCGGGGACCTCTATCGCATCCGCTCGGTGTCCGATCCGCAGCTGTCGCCCGACGGCAACTGGGTGGCGTACACGGTGAGCGTCGCGGATTCCGCCAAGGACAAACGCGATGCCAACATCTGGATGATGAGCTGGGACGGCTCCCAGACCGTGCAGCTCACGGCGACACCGGAGAGCGAGACCTCGCCCCGCTGGAGCCCCGACGGGCGCTATCTCGCGTTTCTCTCGGGGCGGCAGGACGGCCACGGCAGTCAGGTGTGGCTGCTGGATCGCCGCGGCGGCGAGGCGCAGCGGATCACGACCATCAAGGACGGCGTCGACGCCTTCGGCTGGTCGCCAGATTCCAAGCGGCTCGTGCTGGTCGCCACGATCGAGCTCGATACCACGAAGGCCGACACGACGAAGAAGCGTCCGATCGTGATCGACCGATACCTCTTCAAGGAGGATGTCGCCGGCTACCTCACCACCACGCGCTCCCACCTGCTGCTGTTCGACATCGCCACGAAGAGCCTCGACACCCTCACGCACGGCACCGCCGACGACGATGCGCCCCGCTGGTCGCCCGACGGGTCGAAAATCGCGTTCGTGCGGTCCCCGATCCCGGAACCGGGGATGGGCGAGGAGAGCGACATCTACGTCGTGGATGCCCGTGCTGGGGCCGAGCCCAAGGCGCTGACGTCCTCCCCGGGCCCGGACGCCGGCCCGTTGGCCTGGAGTCCCGACGGAGGTTGGGTGGCGTTCTCCCGAACCGACGAGCCGAAGTACTACGCCTACCAACAGAGAATGCTCGCCGTCGTGCGCGCCGACGGCAGCGCGCCGGCCCGCGTCGTGACCGCGGCGTTCGACCGGCCGGTGACCGCCCCCACCTTCTCGGCCGATGGGAACGCGGTTCTCCTGCTGGTGACGGACGACCGTGCGCAGTATCTCGCCCGGGTCAGCCTGGCCAACGGTGCCATGGAACGGCTGGACCATGGCCGATACGTCGTCACCGATTACTCGGCGGGCAGTGTCGCCGGCGCGCGTGTCGCGGTGCTGATGAGCACCCCGGAGCGTCCATCCGAGGTGTTTGCGTTCGAGAACGGCGCGCTGCGCCAGCTGTCCCACCAGAACGACTCGCTGTTCGCGACGCTCTCCCTCGGGACGACCGAAGACCTCACCTCCCACAGTGCTGACGGGACGGAAGTGCACAGCGTACTGGTTCGTCCGGCGGGCACGACCCCCGGATCGCGGCTGCCGATGGTGTTGTCCATCCATGGCGGCCCGAACGGCCAGGACGGCTACGGGTTCAGCCTGGAGCGGCAGTTCTTCGCAGCCAACGGCTACGCGGTCTTGTCGGTGAACTATCGCGGCAGCAACGGCCGCGGCCTGGCGTATCAACGCGCCATCTTCGCCGACTGGGGGCACAAGGAAGTCATCGATATCCTGGGCGCGGTGGACGAAGCGGTGCGCGCCGGGATTGCGGATCCGGACCGCCTCGGGATCGGCGGCTGGAGTTACGGCGGCATCCTCACCGACTATACGATCGCGACCACGACGCGCTTCAAGGCCGCGATCAGCGGCGCGGGCAGCGCGCTGCAGCTCTCGATGTACGGGACCGACGAGTACATCACCCAGTACGAATTGGAGCTGGGGCCGCCGTGGCGGACACGCGACCTGTGGATCAAGCTGTCGTACCCGTTCTTCGGCGCGGACAAGATCAAGACGCCGACGCTGTTCATGGGCGGGAGTGAAGACTTCAATGTGCCGATCATCGGCGGCCAGCAGATGTACCAGGCGTTGCGGGAGCTAGGCGTGCCGACGCAGCTCGTGATCTACCCCGGCCAGTACCATGGCCTGACGCTGCCGAGCTTCGTGCGCGATCGGCTGCAGCGCTACGTCGCCTGGTATGACCGATTCCTGAAGCCCGCCGGGGGAACGGCGGCGGCGGTGTCGCGTTGACCCCGCTTTCCTGTCAGCGTCACCTGTTCGACATTCCCGACGACGTCGCGTATCTGAACTGCGCCTATATGTCGCCGCTGTTGCGCCGGGTCGTCGATGCCGGTCAACGGGCGGTGGCTCGCAAGGCACACCCCTGGGACATCACGTCGGCGGATTTCTTCTCCGAGGTCGCCCAGGCGCGCCGCCGCTTCGCCGAATTGCTCGGCGGTGGCGCCGGTGAAGACGACATCGCGATCGTGCCGGCAGTCAGCTATGGGATGGCGGTGGCCTGCGCCAATCTGCCGCTGCGGCGTGGCCAGACCGTGTTGCTCCTGGACGAGGAGTTCCCCTCCGTCATCCTGCCCTGGCGAGAGCGGGCGCGAGCGGCGGGGGCCACGGCGGTGCTGCTCCCGCGGCCCGCGGACGACGACTGGACCCGCGTCATTCTCGAGGCGATCGATCAGCGCACCGCGGTCGCCGCGCTCCCTGCACTGCACTGGACCGATGGCGCCCTCATCGATCTCCCACGGGTGGTGACGCGATTGCGCGAAGTCGGCGCGGCACTCGTGGTGGACGCGACCCAATCACTCGGCGCCATGCCGTTCCCCATGACTGCCGTCAGACCCGACTTTCTCGTCGCGGCGTCGTACAAGTGGCTGCTCGGTCCGTACAGTCTGGGGTTTCTCTATGTGGCCCCCCAGCACCAAAATGGAAGGCCGGTCGAGTACAACTGGATCACACAGGTGGGCTCGCAGGATTTCACGGCGCTTACGGACTATTCCAGGGAGATGCAGCTGCAGCCGGGGTCGCGTCGCTTCGACGTCGGGGAGACCTCGAACTTTGCGCTTATGCCGATGGCGATCGCGGCGCTGGACCAGCTGCTCGAGTGGGGTGTGCCGCGCATTGCCGAGACGATCGCCGCGCTGACCGGCCGGCTGGTGTCGCGCGCCGCCGAGATTGGCCTCGTGGCCGTGCCAGCCGCGCTCCGCGCACCCCACTACGTGGGACTTCGGTTTCCGGGCGGCGTGCCTTCCGACTTGCCTCGACGGCTGGCGGCCGAGCGCGTGTACGCGAGCGTGCGCAGTCGCGGGGCGCTGCGGGTGACGCCGCATGTCTACAACACCGAGGCCGACGTTGACCGCCTGGTCGGGGCGATCGCGGCCGCGTCGTAGGGCCTAGCTTCCGGTTCATTCCTGCTGCAACGTTGGCCCCACAACAACATTCGGGAGTCTTCATGATTCGCTACCGCATCCCGGCGCTCGCCGCGGTTCTCACGGGCCTGGCCCTGACTCCGCTCGCCGCGCAGCAAGCCCCTCCGGGCGTGCGCGCCGAAATCCTCGGCCAGTTCAATGAAGCGGCCGACAAGCTGGTCCAGCTCGCCGAGGCGATCCCGCAGGACAAGTTCACCTGGCGGCCGGCCGCGGGCGTCCGCTCGGTGAGCGAGGTGTTCCTGCACGTCGCCGGCAGCAACGACTACATGCTTTCGGCGGTGGGCATTCCTTCGGCGGCGCAGGGCGAAAACGACCTCGAGCACTCGACCACGGACAAGGCGCAGGTCATCGCGAAGCTCAAGGAATCGATCGCTCACGTCCAAGCCGCCAGACAAGCCATGCCGGACGCCAATCTCGACAAGGCGACGACACTGTTCGGAATGGACATGAGTTATCGCGGCGTCTGTCTGTTGCTGCAAAGTCATGAGCACGAGCATCTGGGCCAGATGATCGCCTACGCGCGCAGCAACGGCGTCGTGCCGCCCTGGTCGCGAGGGCAATAACCTGCCTGGCACGGACATGTACGGAGGGGAGCGCTTGGTGCTCGCCCTCCTGCTCCTCATCTCGACGACGCACTGCCAGCATCGCGAACGTCGTTGACGACTGTGACTATATGTGACCATATTATGACCATGAAAGAACCTGCCGAGAAGACCGTCAAAGTCGCCGAGCTCAAGGCGCGGTTGAGCGAGTACCTGCGAGCCGCCCGTCGCGGCCATCCGGTCACGGTCTGCGAACGCGACACCCCCATCGCCCGGCTGGTGCCGTACCCGACAGGGGGCGAGCAGCTCCCTGTGCGGTACCCGGTCCGCGCGCTCCATGACGTCCCGCTGCCCCCGCCGCTCGGTCGCCCAATCGACAGCCTGGCCGCGCTGCTCGAGGAGCGGCAGCCGTCGCGATGATCGCCTACCTCGATGCATCGGTCGCCCTGCGCCTCGTCCTGGGCGAGGCGAACCGGCTCGCCGAATGGCGCCGCATCGAGTCGGCCGTCGCGAGCGCGCTCACCCAGGTCGAGTGCCTCCGGACCCTCGATCGCCTGTCGCGCCTCGGATCGTTGTCGGACGACGAAGTATCCGCGCGGCGGGCGGCCGTCTACCAGCTGCTCGAAGCGGTCGAAGTCGTGGATGTCGCCCGTCCCGTGCTGCGGCGTGCGTCCGAGCCGTTCCCCACCCCGCTGGGCACCTTGGACGCCATACATCTGTCTACCGCCATCGCCTGGCGCAACGCGCGCAATGCGGACCTGACCATGGCCACCCACGACGCGGCGCTGGCCACGGCGGCCCGCGCAGTGGGATTGCAGGTGATCGGTGCCTGACGTCGCTCCACGTCTCACCGCCGCCCTGGTCGACCGCTACCGCATCGAGCGGGAGCTCGGCGCGGGCGGCATGGCCACCGTGTACCTCGCGCGCGACGTGCGGCACGACCGCGAAGTCGCCCTCAAAGTGCTTCGGCCCGAGCTCGCGGCGGTGCTCGGAGCGGATCGATTTCTCAACGAAGTGCGCATCACCGCGCGCCTCGACCACCCGCACATCGTCACGCTGATCGACTCCGGGGAAACGGACGGATTTCTGTGGTACGTCCTCCCCTATATCCGGGGCGAATCGTTGCGCACCATGCTCGACCGTGAGCGGCAGTTGGGACTCGAGGAGGCGGTCGCGATCACGCGCCAGATCGCCAGCGCGCTCGACTTCGCGCATCAGCACGGCGTCATCCATCGCGACATCAAGCCGGAGAATATCCTGTTGCACGAAGGCGAGGCGATGCTGGCCGACTTCGGCATCGCCCTGGCCGTGAAGGAGGCCGGAGGCAATCGGCTCACCGAGACGGGGCTCTCTTTGGGCACGCCGCAGTACATGAGCCCCGAGCAGGCCACCGGCGACCGCCAGCTCGACGCGCGTTCGGATATCTATTCGCTTGGCGCGGTGTTGTACGAGATGCTTGCGGGGGAGCCGCCGGTGACGGGCCCCTCGGCCCAAGCGATGATCGCCAAGCTGTTGACGGAGCGGCCGACCCGGCTGCGGGTCGTTCGCGACAGCGTGCCGGAGGGCGTCGACCAGGCGGTGGCCAAAGCGCTGGCCAAGACTCCCGCCGACCGGTTTTCGACCGCCGGGGACTTCGTGGCAGCGCTCCAGCACGCGATGGCGGCGGCGCCGCCTTCCACTTTGACCTGGCGCCGCCGCAACGTCCTGGTCGGAGTGGCCCCAGTGGTGGGCGTCGCCGTCCTGGCGTTCGGCGCCTGGCGCTTGATGCGCGCTCGGCCGCCGAGCTTCGCGCTCGGCCGCTCGGAACAGGTCACCGCCGACCCGGGTCTCGAGATTCAGCCCGCGCTCTCTCCGGACGGGCGGCTCGTGGCGTATGCCGCCGGAAACGCGACCCGGATGCGGATTTACCTTCGACCCGTGGGCGGGGGCCGCACCATCCCCCTGACGGACGATTCCACCGCCATCGAAGCACAGCCACGCTGGTCGCCGGATGGCAATAGCCTGTTGTTTCTGGCCCGCGGCGGCGTCTCCATTGCGTCGGCACTGGGCGGCGCGTCGCGACCGGTCGTGCCGGCCTCGGCCACGGCGTCCGTCGCCACAGCGGCCTGGTCCCCGGATGGCCGCGAGATCGCGTTCGTCCGCGCCGAGTCCCTGCTCGCGGCTCCGGTCGACGGCGGCCCGGCCCGTCTGCTCGCGACCACCTTCGACCTGCATTCCTGTACGTGGTCGCCGGGCGGGAAATGGATCGCGTGCGTTGTCCTGAACTCCGAGTCAGTGCTGCCCGGCACTACGTTCGGTAATCTCGCACCGAGCGCCATCCTGCTCTTTCCGGCCGACGGCGGCGCTCCCGTTCGCCTGGTCGAGGCGCAAGCGTTCAACCAGAGTCCCGTGTGGACGCCCGACGGTGGGCAGCTGCTCTTCATCTCCAATCGCGATGGTCCGCGCGATGTGTATGCCCAATCGCTCTCGTCGTCCGGACGGTCGCAGGGCGCGTTGACTCGGCTCACCACTGGGCTCGGCGCGATTTCGATATCGCTGTCGGCGGACGGCCGGCGGCTGGCATACGCGGTGTATTCGGCACGGGCCAATATCTGGTCGCTGCCGATCCCTTCGGGCACCCCGATCACGGCTGACCGCGCGATACCCCTCACCAGTGGTAACCAGGTGATCGAAGCGATGAATGTTTCGCGCGATGGCCGTTGGTTGCTGTACGACTCGAACCTGCGTGGCAACTCGGACATCTACCGCATTCCGGTGAACGGAGGTCCGGCCGAGCAGCTCACCGATGATCCGGCCGACGAATTCGCGCCGGACCTTTCGCCCGATGGAACAGCCATCACCTATCACTCGTGGCGCACCGGAACACGCGACATCGAGGTCAAGCCGCTCGACGGCGGACCAGTGGAGCGCGTCACCGCGACGCCGGCGCAGGAGAGCTACCCGCGCTGGTCACCCGACGGTCGGGCGATCGCCTTCATCAATCAAGTCCCTCCGTTTTCCCTGTTCATCAAGCACAACGAGGGCAACGGGCGTTGGTCGACCCCCACGCTGATCGCCTCCAGGAGTGTGGGCGATGCCTGGTCCCCGGATGGCCGTTCCCTCGCCTATGTCGATGCACCAACCGATCGGCGCCCAGGTGGCCTCAGGGTCGTGCCGGCCGAAGGCGGCATCCCGCGCAGCGTGTTCGAACCCAGCCCGACGGTGCCCGCGGCCGAAGACGGCAAGTGGAGTCCCGACGGTCGGACGCTGTACTACAAGGCGCACGATGCGCAGGGACGGGCGTCGTTTTGGGCCGTGAACGCCGCAGGAGGACTTCCACGCGTGTTGGTCCGGTTCACCGATCTGAACCGACCGTCCTCGCGCCGGGACTTCGCGACGGACGGGAAGCGCTTCTTTTTCGCGATCGAAGACCGTCAGAGCGACGTGTTCGTGGCCGAGGTAGTCACGAAGTGAGCCCCGTATGACCGTTCCTTCGAGCGCCGTCGCTCGCCTGTCCGCAGCCCTCGCCGACCGCTACCGCATCGAGCGGGAGCTGGGCGCGGGCGGCATGGCGACTGTCTATCTCGCCCAGGACCTGAAGCACGATCGCAAAGTCGCGGTCAAAGTCCTGCGCCCCGAGCTGGCCGCCGTGATCGGCGCCGAGCGGTTCCTCTCGGAGATCAAGACCACCGCCAATCTCCAGCACCCGCACATCTTGGCCCTGTTCGATTCTGGGGCCGCCGACGGCTTCCTCTTCTACGTCATGCCGTATGTCGAAGGCGAGTCGCTCCGCGACCGGCTCAATCGCGAGAAGCAACTCCCCATCAACGACGCGGTCCGGATCGCCACCGAGGTCGCGGGCGCGCTCGATTACGCGCACCGTCACGGCGTCATCCACCGCGACATCAAGCCGGAGAACATCCTGCTGCACGATGGGCGCGCGCTGGTGGCCGACTTCGGCATCGCGCTCGCCGCGAGCAAAGCCGGCGGCACTCGGATCACCGAGACCGGCATGTCACTCGGCACGCCGACCTACATGAGCCCCGAGCAGGCGATGGGCGAGCGCGACATCACCGCGAAGAGCGACGTGTACGCCCTCGGCTGTGTGACCTACGAGATGCTGGTCGGTGACCCCCCGTTCACCGGATCGACCGCGCAGGCCGTCGTCGCCAAGGTGCTCACCGAAAAGCCCGCGCCGCCGTCGAAGTTCCGCGACACCGTGCCCGAAAACGTCGAAGACGCCGTGCTCATCGCCCTCACCAAGCTCCCGGCGGATCGCTGGCCGACGGCTGCGGCGTTCGCTGAAGCGTTGCTGGGGCAAGGCGGCGGTCAGGCGGTCGGACGGTCAGGCGGTCGGAGTCGCGGCAAAGCCCCGTCTATCCGTCCGTCTATCGGTCCGCCCGTCCGCCTGACCGCCCTTGTCCTCGCGCTCCTCGCCACCGCCGCCCTCGCGGCCTGGGGGTGGCTGCGCGCGCGGCCGCACGACACGCCGGGGGTCGTCCGCTTCGAGTTGCAACCCGCGACGGGCACCAAGGTGGCCCTGCCGGTCTCAGGGGTCGCGACGCAGCTCGCGGTGTCGCCCGACGGGCGCCTCGCCGTCTTCGCCGCCGGTCCAACGAGCGGCAGCTGGATGCTCTACCTCCGGAGTTTCGACCGGCTGACCTCCCGTGCCCTGCCGGGGACCGAGGGGGCCTTGAACCCGGAGTTCTCGCCGGACGGCCACTGGATCGCGTTCCGATCCGCCGACGGCAAGCTGAAGAAGATCGCGACCGACGGCGGCACGCTCACGACGCTGTGTCCGATCGACAACAGCGGCAGCGTGGGTGCCGGGATCACCTGGATCTCCGACCGGGAGATCGCGTTCGCCCGGGGCACGTATTCGGAAGGTCGGGGACTCTGGCGGGTGTCGTCGGATGGCGGGGATCCGGTGCAGCTCTCCCAGCTGGACAGTGCCAGCGGGGAACGCCTGCAGCTGTCGCCGCGGGCGGCGGACCACGGCCGCCTGGTGTTCTACAGCAGCACCGTCGCCAGCAACGCCGACCTGACGATCGCCGTTGTCCCGACGGCCAGCGGCAAGCCGAAGGTGTTCCCGGGACTGAGGGGCACCCGCGCCGTGGGCCTCGTGGATGGCTTCCTGGTCTACGTACGCGGCGACGGCGCCCTCATGGCCGCGCCGTTCGACGCGCACGGCTTGAAGGCCGGAACACCGCTGCAGGTCGGCGACAGCATCGCGGTGCCGTCTTCCGGGTGGGACGCGCCCGTCGCGCTCTCGGCCTCCGGCACCCTGTTCTACCAGCACGGCGGCACGTCGAGCCAGCTGGTGACGGTGGATGCGCACGGGGCGCCGCGGGTGCTCGTCGATTCGGTCCAGGTGTACTCGCATCCGCGTCTGTCGCCGGATGGACGCCGCATCGCCGTCGAGGTCCAGGGGGCCGCCGGCGCCGACATCTGGATCACCGATCTGAGCGAGCACACCGCCGAGCGGTTGACCCGCGAAGGCTACAACAACCGGCCGGAGTGGACGCCCGACGGCCGCCGGGTGATGTACACCTCCTCGCGCGCGCCGAGTAATGCGCTCTGGTGGCAGCCGTCCGACGGCAGCGCCGACGCGACGATGCTGCTGCACGCGTCGAACCCGATCCGCGAGGGCGTGTTCACGCCGGATGGCCGATCGGTCGTGTACCGAGTGGATACACCCGACAACAATCGCGACATCAACCTCCTGCCGCTCGGTGGCGAGCAGAAACCGGTGCCCCTCCTGACGAGCATCAACGACGACAAAGAGCCTCGGGTGTCGCCGGACGGGAAGTGGCTCGCCTACGTGTCGAACGAATCGGGCCGCGAAGAGGTGTACGTGCGCAGTCTCTCGGGGACGGGCGGGCGGGTTCCGG
>Ga0326732_1000068_pt1 | contig 22951 bp, 18 predicted proteins | sample MHFSIPfraction_4_FD_207644 | JGI IMG/M metagenome (GOLD analysis project Ga0326732, IMG submission 207644) | Lab enriched peat soil microbial communities from Michigan Hollow, Ithaca, NY, United States - MHF12FN SIP fraction | ecosystem: Environmental > Terrestrial > Soil > Wetlands > Peat...
CTCCCCTGACCGACGAGGTCGAAAGACTGGTCGGCACCTACGATGCAGGGCGGGCCCTTGTCGAGGGTGTCACTCTGGCTATCGTCGGCCGGACCAACGTCGGCAAATCGACCCTGTTCAATGCTCTCCTCGAGGAAAGCAGGGCCATCGTGACTCCTTTTCCCGGGACGACCAGGGATTTCCTGCGGGAGCAGATGACCATTGACGGCGTCGGCTTTCACATCGTCGACATGGCCGGTTTGGGCCGGCCCAAGCATCCCGTCGAGAAAAGGGGCATCGCCAAGGGGCAGAAGATCGCCAGGCAGGCCGACGGCCTGCTCATCGTCCTCGATGCTGCCCGCCGTTTCAGCGAAGAGGATGCGCGGCTCATCCGGACGTACCGCGGGAAAAAGAGCATCATCGTCCTGAATAAAAGTGATCTCCCCAGGAGGCTCGCCGTCCGGACCGTCCGGGAGATGGCCGGGCCGAGCCCGATCGTCGAGGTTTCCGCCCTGAAGGGCCGGAATGTCGATAAGCTCCGGGCTCGCATCAGCGCCCTCCTCGTCCCCGGCGCCGGCAAGGAAGAGGAGATCATTCTTCACGCCAGGCAGAAGGACACCCTTCAGGCGATCCTCGAGGCTCTGCGCCGCGCCCGGGGGATCCTGACCGGGACGCCTTCCGATGAGATTTACGCTGAAGAGGTCCGGACGGCCATCCGTCTCATCGGCGAGCTGACGGGGGACGTCAGGGCGGAAGAGGTCCTCGACGACATCTTCGGACGCTTTTGCGTCGGGAAATAGACGCCTCCCATGGCCCAGAAGAACGATTATGACGTCATCGTAGTCGGCGCCGGCCACGCCGGCTGCGAGGCGGCCGCAGCGGCGAGCGCCATGGGGCTTCGCACCTGCCTTCTGACCATTCACCTCGATACCATCGCCCAGATGTCCTGCAACCCTGCGATCGGCGGCCTGGCCAAGGGGCACCTGGTCCGGGAGATCGACGCCCTTGGCGGGCTGATGGGGCTCCTGGCCGACGAAACGGGGATCCAATTCCGGCTTCTCAACAGGAGCCGCGGCGGGGCGGTCCAAGCCCCCCGGGCCCAGTGCGATAAGGCCGCTTACCGCCTGGCCATGAAGCATAGGCTCGAGCGAATGGCGAACCTGACGATCTTCCAGGCCATCGTCACGGAGGTGGTCGTGTCGAGGGGGACCGCCTGCGGCGTCAGGACCATTGACGGGACGCTCATCGGGGGAAGATCGGTCATCCTGACGCCCGGGACCTTCCTCAACGGGCTGATCCATATCGGTCTCGAGAGCTATCCGGCCGGCCGGGCCAACGAACCGCCCTCGGTCGATCTGGCCGAGCAGCTCAAAACGCTCGGTTTCAGGGTCCTCCGTCTGAAGACAGGAACTCCGATGCGCCTGGACCGGGATACGATCGACTGGAGCTTGTTTGCTCCCCAGGCCGGTGACCCGGATCCTGTACCCTTTTCCTATCGGACCCGGGCTAGGCTTGAAAACAAAGTCCTTTGCCACCTGGGATACACGAATGCCGGGACCCATGCCGTTATCCGGCGCAATCTGGACAAATCGCCCCTGTACGGGGGGAAGATCAAGGGCATCGGGCCGCGCTATTGCCCTTCGATCGAGGACAAGGTCGTCAAGTTCCCGCAGCGGGCCCGTCACCAGTTCTTCCTGGAGCCGGAGGGGAGCGCGACGACCGAGACCTACGTCAACGGCCTGTCCTCGAGCCTCCCCCTAAAGATCCAAAAAGAGATCCTTTCGACCATTCCCGGGCTTGACCGGGCCAAGATCCTGCGGCCGGCTTACGCGATCGAGTATGACGCGGTCTCCCCCGCCGAGCTTCTGCCAACGCTCGAGACGCGGAGGATCAGGCACCTCTACCTGGCCGGACAGATCAACGGGACCTCAGGCTACGAAGAGGCGGCGGCCCAGGGGATCATGGCCGGCATCAACGCCGCCCTGAAGCTTAAAAAGAAGCCACCATTCATTTTACGGCGGGACGAGGCCTATATCGGAGTCCTCATCGACGACCTCGTATCGTCCGGGATCGATGAGCCCTACCGTCTTTTCACTTCGAGGGCCGAATACAGGCTCCTGCTGAGGATCGACAATGCGGACCGGCGCCTGATCGGATATGGCCGGAAGCTGGGCTTGATCCCGGACGACGCCTGGGAGGAATATCAGGCGAAAACGAGGCGGATCGAGGAGGCGACGGCCTACCTGAAAAAGAACACCCTCAAGGACGAGTCCGGAGACCGCGTTTCGATGCTCGAATACTTGAAGAAACCTGAAATCGGACTCAAAGATGTGTTAAAATACGGGCAGCTTCCCGTAACCCTGAGCTATGAAGAAACGCGCTATATCGAGTCGGAAACAAAATATGACGGATATATCCGGAAGCAGGAGCGCGAGATCGCCAAAGCGGCGAGGTCCGATTCGATGAAGATCCCGGGCGATATGGACTTTCGCACGGTCTCGGGCCTGACCAGAGAGGCGGTCGAAAGGCTCGAGAAGTCGAGACCGAAGACTCTGGGAGAAGCCAAGAAGATCCCGGGACTGACTCCTGCGGCCCTCCAGAACATCGGTCTCAACCTCGAGATCAGGCTGAAGAAGAGCTCGCCAAAGGCCATCGTTTCACGTGAAACCGAGCCTGACCATGAATAAGGTCCTTGCCGTTGCGAACCAAAAGGGTGGCGTCGGAAAGACGACCACAGCCATAAACCTCTCCGCCTGCCTGGCCCTTAAGAACAGAAGGACGCTGCTGATCGACCTCGATCCCCAGGGCATGTCGACGCTTGGATTGGCCAAGCGCAAGGAGGCCGGCAAGGGGATCTATCAGGCCATGATGAACGGCTGCGACATCATGGATTGCATCGTGGGGACCGACCTGGAGAATTTCTATCTCTGCCCGTGTTCGCCGGAGCTCGCCGGCGTCGAGGCGGAGCTTTACCAGTTGGAACAGAGGGAAAAGCGCCTGGGCGCGGCCATCGACAAGGCGAGGCGATTTTTCAATTTCATCCTCATCGACTGCCCTCCATCCCTGGGATTCCTGACGATCAACGCCTTGTCCGCGGCCGATTCGCTGGTCATCCCGGTCCAGACGGAATTCTTCTGCATGGAAGGAATTCCCGATCTTTTCCAAACCTTGGAAACCGTGCGGACCTATTTCAATCCCAAGCTGGCCGTCGAAGGCATCGTGCTGACCATGTACGACGAGCGGACGAACCTCTCCAAGCAGGTCGCGGAAGAGATCCGCAAGTCCCTCAAGCACATCATGTTCGAGGCCGTCATTCCCCGCAGCGTCCGCCTGGCCGAAGCGCCGAGCTTCGGCAAACCTATCGTCCTCTACGACATCAAGTCCAAGGGGGCCGAGGCCTATATCAGCCTGGCCGAGGAGATCATGCGCCGATGAGCAAGAAAGCCCTGGGGAAAGGTCTGGGAGCGTTCATCCCGGACGAGTTCAGCATCCTGAAGGACGAGCGGTTCGCCGAGATCGATGTCGAAGACCTCAAGCCGAACCCCTTTCAACCACGTGTGAAGTTCGACGACCAAACGATAGAGGAGCTGGCTCAATCGATCAAGGAGACGGGCATCGTGCAGCCGGTCATCGTGGTTCCCGAAGAGGACCACTACAAGATCATCGTCGGGGAACGCCGGTGGAGAGCCGCCCAGAAGGCCGGATTGCGCAAGATCCCGGTCCTCATCCGGAACATCCCCGAAAACAAGCAGCTTGAGGTCTCGCTCATCGAGAACATCCATCGCGAGGAGCTCAATGCCCTGGAGATCGCCCGGGCCTATCAGCGGCTTATCGACGACCACGGCTACGCCCAGCACGATCTGGCCGACAAGGTCGGCAAGGACCGGAGCTCCGTCACGAACTATCTCCGCCTGCTCAGGCTCCCTTCCGAGATCCAGGACCGCCTGACCGACGGCGAGATCTCGATGGGCCACGCCCGGGCCATGCTGGCCCTCGAGGACACGGCGACCCAGCTCTATTGCTGCCGCCAGGTCATCGACAGGGGCCTGTCGGTGCGAAACACGGAGTCTCTGGTCAACCGGCTTAAAAAGAAGGCGCCCCGGGCCCAGCGAAGCCTGGCCGACCCGGACCTCCACGCTCTCCAGGAGGAGATGCTCAAGCTCCTGGGGACCAAGGTCCTCGTCGCGGGCAGCCGGAACAAGGGCGTTCTGAAGATCTATTATTTTTCACTCGATGATCTGAATCGAATCTACGACAGGATCAAAGGAGCAAGCGCATGAAAGACAGACCGCGTGAAATGAATGAAAACAAGCTGGCCGGCCTGATCGACATGGAGTCCGAATTCAAGGGCGACTTGTCGTTCAAAGGCTCCTTCAGGATCGAAGGGACCTTCAAGGGCACGATCACCTCGGATTCGCTCCTCGTTATCGGCGAGAGAGGCAAGGTCGAAGCCGATGTCAAGGTCGGGCAGCTCGTCATCAACGGGGAGATGCGCGGCACTCTGCAGGCCACCGAGCGGATCGAAGTCCACGACAAGGGCCGTGTCTTCGGCACGCTCCTGGCGCCCACGCTCGTGGTCGAGGAAGGCGCGTATCTCGAAGCGACGTGCCAGACCAAGGGCAGCCCGCGGCCGAGCGCGCCCGCGCCTGTGGAGGAGAGCTAAGCCCGAGCTCCCTCGTCCGGGCCGTGGAGGGGTCTTCCGCATTCGCCGCTTGAGTGCGGAGCACCCGAAGGATATAATCGGGGGGTTAATCCGCGCATGAGGACCTCATGACCAAGTATATCTTTATCACCGGCGGGGTCATTTCCGGACTCGGCAAAGGCATCGCGGCGGCCTCGATCGGGAGGCTTCTCGAAAGCCACGGCTACCGCATCACCATCATGAAGCTCGATCCCTACCTCAACGTCGACCCCGGCACGATGAGCCCGTTCCAGCACGGGGAAGTCTATGTCACCGACGACGGTGCCGAAACGGATCTCGACCTCGGCCACTACGAGAGGTTCACGTCGACGAAGACCACGCGGGCCCACAACTGGACGGCCGGAAGGGTCTACGAGGCCATCATCCGCAAGGAGCGCAAGGGCGAATATCTCGGCAAGACCGTCCAGGTCATCCCGCATGTCACCGACATGATCAAGTCGGCCGTCGAGCAAGTATCCGACAGTAACGATATTGTTATCTGCGAGATAGGAGGAACTGTCGGAGACATCGAAAGCCTGCCCTTCCTCGAGGCGACGCGTCAGATGAGGCTCGCGCTCGGCGCCGACCGGACGCTCTTCATCCACCTGACCCTCGTTCCCTTCATCGGCGTCTCGGGCGAGCTCAAGACGAAACCGACCCAGCACAGCGTCAAGGAGCTCCGGGCGATCGGCATCCAGCCGGACATCCTCCTCTGCCGGACCGGACGGGACCTGTCCGCCGACATCAAGTCGAAGATCGCGCTGTTCACGAACGTCCCGGTCGACGCCGTCGTCACGGCGCGCGACGTCGATACGATCTACGAGATCCCGCTGAACTACGCCGACCAGGGCCTGGACGCGACCATCCTCAAGATGCTCCATCTGCCGCAGCGGAAGAAGAACCTGGCCGCGTGGGAGGCCATGGTCGACCGCCTCAAGCATCCCAAGGACATCGTCGAGATCGCGCTCGTCGGCAAATATGCCGGCCTGCACGATTCCTACATGAGCCTGAACCAGGCCCTCATCCACGGCGGCCTGGCCAACAGGCTCTGCGTCAAGATCGACTGGATCGAAGCGGAGTCGCTGGAAAAGAGCGACCCGGCCGGCATCCTCGGCGCGAAGGACGGCATTCTCGTCCCCGGCGGATTCGGCAAGCGCGGCATCGAGGGCAAGATCCGGGCCGTCACCTACGCCCGCGAGAACAAGGTCCCTTTCTTCGGCATCTGCCTGGGCATGCAATGCGCCTCCATCGAATACGCCCGGTCCCTGGCCGGGCTGAAGAAGGCCAACAGCACGGAGTTCGTTCCGGACGCGCCCCATAAGGTCATCGTCCGCTGGCGCGAGCTGGCCATGGACTGCGACATCGGCGGGACGATGCGGCTCGGCCAGTTCCGCTGCGATCTCCAGAAAGGCTCGCTGGCCCAAAAGGCCTATCACGCCCTGCATATCACGGAGCGGCATCGCCACCGCTACGAGTTCAACCCAAGCTACAAAGACGCGCTGGCCGAAGCCGGCATGATCTTCTCCGGGAACAATCCGGACTACGGCCTAGTCGAGATCGTCGAGGCCCCCGGGCACCCGTGGTTCCTCGGCTGCCAGTTCCATCCCGAGTTCAAGTCCAAGCCGCTGACGCCCCACCCGCTCTTCAAGGCCTTCATTGGGGCGAGCTACGCCCGGCGCCGCTTGGCCGGCCGGACGAAGGAGGCCTCGAAAGGATCGACGGAAGAATCTCAATAGACTGATAACAAATAGATTAGATAGGTCTGAGCGGCAAAGGAGGAGGGCGGATTGGATATCAACCCGAGGATCTTCAGGGAATATGACATCCGCGGCGTCGCCGGCGAGGACCTGGACGAACAAGCGGTCGAGATCCTGGGCCGGGCCATGGGCACCTTCTTCCTCGGCCGCGGCCAGAGCGACGTGGCCGTCGGGCGCGACTGCCGGCTGAGCTCCCCGGGCTATGCCCAGGCCCTCATCCGCGGTCTCCTATCGACCGGCTGCGACGTCGCCGACCTCGGCGTCGTGCCCACCCCGCTTCTCTACTTCTCGGTGTTCCACGGCAAGATGCCGGCCGGCGTCATGATCACGGGATCGCACAATCCTCCCGATCACAACGGCTTCAAGATGATGTCCGGCCAGGAGACGCTCTATGGCAAGACGATCCAGGCGCTCTATGAGATCGTCCGCAAGGGCGTCTTCCCGCGCGGCCAGGGCCGGGTCCGGTCGCTCGATGTCGTCCGCGAATACAAAGATTATGTCGCCGGCAACGTGCGCTTCGCCCGCTCGGTCAAGGTCGTCATCGACGCCGGGAACGGCACGGGCGGCGTCGTGGCCGTGCCCCTGTTCCGGGCCATGGGAGCCCGGGTCGTCGATCTCTTCTGCGAGCCCGACGGCCGCTTTCCAAACCACCACCCGGACCCGACGCTGCCGGAAGCGATGGACCAGCTCGTCGCCAAGGTCCGCAAGACCCGGGCCGAATTGGGCATCGCCTACGACGGCGATGCCGACCGCATCGGCGTCGTCGACGACGCGGGCCGGATCCTCTGGGGCGACCAGCTGCTCGTGATTTTTGCCCGGGACATCCTGCCCTCGCGGCCGGGCGCGGCCGTCATCTCCGAGGTCAAAGCCTCCAAGGTCCTCTACGACGAGATCGCCAGGCTCGGCGGACGGCCGGTGATGTGGCGGACGGGGCACTCCCTGATCAAGCAGAAGATCAAGGAGGAGAACGCGCCGCTCGCGGGAGAGATGAGCGGCCACATCTTCTTCAACGACCGCTGGTTCGGGTTTGATGACGCGATCTATGCTTCGGCCCGCCTTATCGAGATCCTGGCCCGTTCGCGGCAGAAGCTCTCGGCCATGATGGCCGCTCTCCCGAAGACGTTCGCGACGCCGGAGATCCGCATCTATGCCTCCGACGAGGTCAAGTTCAAGATCGTCGACAAGGTCCGGCGGGCCCTGGCCGCCCGCCACCCCGTGATCGACATCGACGGCGTGCGGGCCAGCTTCCCAGGGGGCTGGGGCCTCGTCCGGGCCTCGAACACCCAGGCGGTCATCGTCCTGCGCTTCGAGGCCGACACCGCGGAGGGCCTGGCCGCGATCCAGAAAGAGGTCCGCGGTCTCCTGCAGCAGGTCATCAACACGCTCGGAGCGTCATGAAAGACCGGGACGTTCGGGCCGTCATCCTGGCCGGAGGTCGCGGCACCCGGTTCTGGCCGCTCGGCCGGGCGGCCCGGCCCAAGCAGTTCCTGCGCATCGCCGGCCCCGAGCCGATGCTCCTCGAAACAGTCCGCCGCATCAGGCCTCTCGTCCCGCCCCGGAAGCTGACTCTTATCGCCGATGCCCTCCAGACCCGCCAGGCGCGGAAGCTCCTGCCGCGGCTGCCGGCCGGGAGCTTCCTTGTCGAGCCCGAGGCTCGGAACACCGGCCCTGCGCTGATGCTGGCGACGGCCCGGGTCTGGCTCGAAAACCCCGACGCCGTCGTCGTGGTGCTTCCCGCCGACCACCTCATCCGCGAGCGGGCGAAGTTCCTTGTCCGGATGCGGGCCGGCATCGAGGCCGCGGCCCGGGAAAGCGCGTTCGTCACGTTCGGAATCCGGCCAACCTTCCCGGCGACCGGCTACGGCTACATCGGTTACGATCGGGAGGCCGGGAAGACGATCGGCGGCACGGTCTTCTATCCCGTTCGGGGATTCCGGGAGAAGCCGGCGCTGGCCCGAGCGGAAGAATACATCGCGTCCGGAGACCACGCCTGGAACTCTGGCATGTTCCTCTGGCGGGCCGGCGTCTTTGCCGAGAAGCTGGCGCGATTCGCGCCCGAGCTCGAGCCGGCCTGGGCGGCCATCGTGGCGGCCCTGAAGTCGGGGAGCCCCGCCAAACTCAAGCGCGCCTTCCGCCTTGCCCCCGCATCGTCCATCGATTATGCCCTGATGGAAAAAGCGGATGGGGTCCTTGTCGCCGACGGCGATTTCGGCTGGTCGGACGTCGGGGCCTGGTCGGCGCTCGCCGGGATCTGGCCCCGGGACGGCGCCGGCAACGCCGTCCGCGGCGAAGCCCTGGCCCTCGACGCCCGGAACTGCCTCGTCTGGAATCCCGGCCGCCTGACCGCGCTCGTCGGCGTCCGCGATCTCATCGTCGTCGAGGCCGGCGACGCCCTGCTCATCTGCGACGCCGGTCACGACCAAAAGGTCAAGGACGTGGTCGAGGCGTTGAAAAAAACGGAAAAATACGGCAAATATATCTGACGAATGCTAATCCTCTGGAGGTGTCGAAGATGAAAAAACGGCTTCTCGTCCTCGTCGTGGGGGTCTTCGTCCTGGCGGCGTTCGCCGCGGCCGCGGACGTGACCCTGGACGTCAAGGAGCATGTCCTCGGCAACGGCATGAAGATCCTGATGATCCCCAAGCCGGGCGTGCCCCGCGTCGTCTGTCACATCTACTTCAAGGTCGGCTCGATCAACGAGCGGCCGGGCATCACCGGCAGCGCCCACGTCCACGAGCACCTGATGTTCAAGGGCACGGAGGTCATGGGCGTCAACGATTATGCCAAGGACACCGAGATCGACCGGCAGATCGATGCGCTCATGAGCCAGATCTACCGGGAGAAGTATTGGAAGACCGACGGCGACCCGGCCAAGATCGCCGCCTGGCAGAAACAGGTCGACGATCTGGCCAAGGCCGAGAAGGCCTATATCATCAAGGACGACCTCTGGACCCAGTACATGAAGAACGGCGGCACAGGGCTCAACGCCTCGACCAGCCAGGAGACGACCGGCTACTATGTCACCCTGCCCTCGAACAAGATCGAGCTCCAGATGCTCATGGAATCCGACCGGATGATGAACGCCCGGTTCCGCGAGTTCTACTCCGAAAAGGACGTCATCATGGAAGAGCGCCGGCTGAGCGAGAACCAGCCCGGCTACTTCTTCGGCGAGCAGGTCAACGCCGCCTTCTACACCGCCTCGCCCTATCACTGGGACGTCGTCGGCTGGATGGACGACCTCAAGAAGATGACGAAACAGGACCTGATCAACTTCCACGCCACCTACTACGTGCCGAACAACGCCGTGGCCATTTACGTCGGCGATTTCGACCCGGCGGCGGTGGTGGCCATGGCCGAGAAATATTTCGGCCGCATCCCCAAGGGACCGGACCTCGAGCCCATCCGCACGGGGGAGCCGCCGCAGTACAGCGAAAAGCGGTTCTACGGCGAAGGCCCGGCGTCGACGAACCTGCAGATGATGTTCCACATTCCCCGCGACGGCGATCCGGACACGCCGGCCCTGGCCATCCTGGCCAGCACGCTGGGCTCGGGCGGGGGCGGCTTCCGCGGCGGCATGGGCGGCGGCGGCGGGACGGGCCGTCTCTACAAGACGCTCGTCCGCGACAAGCAGCTGGCCGTCAGCGCCTCGGCCTCGAGCCGGCCCCAGTGGTACGTCGGCGCCTTCCAGTTCAGCGCGACGCCGCGCATCGACAAGGGCGTCAAGCCCGAGGACCTGGAGAAGGAGATCTGGGCCGAGATCGAACAGGTCAAGAAGGACGGCCTTACGGAAGAGGAGATCCAGAAAGCCAAGAACAAGAACGAGGCGATGTTCGTCCGCAGCCTCGGCAGCACGGCCGGGTTGGCCGGCCGCGTCGGCCGGGCCGAGCTCATGAGGGGCTGGCGGTCCATCCTGACCGACCTCGACGCCTATAAGGCCGTCACCAACGAAGACATCAAACGCGTCGCCGCCAAGTATTTCGTCAAGGACAACAGCCTGACGGCGATCTATGCCCGGAAGTCGGGCCGGTAAGGAGGACGCCATGAAAAGAACGATCATCACCATCCTGGCCCTGACGTTCCTCTGCGCCGGACTGGGACTGGCCCAGGCCAAGCACCCCTCCGAGCTCAAGTACCCGGTCCTCAAATACGAGCCGCCGGACCCGAAAGCGTTCCGGACCGTCTACTCGGGCGGCCTGCGCGCGTATGTCCAGGAGGACAAGAGCCTGCCGCTCTTCAACATCACGGCCATCATCGACTGCGGCGACCTCGACATCCCGAAGGACAAGGCCGGGCTCAGCCGCGTTCTGGGCGACCAGCTCATCAAGGGCGGCACCGCGACCCGGGAAGGCTCGGCCATCGAGGACCGCATCGATTTCCTCGGCGGCACACTGAACTTCATGGTCGGCGAGCGGACCTCGACGCTGAGCCTTTCGGTCCTGTCGAAGGACCTCGATGAGGGCCTGGCCACGTTCTTCGACGTTCTCCGCAACCCGGCCTTCAGAGAGGAGCCGATGAAGCTGGCCAAGGCCCGCTTCGTCGAGCAGCTGCGGCAGGCCAACGACCAGCCCAGCGGCGTCTTGAACCGGGAGTACGAGCGGCTGCTCTACGGCGACAACGCCGTGACCTGGCAGCCGACCAAGGCGACCTACGAGGGCGTCGCGGCCGCCGATCTCAAAGCGTTCCACGCCAAATATTTCTCGCCGAAGAACGTCATCCTGGCGGTCTCCGGCGATTTCGCCAAAGGCGCGCTCAAAGCCAAGATCGAAAAGCTCGCCGCGGGATGGAAGGGCGGGTCGGTGACCTTCCCGGCCTTGCCGAAAGCTTTCCCGACGCCCGAGCCGGGAGTGTATTTCATCCAGAAAGCCATCAACCAGGGCTACATCAGCCTCGGCCACCTTGGCCTCGAGGACACGAACCCCGACTACTTCGCCGTCCAGGTCATGAACTTCATTCTCGGCGGCGGCAGCTTCACCTCGCGGATCACGACCAAGGTCCGCTCGGACGAAGGCCTGTCTTACAACCAGGGCAGCCGCTTCACCTACCGCTGGGGCCTGCCGGGCACGTTCGCGGGCTACGTCCAGACCAAATCGTCCACGGTCGGCTACGCCATTTCGCTCATCCTCAACGAGTTCGATCGCATCCGCAAAGAGCCGGTCTCGGACGCCGAGATGGACACGGCGCTCAACTACTATCTCGAGAGCTTCGCCGACAACTTCCAATCGGCCCAAGCGACCATGATGAGCTTCGCCAACTTGGAAATGACCGGCAAGCCCATGGACTACTACAAGACCTACCGGTCGAAGATCCAGGCCGTGACCAAGGCCCGGGTCCAGGAGGCGGCGACCAAGTACATCCAGCCCGACAAGATCGTCATGATGATCGTCGGCGACTGGGAGCCCTGCAACAAGGGCGGGGACAAGTGGTCCGGCCCGCTCGACAAGCTGGGCAAGGTCCACCGGATCAGCCTGACCGATCCGATGACGGGACAGGAGATGAAATAGCCGCAACGGCCATCGATACGAAACCGGGCGCGGGAGGGCCGAGGAGGCCTTCTCTCCGGGCCGCGGCCTCTCTCGCGCGACTAAATTCATTCAGACCATGAAGGACAGCACTTACTCCGTCGCCACGATCCGCGATCTCGAGGCCCGGTTCCGGCGAGAATCGCTATTCCGGCCGTCACGCGTCGGGCGGTACGAGCCGGGCCAGGTCCTCGAATACGATGTCCGAGGGGTCATCCCGGACGGATCGTCCCGGGTTCGATTCGAGATCGAACGATACGTCGGCGGCGGATACGCCGGCCAGGTCTACAAGGTCAAGGTCTTGACGGTCGAGCCCCTCGAAGGGCAGCTCGCCGGGCTGGCGCCAGGGCAGTCTTATGCCCTCAAGATCCTTGTCCCTGTCTCCGGCGTGGGCCGGAAGATCCGCAACGTCCTCTACGGGATCGGCTTCCAGGCCCCCTTTTCACTGCAAAGCCTGGCCGCGGCCGGCCGTTCCCAGGCGCTCTGGCAAAAGTTCCTCCGCCGGGCCGCGCAGACCGAGCTCGGCGACGAGGAGGCCGTCGTCGACGTCCTGGGGACGCTCCTCGACCGCTCGCTCGGGAGCTACGGGGAGGTCAGCGAGTGGGTGCCGGGGCGGATGTGGCGGCTCGAAGTCGACGACAATCTCGACGGCCGCCGCCGTTGGCGGCCGGGGGCGGACGATCACGGGATCGGATCGCCGGAATACCGGGCGAAGCTAGCTTTCATGGGCCGCGTGGTCCGCTTGCTTCGCGAGATGGGGGCGGAAGAGCTGGCCCGGCAATACGAATGGTGGTCGCTGAAGAGCCAGCCCAACGCCATGAAGCGGACGGCGAGCGATCCCGATCCGCGGGCCGGCCTCGTCGCCGTGGACTTCCGGGCCGGCATGACCCTGCTGCCGATCCTGCCCCAATGTCCCGTCGACTTCAAGCTTATCGTCAGAGGCCTCGGCCGTGGGCGGCTGGTCCAATTCGACAAGGGGGACCTAACAAAGCTCGAGGCCTATCTCGACGCCCACGCCGAGCATTTCGGCGACATGCGGGACGCCCTTGCGGCGCTCAAGCGGGAAGACAAGGCCTATCGGGATTCGCTCATCGACGTTACCTTCCATCATGTCAAGCTATTCGGCGCGAAGCTCCGGCGGGCCATCATGTCCGGGTTCCGGGAAAGCTGGCGCGTCCGGAACGTGACCGGCGAGCGGGCCGCCGCCCGGCTGGAGAAAAGCGGCCTGCGGTCGATCCTCTTTCTCCTCCTGGGATTGGCTCCCCTGGCCACTCCGGCCCTGTTGATATTCGTTTGGCCGGGGAACGCCTTGTGGAAATATCCCGTCTGGGCCCTGCCGCTCCTGGGTCCGCTCGTCCGCCGGCTCCTCGGCCGCGAGGATCTGCGCCGGCACTACGCCCAGATCCTGACAAGGCCCGCCTATCTCGTCCGGGCGTTCCGGGGGCACATCGAGGAATCGCTCATCGGATGGGTCCGGTCCGGCCGGGTGGCCGAGGACCGGGCGTTGCTTATCGCCGGGGCCCCGGGACGCTACCTTCTCCATCTGCCCTTATCGCTCCTGCCCGCCGGCTTGCACCGGTTCCTGACGGACAAGGCCGTCTTCAAGGCGGCCCTGACCCGTGTCTTTATCCGGCCCTTCAAGCTGTATTTCAACGCCGCGGAACGCGAGAAATGGCTCCGCGACATGGTCGCGGCCGGCGAGCGGAACGGGATGCTGACCGTGGAAGAGGCCGCGCACATCACCGGCCAGCTCAAGGAACCGTTCATCCAGAAGTACCTCAAGAGCCTGGCCATCCACCTTCTCCTCATGCCGACCACGCATGTCGTCGCCCTCATCGTCGCGTTCTTCTATGTCCGTCTCCATCCCGAGCTCTCCTGGCAGCAGGCGACCTTGGCCGCCGGAGTCATTTTCGGCATCTTCCAGATCATCCCGATCTCGCCGGGCTCGATAGCCAGGGGGATCTACACGAGCTCGCTCGTCATCCGGGAGCGGAACTTCAAAGACTACAGCATCGCCTTCGGCCTGAGCTTCTTCAAGTACATCGGCTATCTCGCTTTCCCGATCCAAATGGCCTATCGCTATCCGGACCTGGCCCGGTTCATGGCGGCCCACTGGGCGACGGGGGCGGTTCACATCGTTCCGGTCTTCGGCGAGAAAGGGGCTTGGCTCGAGCACTTCGCCTTCGACGCCTTTTACAACTACCCGCTGACCGTGCGCCGCCGGATCACGCTCCGGGCCGAGATGAGGCAAGGGCTGAGATCTCGATACCTTCAGGCCCCAGTCTTGACCGTGGCCGGGATCGTCGTTCTCGCCGGGCTTGATCTGGTCTGGTTCAAGGCGACCGGCGCAGTCCCGGCGCTCAAAAGCGTGTGGTGGATCGCCCTTTGGATCCCGGCCCTCGTCGCGGCGCTCGTTGCCCGGGGGGCGGGAGGGGCGACCCTCGGCCGCCGCATCCTGCTTGGAACCGGGAGCGGCATGCTAATCGGGCTATTCTATGCTCTTGCCCACACCTTCCTTCCGGTACTCTATGGAGCGGCGCCAGAGGCCGGCAACCTTGCCGTGACGCTTCTCTGGCACGCCTTTCTCTTTACCCTTGTCGCGGCGGTCGGGGCCGTCATTGCCGAAACCCGCCGTCCCAACTGATTCGGCTCCTCGTTGCCAGCCACCCTACCGAAATAGGAGAACTTGGCCGGCCGGTCACCATGGTTCTGAGTTTGTATCGGGGCCCATCGAGATAAAGGCCTCGCGAGCCTGCTGCTGATGACAGCGCCGGCATATGGCCTCCACGTTGTGCGGGCCGACGATCACCCGGGGGAGAGCCGGCGGATCTAGCTCTTCAGCTTGAGTCCGAGCTCGTCGAGCTGGCGTCCCGCGACCGCCGAGGGTGAGCCGGTCATGAGGTCGAGAGCGCCGGTCGTTTTGGGGAAGGGGATGACCTCCCTGATCGATTCTTCGCCGGCCAGGAACATGACCAGGCGGTCGAACCCGTGGGCGATGCCGCCGTGGGGAGGCGCGCCGTAGCTCAGGGCGTCGAGGAAGTAGCCGAACTTGTCTTGGGTTTCTTCGTCCGTCAATCCCAGGGCCTTGAAGATGCGGCGCTGGACGTCCATCTCGTGGATACGGATCGAGCCGCCGCCGACCTCGGTGCCGTTGAGGACGAGGTCATAGGCCTTGGCCCGGACCTTGTCCGGCTGGGTTTCAAGGAGGGGGAGGTCCTCTTCGTAAGGCGAGGTGAACGGGTGGTGCATCGAAACGAACCGCTTCTCCTCGTCGCTCCATTCGAAGAGCGGGAAGTCGGTCACCCAGCAGAAGGCGAGGTTGTCGCGGCGGGCGGCGTCCTCGACGGGCCAGGTCCGGCGGATCTCGCCGAGCGATTTGAGGGCCGTTTCTTTCGGTCCGGCGATGAGGAGAGCCAGGTCGGCATCGGCGCCGCCAAGGGCGGCCCAGATCCCCTCGTAATCGGCCTCGGCCGTCTTCAGCGACGATTTCCAGCCGTCCTGCTTCTTGATCCAGATGAGGCCCTTGGCGCCGAGCGACTTGGCCTTCTCGCCGAGTTTGTCGAGCTGGCCGCGCGAGAGGCTCCCGGCGCCGGGGATAAGCAGCCCCTTGACCTCGCCGCCCGCGGCGATGACGTTCCTGAGGACCTCGGACGAGCCGTCCCGGCCCAAGGCCGTGAGATCGCGCATCTCGAGCGGCACGCGGAGATCGGGCTTGTCCGAGCCATACTTCTCCATGGCCTCGGCGTAGGGGATCCGGCGGAACGGCCGCTCGACCTTCCGGCCGACGAGAGCGAAGAGCGCCTCCATGAGGCCTTCGTTGAGGGCGAAGAACTCCTCGCGGTCGATGAAGCTCGTCTCGATGTCGATCTGGGTGAACTCGAGCTGGCGGTCGGCCCGCAGGGCCTCGTCCCGAAAGCAGCGGACGATCTGGAAATAGCGGTCGCAGCCCGCGACCATCAGCGTCTGCTTGAACTGCTGCGGCGATTGGGGCAGGGCGTAGAAGCGGCCCTTGCAGACCCGGCTCGGGACGAGGAAGTCGCGCGCCCCCTCGGGCGTGGGGTTGGCCAGGATGGGCGTTTCGATCTCGAGATAGCCGTGCCCGCTCAAGTAATTCCGGGCGGCCAGCGCCGCCTCGTGCCGGAGCCGGATATGGCGCTGCATCTTGGGCCGGCGCAGGTCGAGGTAGCGGTATTTCAGCCGCAGCTCCTCGGTGGCCTGGGGCGGATCGGCGACGACGAACGGCGGCACCTTGGCCGCGGCGAAGATGTGCAGGTCGCGAGCTTCGACTTCGACCTCGCCCGTGGCGATGTCCTTGTTGACGGACGAGCGGCGGCGGACGAGGCCGCGGACCCCGACCACGAATTCGCCGCGGAGCCTTTTCGCTTCCTCGGCGAGCTCCGGCCGGTCGGACTGGAAGACGACCTGGGCCAGGCCCTCGCGGTCGCGCAGGTCGACGAAGACAAGATGGCCCATGTCGCGGGTCTTATGGACCCAGCCGCAGAGGACGACTTCGCGGCCTTCGTCGGCGGCGCGCAGGGCGCCGCAGTAGTCCGTCCGTCTCAGAGGCGTGGGGGTCTTGGCCGTATTGTCCATGACTTCTCCGGGCGGTCAGCTTTCCCGGAGAAGCGACAGGAGCTCCTCGCGGGGGCCGTCGACCTGGCGGCCGGTGGCCATGTCCTTAAGGCCGAAGTGGCCGGACTTGAGCTCATTCTCCCCGACGATGAGGACCCAGGACGCCTGGAGCTTGTTGGCCCGGCCGAAATGGGCCTTCATGCCCCGGTCCTTGTATTCGACAAGGCACTCGACGCCGTTCGTCCGGAAGTAGCGGGCCAGCTCCAGGCCCGTCTTCTTGGCCTCATCGCCGAGGTAGGCGAGATAGAGCATCTTTCTGGCCCGGGGCGCAAGCTCGGCGATCGAAAGCACCCGCTCGATGCCCATGGCGAAGCCGGTGCCGCAGATGTCCGGCCCGCCGAAGTCCTTCATCATGTCGTCGTAGCGCCCGCCGCCGAGGAGGGCGTTCTGGGCGCCGAGGTGGGAGGAAACGACCTCGAAGGTCGTCTTCGTGTAATAATCCAGGCCGCGGACGAGCCGGGGGTCCACGCGGTAGGGGATCTTGAAGACGTCGAGACAGGCCAGGAGCGCGGCGAAATGCTCCCGGCATTCGGCGCAAAGATAATCCTGCATGAGAGGGAAGGATCGCGCGACTTCCTGACAGGACCCGATCTTGCAATCGAAGATCCGGAGCGGGTTGGTCTCGGCCTTCCTTTGGCAATCGGCGCAAAGCTCGGACTTGCGCTTGGCCGCGGCCTCGCGCAGGGCGGCGCTGTAGGCCGGGCGGCAGGCCCGGCAGCCGACCGAATTGACCAGGGTTTCGGTCCCGCTCACCCCGAGCTCGCCGAGGAGCGTGTGGGCCATCTCGATGATCTCGGCGTCGACGGCCGCGTCCTTCTCGCCGAAGACCTCGATATCGACCTGGTGGAACTGGCGGTAACGCCCCTTCTGGGGCTTGTCGTAGCGGAACATGGGGCCCATGAAGTAATAGCGCATGGGAGCGCCCTCGAGGTCGAGCCGGTGCTCGATGATGGCCCGGACGACCGACGGGGTGTACTCGGGCCGCAGGGTCAGGGACCGGCCGCCCTTGTCGGTGAACGTGTACATCTCTTTGGTGACGACGTCGGAGGTCGAGCCGGTCCCCTTCTCGAACAGCTCGGTCGCCTCGAAGACGGGGGCCCTCAGCTCGCGGAACCCGTAGAGCTCGAACGTCGCCCGGACCAGGCCCTCGAGGGCCTGCCACTTCTCGACTTCGCCGGGAAGAATGTCCTTGGTCCCCTTGATGGCGGCGAGCTCTTTTTTGGCCGAGGCGTCTTCGGTCACCGTTCCTCGATGACCCCCAGCTTGCGGATTTTCTTGTAGCGTTCGTCGAGGAGCTCTTCGACGGACTTGGACTCGAGCTTCTTCAGGGCCTGGTAGATGTGCTTGTCGACGTTCTTGAAGGTCTGCTCGGGGTCGATGTGGGCCCCGCCGGCCGGCTCGGGGATGATCTTGTCGATGATGCCGAAGCCGAGCAGGATCTCCGCCCGGATCCCCAGGTTCTCGGCGGCCTCTTCGACGGCGTTCTGGTCCTTCCAGACGATCGAAGAGCAGCCCTCGGGGGAGATGACCGAGTAGAACGAGTGTTCGAGCATCATCAGCTGATCGCCGAAGCCGATGCCGAGCCCGCCGCCGCTGCCGCCCTCGCCGATGACGACGTTGACGATCGGCACCTTCAGCCTGGAGATGGTCTTCAGGTTGTAAGCGATGGCTTCGGCCTGCCCTCGTTCCTCGGCGCCGATGCCGGGATAGGCGCCGGGCGTATCGATGAAGGTGATGACCGGAAAGCCAAACTTCTCGGCCTCCTGCATGACCCGCAGGGCCTTGCGGTAGCCCTCGGGGTTGGCCTGGCCGAAGTTCCGGTCGATGCGGGCCCGGGTCGTCCGGCCCTTCTGATGGCCGATGACGGCCACGGTCCGGCCTTTGTAGAAGGCCAGGCCGGCGACGATGGCCGGGTCGTCGGCGAAGCGGCGGTCGCCGTGCATCTCCATGAAGTCCTGGAAGAGGAAGGCGATGTAGTCGAGGGTATAGGGGCGCTTGGGGTGGCGGGCGATCTGGACGATGTTGATCGTGGTGAGCCGGGGTACGATCTCGGCCCACTCCTTGTCGATCTCGGCCCGGAGGGCGGCGATCCTATCCTTCTTGCCGAGGTCGTCCGTCTCGGCCAGGGCGTCGATCTGTTCCTTGAGGGACAGGATGCCCTTTTCGAGCGTATAAAACTCCGCCGATTTTTCCATGCGCCGCTCTTTCAACAGGTTGGAATACGGACTTATTCTAGGGGCCGAGGGGGGCTAAGTCAAGAAGGGCCTTAGAAGGGGACTGTCTCCCTAATGGCGATCTCCCCAGAACACCTCGACTACGGTATCTATCAGAATCGTGGTTTCGAGTGCTCAGCTACAATTCTGAGGTCCGCTCCTAAGAATTCGCTCCCCGGTGGCGCTGACGGACGACCTCGAAGAAGAAGACGGCCGCCGCTGCGGCGACGTTGAGGGAGCCGACCTTGCCGGCCAGGGGGATGGCCAGGACCTTATCGCAGGTCTTGCGGACCAGAGGTCGGAGGCCTTTGCCCTCCGAGCCGAGGACGATGCCGACCGGGCCGGTGTAATCGAACGAATACCAGGGCTCGTCGCCGGACCCTTCCGCCCCGACGAGCCAAAGGCCCTTGTCTTTGAGCTCTTCCATGGCCCGGACGAGGTTCGTCACGCGCGCGACGGGCAGGTGCTCGAGCGCGCCGGCCGAGACGGTGTCTACGGTCTCCGTCAGGCCCGCCGAGCGGCGCTCCGGTAGGATGATGCCGTCCGCACCCGCTCCTTCGGCGCTGCGGACGATGGCCCCGAGGTTCTGGGGGTCCTCGACCTCGTCGAGGATGACGATGAACGGTTTGGGGGAGCGGGCCAGGATCTCTTCCAGGGACGCATAGCCCTTGGGCGAGACCTCGGCCATGATGCCCTGATGGCCGGGCGCGATCTGGTCCAGCCGCCGGGCCGGGACGAAGACAACCGGAACATGCCGGGCCTTGGCCTCCCGGATGACCTCGCCGATCCGGGCGTGGCCCTTCTCCTCCTGGACGAAAACCTTGTTCACCCGCTCGGGCGCGGACTTCAGAGCTTCGAGGAGGGGGTTGATACGGATGATCCTGTCCATGGCGGAGACATTATACGCCGGAATTCCGTTGGCGCTAGAAGAATCCACGGGACACGATCCCTTTTCAAGAGAAAAGGGTCATGTCCCGAAATTCCCAAACATTATGCCTCCGGAATTCCCGTCCGTGTCCAAGGGAGATGGACGGTTGTCTCGATCAGCGGCATCGGGTAGAATGACCCCGTGAAACCGAAGGAGGCGGGCCATGCCGGATAGCATCAAGACGGCCAGGATCGCGTTCGTCGTCGCCGCGGGACTCGCGTTCGCGACGGCGGCGCTCCTCCTCTTCATCTTCTTTTCCGGCGCCGCGCTCATCGGCTGGGGCACGGAACGCTCGAGCCTCCTCGGGAGCGCTCTCCTCGGGGCGGCGGGGATCTTTCTGGCGGCGGGCATCGCCGTCTTCGGCATCGCCGGCCTGGTCATCGCTTCGGGCATCGCCAAAGGCCGGCCCTGGGCCCGGATCGCCGGCATCGTCATGGCCATCCTGCTGCTGATCGCGTTTCCGGCGGGGACGATCCTCGGCGCGATCGCCCTGCTGGGACTCCTCGGCCGCGACGCCGGCGATTGGTTCGGGTCCCCGAAGATCGCCCACTACACCCCGCCTGTCCCACCGCCGGCCATCTAGCGCCTCCATCTGGTTCTATCGCCCGGGTATAATAGGTTGAACAGGAGAGTTCTTCTCTAGGAATATCCCGAGCGAAGCCGAGAGGGAGACCTTCCCGGAATGGGAAGATGGACCGATCAGATCCGAGGAGCGCGACCATGTCTAACAGAAAGATCATTGAGATCGACCGCGATATGTGCAATGGCTGCGGCCTCTGCACGACCGCCTGCGCCGAAGGCGCGCTGGCGCTCGACGCCGAGAACAAAGCCGTCCTTGTCCGCGAGATCTTCTGCGACGGGCTGGGCGCCTGCCTCGACGTCTGTCCGACCGGGGCACTGAAGGTGATCGAACGCGAGAGCGACGACTACGACGCCCGGGCCACCGTCGGCCATGTCCGCAAAATACGGGGCGCCGAGGCCGCATCCCGCGTCCATGGCGCCGGCGGCGCGCATGGCCGCGCCGAGCATTCCGTCTGTCCGGGAAGCCTGGCCCGAGATATCCCCCGCGAGCGGCCCACGTCATCGTCTCCGGCTGCCGCCGCCCGATCGGAGCTCAGCCAGTGGCCCATCCAGCTCCACCTCATATCACCGCTTGCGCCGTACTTCGAAGGCAGCGACCTCCTCGTCGCCGCGGATTGCACCGCCTTCGCCCTTGGCGGGTTCCATGACGAACTGCTCAAAGGGAAGAAGCTCATCATCGCCTGCCCCAAGCTCGACGATACCGAGGGCTATGTCGAGAAGCTGGCCGAGCTTATTAAAAGAAACAATCTCCGGTCGCTGACGGTGGCCATCATGACCGTCCCCTGCTGTTCGGGCCTCGAGCGCATTGTGCGCCTCGCCGTCGAGCGCTCGGGCGTCCCCCTCGATGTTAAGAAAGTCGTCGTCGGGATCGACGGGAAGATCGCCCAGGGCGCCTGACGCTGCGTCAGATGGACAAGGCGATCAGAAGCTGGGCCGGGAAATAGGTCCCGAGGATGATGATCTGGGCCGGGCCGATCTTCTTGCCGAAACGGTCATAGGCCAGCACGGAATCCGAGATCAGGAACAGGACCGCCCCGGCGAACGCCAGGAGCGGCCGCGTGCCGCCCCGATCGACGAACCGCCCCGCCGCGAACCCGGCCATGACCGTGATGGCCGCGATATAGACGAGGACCGGGAGCTTCAGCTTGCCGAGCCCCGGCGCCAGGATAAAGAACATCAATAGCCCGTAAAGCACGAAGGGAAGGAAGATCCCCACGGACGCCCGGTGCCCCGGTAACGGCTTGAAGGCCAGGATATAGAAAACGTGGGCCGTGAGGAATGCGGCCAGCCCGGCGGTGAACCATTTTTCGGGGAACATCAGGGCGATGTCCCCGAGGAGCGAGAACGCGAGGCCGGCCACGACGAGCGCCTTGTAGGCCGCCGGTACGGACGCGGCGGCGATCACGGCCACCGCGATGATCAGGGCCGTTGTCAGCGGCTTGGCCAGGCGGAAAAGCCGTTGCCTCCGGTTGGCGTCGGACCAGATGGTGAGGCAGGCCGAGATGAGAACGCCGGCTGCCAGGACGATCGTGACCGCGGACATGTTCTTGGCCTAGAGCCCCTCCGCCTTTTCTTTTCGCAAGCGCTCGCGGGCGTCTTCAAACATCGGCTCAGCATAGGAGCTCGGCCAGGTGCGCTCCTCGAACGGCCGCTTTTCGACCATCTTCAGGAACCCCTCGAATTCATGGAAGTAGGACCCGTAGATGTGGAAGCTGTCGACGAGGTCGGCGTAGCGGCCGACGCGCACGGCCCGCCCGGTCTTTTCGGCCACCCGGCCGGCGACCATCCGCTGGAGGTCGGTCAGGGCGAAGACGTTCATATAGGCCGCCTTGTACGCGTCGCGGGACCGCCAGTGGGAGTTCATATTGAGGACGAGCCCGCCCCGCTCGTCCTCGAGCAGGCGGAACCAGAGCCTCTGGAGGCAGGGAGGATCGTCGGTCTTGGCATCCAGCTTGGGATTCCAGGTGATGGCCTGGGCCCGGCGGGTGTGGCCGGTCTTCGCCAGGCGGTCGATGACGGCGGCGATCTGGTCGACGCTCTCCCCCTCGATGTCGTAGGCGAAGAGGCGTTTATGGTAGGTGTAGGTCCACTTGCCCTCTTCCGGGCAGATCCAATGGTCGTGAACGCCCTCGACGACTTCCTGGCGATAGACCTCGAGGTCCTCGAGCCCGCCCGGAAAGGCCCGGTGGATGCGGGGCTCGGCGAAGGGGTCTTCGACCGTCCAGAGCATCGTGCAATCCCGGCTGGGCGGGTCGCCCGGCTTGTCGTATTCCGTCTTGATGGGGACGCCTTCGCTCCAGCAGGCGAGGACGGCCTTTTCCCAGGCCTCGGGCAGGGTCCGGCCGGCGACGGCCAGGGTCGGGATGTTTCCGTTCATCGACTCACCTCGGTCTTCTCCCTGCTTTTAACATACGGCGGGCGACCCGTCAACGCGACCCGATGATGCAACGAAACGTCCCCCCCGTTTTTTGTCCTACTCCCGATTCCGTGAAACCCCTCTCTGCGGCTTGGCTCGGGATATGCCTCTAGCTTCCCGGCCCCCCGGCGGCGGGAAGCGAACTCTGGGGAGCGGACCCGGCAGAATCGCGGCTGAGCACTCGAAGCCGCGATTCTGCGAGATATCTTTGAAGAGGAGCTTTTCAAGATATTTCCCAGCGCCA
>Ga0326732_1000069_pt1 | contig 22718 bp, 18 predicted proteins | sample MHFSIPfraction_4_FD_207644 | JGI IMG/M metagenome (GOLD analysis project Ga0326732, IMG submission 207644) | Lab enriched peat soil microbial communities from Michigan Hollow, Ithaca, NY, United States - MHF12FN SIP fraction | ecosystem: Environmental > Terrestrial > Soil > Wetlands > Peat...
ACGGCCCTCGAGGGTTCGAATCCCTCTCTCTCCGCCAGAAAGAAACAGGGATGAGGACCCGAGAAGAGGGTTCGAAAACGAGCCCGATGGCATCGGGTCGTTTCGACGACGAGCGGCGCGAGGAGCCCTGCGAAGCATGGTGAGCGAAGCGAATCAATCCCTCTCTCTCCGCCAGGAAGAAACAGGGATGAGGACCCGAGAAGAGGGTTCGAAAACGAGCCCAATGGCATCGGGTCGTTTCGACGACGAGCGGCGCGAGGAGCCATGCGAAGCATGGTGAGCCAAGCGAATCAATCCCTCTCTCCCCCGACAAGTCGGGGAGAAGCAGAAGTGAGTCAGTATCTGTTGTTCATTGCGAAACACTCTCTTTTTCCTTTTTTCTGCTTCAGAATTGCCGGGGAATCACTATCTTAGTGCCCGTTCTTTACATAGCAGGAGGATTAGCCTAATTGGTAAGGCAGCAGTCTTGAAAACTGCCGGGTTTGCGCCCATGGGGGTTCGAGTCCCTCATCCTCCGCACATAAATTTTGGAGAGGTGGCCGAGCGGCTGAAGGCACCGGTTTGCTAAACCGACGTAGTTCGATTAGAGCTACCGAGGGTTCGAATCCCTCCCTCTCCGCCAGGCAGTCAAGTTATTATAATATAACGACTTAGCCTATCACAGAGGCCCGCAACGAGCGGGCCTCTGTGTTTTTATCCCCAGACTGAGAATCGATTTTACCCCTTTTCAGACATTTCCATACCGCTATTCTCAAACCTAATTTCTCAGCAATATAATTACGACTCAGTGCCTGCCAGATAGTCCTGATGATCGGAATTCGAGACTATAGAGATTGGGTAAAAAATCCTGTAAATGATTTCTCTATTGTGAATTATGGACTACCAGCTATAGAGCTACTGACAGTTCGAATCGATCTTTCTCCGCGCTGTAGTCCAAGTTATTCTGATATAAAGACTTAGGCTGCCACAAAGGCCCGCAACAAGCGGGCCTTTGTGTTTCTATCCTCAAACTGAGAATCGATTTCATCCTCTTATAGCCATTTTCTTACTCGCTATTCTCTAAGCGGTATTCTCAAGCATATTATTACAGACTTATCGCCAGGCGGGGAGTCGTTCGGGTCACATTGCAGCGTCTGTGGCGAACCCGAGGAGCTTGGCTTGCTCTGCCCAGTCATGCGACAATGGTGTTTTCTTGAGCAGCTGTTCAGCGTTGAGTTCTGCGGGGTATTGACCAAGCATGATCCGTCGCACAATCTCCGGTGAAAGGAAGGCCAGAGGAATGATCTTGCAAACGTAAGCTGTCGTTGTTCCGTCTTCCTTCGCTATCTCGGCCATGTTCTTGCATTCGCCGCTTTTCAATCGATTGAACCAGTCGCTGGCTTTGGTCAGTAAGGTGATCATCCTCATATCCGTTTTACGTGATCTTGTGGCGGCTTCTTGATTCACGATCAAACGCATAGCCATACCACATCGCTTCAAGGTTACAGGAACCTCAATCAGCGCCCGATCGTCATGCAGGTCATCTTCGTCAATCCCAAGGCTTGTCGGCCTGAACCGCACCAAGACCCGACGTCTTGTCACCTCGACCTTTTGTATGCATCGTTGCATCAGTTCCCGATTGGGTCTGTCGAGAGCTACGTGGAGTTCCCGTGCGTTTTGCAACAGTTCAGCAAGACGGTCAAGGTTTTCGTCATCAAGGAACTGCAACAAGCGAGCCTCGTCGATCAGGAAGCTTTTCAGGCCGGTGATGACGGCATCTTCAAGCTCGCCTGACTTTACACGGATCTTGTCCGGGTCGTTGGTCTCGGTATCTGCAGGGGATGAGTAGTATCGGTAGATCTTGCTGCGTTTCTTGGTATGTACGGGAGTGAGCCGTCGGCCAGCGCCATCATGCGCAAGACCGATGAGGATGCTTGGCCAGGCATTGTTTTCGCCTGATCGAAACCCTTGCAGATGCTCGGTCATCGTTTTACGAACCGCCTCCCAGGTCTGCATGTCGATAAGCGCTGGGTGCTGACCGGCGTGGACCTCATCCTTGTGGGGAATCTGGCCGATGTAGATCGGATTGCTCAGAATTTTATACAAATGTCCCCGGCTGTAGGGCCGATTGCCTTGATGCCCCTCCCGGTTGGTCGGACGTGGTGGCGTCACCCATCCCATTTCATCCAGACGCCGTTTCAGGTTCGGGACATCACCAATCTTGAGGTACATGCTGTAGATCTCCCTGACGGTCTTCGCTTTCTCATCATCGATTTCGAGCGTTCTGCCGTTGGCCATGTAGCCGATCGGCGCCATACCACCCATCCACATTCCTTTACGCTTCGATGCGGCGATCTTGTCTCTGATCCTTTCCCCGGTAACTTCACGTTCGAACTGTGCGAAAGAGAGCAGCATGTTCAGGGTGAGCCTGCCCATCGAGGTCGTGGTATTGAACTGCTGGGTTACGGATACAAAGGAGACGTTGAACTCATCGAAGAGATCGACCAGCTTGGCAAAGTCGGTAAGCGATCGGGTGAGTCGGTCGACCTTGTAGACCACAATCACCTGAACCTTGCGCTGGCGGATGTCGCTTATCAATCGTTGCACGCCGGGCCGGTCGAGCGTTCCTCCGGAGATGCCACCATCGTCGTATGAGTTTGGTACTTCTACCCAGCCGAGGCTTTTCTGGCTGAGGATGTAGGCAGCGCAAGCCTCCCTCTGGGCATCAAGGGAGTTGAAGTCCTGCTCGAGCCCTTCCTCTGAAGACTTGCGTGTGTAGATCGCGCATGATACTCGGTTTGTTTTCATTTGACCACCCCGAAGAATTTTGGCCCTGACCAGGCGGTTCCGGTGATCAGTTTACTTATGGCAGTTAGGCTCTTGTAGGTCTTTCCCGCATACTCATACCCATCGTCGGTCGCCGTTACCCGGTAAGTGTTTCCATTCCACTCCCGGACGATCTGAGTGCCGGCATTGAGGGACATGGTCTTGCGAATTGTTTGTGAACTGGCATCGGTGAGTTTTCGCTGGAGCTGCTGGTGCAGGCGTTTGATGCTGTTCTCGGGATTTTGGAGTTCCCAAGCTTCAAGTTGCAGTTGCCACGCGAGGGCTGGTTTCAGGAGGCCGGGCCGTGCGTGGCTAGGTGCGGGCACGCCGAACACATCAAACCATGCCAGCATAAGCTGCGTCCGGTCCATACCGTCAAGGTCGTTGACTGATAATGAAGGGTGCATAGGAAAAGAGATGAAGGGTTCATTAGGCTCATACCTCGTTGGGTTTTTAGACTACCGACATTTCAATGACGATCTCTTTTCGGATAAGATCAAGTCATTTATACGTAAGCCTATGATAAATCCCGATTATATGGTTGTTGAGAATTAGGTTTATGCAAGTGTAATACAAAATAAATAGATATATTTTTTTACCTTATAATTGTCACTTTTGATCCCTATATAACCGGAATTGAAGGAGCTTTATCTATGAAAATAAAATCAATCTCGCTGACCAAATTTAAGCGCTTTGATAGTCTGAAAGTCGAGAATATCCCGAGTACCGTAAAACTTGTGGTTCTTACCGGCCCAAATGGTTCTGGCAAAAGCTCGTTGTTCGAAGGCTTTAATTTTTGGTCGCGTCACAGACGAGGACAAGGCGGGTTTGATCCTGCATACCTATCTAGAGAAAAGGACTTGCAAGAATATACCTTAAGAGAAACAACGCAAATTGAGTTTTATGATTTCATTCCTAGCGAAAACTATCATGAGAACAAACTTTGCTTTTACATTCGATCAGCATACAGACACGAGCCTGACTTCACATCATACGAAATTAGAAACGTTAATGATGCTCTTGAAAGCCCCAATGCACTTAATAGCCTAATACATAATGAATCTCGCATATCAGAAAACTACACTCGGATAGTGGGTGAGGCTGTTAAAGAATTATTCAATGAAGAAAATCCACAAAAAACTAAGTTAGAGATTAGAGACCGATTGATCGGAGAAGTTAGGACGGCTATGGCGTCTCTATTCGGCGATTTAATGCTTTCTGGTACAGGAAACCCAACAAATGATGGGACTTTTAGGTTTGACAAGGGATCAATCAAAGAGTTTCACTTTAAAAATTTATCTGGTGGAGAAAAGGCCGCTTTTGATCTCTTGCTAGATTTTATAGTTAAGAAAGTGACTTTCAATAATACAGTGTTTTGCATCGACGAGCCTGAACTTCATATGCACACCAAACTTCAAGCAAGTCTCCTTGATCAATTGTTTACGCTATTGCCTGATAAATGCCAGCTTTGGATATCAACACACTCCATAGGTATGGCTAGAAAAGCTGCAGAATTAGATCGTGCCAATCCGGGGCAAGTTGCTTTTATTGACTTTCACAATCAAAATTTTGATCTCCCAGTAACGCTTTCTCCAAATAAGCCAACAAGAGAATTTTGGAAAAATATGTTTGACACTGCGCTAGATGATCTCTCGCAATTAATCGTTCCTGCCAAGGTCATATTTTGCGAAGGTAAGCGATTGGGCGGAAGAGGACGAAAGCCATCTTTTGATGTATTGATCTATTCAAAAATTTTTTCTGAAAAATACCCTGATACAGATTTTGTTCCATTGGGTGGAACTAGCGAAGTCCAAAATGATGGCGAGCTTGTGGCGGTTCTGCTAAAAAGGTTGGCCCCCGGAATTCAGACATGGAAGGTTTTTGATCGTGATGATAGATCAACAGAGGAGATAGAAAGATTAACAACACAATCGACTAAGGTTCTGAAAAGACGTGACTTGGAGAGTTATATATGGAGCGACGAAATTCTCGAAAAGCTCGCAAATAAATATAATCAAAGTGGCGCTACGCAAGTTATTATAGCTGAGAAGAATCGGTTAATTGCGGCTTTGCCTCAAGGAGCTCCTGGTGATGATATAAAGGCAATATCAGGGCCTCTGTATAATTTCTGTAAAAAAACTCTTTCACTCACACAGTGTGGAAATGATTCGGAAGCATTTGCAATCGATACACTATCGCCACTAGTTACTTCTGAAACGTCAACATTTCAAGAGTTGGAAGCGATAATATTTAAATAAAAAATCGCAAGTAAAAAGAGGCTTGATTTCATAAATCGGAATTGATTCCTGGAATTTGTAATAAATGAATTTAGAAATTTCTAATCAGGTTTAAGACTGATTTAAGGGCTCAATTCCCTGATTTCAAGGACTCATTTCAAGAAGAGGGTGGATTATTGTTAAGTGGTTTTGATCTGGAGTGAATAGATATAATTAATTAGAGTATCTGGTACCCCACAACCATAAAGGAAGCTTTTCGGAATATCCTTAATCGACTGATAAAGTGTATCAATTCCTATAATGGAATGATTAATATGTCTGATTTTGTCAAGGTTCTCGGCGTACCTAATCTGGGCGTTTCCAAATATAGTATCGGAGGTTATTGCCTCAGTTAGATCGGCCCTGTAGAGATCTGCTTTATTCAGGTTTGCTTCACTGAGGTTCGCACCTCTAAGATTTGCCTTCTTGAGGTCTGTCTTGCTGAGATCTGACATGTTAAGGTTTGCCTTGTTAAGGTTGACTTCATATAAGGTTGCTTCGCTAAGATTTGCACATGACAGGTTTGCATTGCTTAGATTCGCGCCGGTGAGTTTTGATTTATTAAGTTTTGCATTACGAAGGTCAGCCTCGATGAAGTCGTTTCTGTAGAGGGTTGCTTCGCTGAGGTTTGAACTGCTGAGGTTAGCCCCATTGAAACATGAATCTCTGATTTGAGCGTCTCTAAGGTCTGCATTGATAAGTTTTGACTTAATAAAATTTATATATCTTAGTTTTGCTCCGTTGAGGTTTACACTTATAAGGTTTGCATTGCTGAGGTTTGCATTACAAAAATTAGCGCCGCAAAGGTCAGCTCTATAAAGGTTAGCCTGGCTTAGATTTGCATCGCTGAGGTTGGCTCCGGTGAGTGCAACCTCACTGAGGTTTGCGCCGCGAAGATCTCTTCCGCATAGTGTTGCCCATTTGAGGCTGGGTTTGATATTAGGATAAGCGATACGTGTATTATTCCATTCTACGACTGATTTCAAAAGCATCTCAATGTTTAACATTTCAATTTAAAATTTAGTAGTTTTATGATTTGTCAACCCACCACCCCCACGTTCCTGTGACCCCCTCCCAGAAAACTGGACCGATCTAAAGTAGAGTTTTCGGGCAATGAGTATCTTGAGCCAAACAAGGGGAAATTGCCATGAAGAAGTCCAAATATACCGAAGAGCAGATTGCCTTTGCCCTTCGTCAGGCCGAGACAGGAACCCGAGTTGAAGAGGTCTGTCGACAATTGGGCATTTCACAGGCAACCTTTTTCAACTGGAAGAAAAAATATAGCGGACTTGGTGTCCCCGAACTGCGTCGCCTGCATCAGCTTGAAGAAGAAAATGCCCAGCTCAAAAAGCTGGTCGCTGACCTGAGTCTGGATAAGCAGATGCTGCAGGACGTGATAAAAAAAAAGTTGTAAGGCCTCGAAAGAAACGGGAACTGGTCGTGTATCTCCTGGATGCGTACCGGGTATCGGCCCGACGGGCATGCAAAGCGCTGCAATTGGCACGAGCAAGCTGGTTTTATGGGTCACATCGCCGAGATTCCCGATTGTTGACGATGCGAATGAAGGAAATTGCCTTCACCCGTGTTCGATACGGTTACCGCAGGATTTTAACATTGCTACGCCGTGAAGGATTCAAAGACAATCACAAACGGGTGTACCGGATTTATCAGCAAGAAGGCTTAAACTTACGCATGAAACGTCCTCGCCGAAGCCGTATGGGAGCCCAGCGACTCGAACGGGTGAATATAGCACGAGTGCATCAGGTCTGGAGCATGGATTTCGTGGTCGATCAGTTTTTCAACGGCAGCAGGTTCCGCATCCTGACCGTCGTGGACAATTACAGCAAGAAAAGTCCAGGACTGCTGGTTGATCGGCAAATCAAAGGCGCAAATGTCGTTGACTTCTTAAACCAGTTGAAGGCCGCTGAGGGCTGCACACCCGAGCGTATACAGGTCGATAACGGAAGTGAATTTATCTCAAAGGAAATGGATCACTGGGCCTATGAGAATCAGGTCGTCTTGGATTTCTCCCGACCGGGTAAGCCGACCGATAACCCGTATATTGAATCATTCAACGGGAAGTTCCGGGACGAATGTCTGTCGGTGAACTGGTTCCTTGATCTGGAAGATGCAAGGCACAAAATCGAAGCCTGGCGACAGGAATACAACGAGCTCAGACCGCACTATTCCTTGAGTCAGATGACGCCTATGGAATTCATTGCCGCACAATGAAATAAGCCCGGAAACTCTACTTTTGCTGGTCTAATAAACGGGGTTGACGCAATCTGAGCCCATTTTCTGAACCAAAATGGTATGGTTAAATGGGCTCAGTGCGAGTTGGATGAAGCTCATGTTTCTGGGCGAGTTCAGTCAACGATAGCCGTTCGCTGAGGGCTTCGAGGACGACTTTAGTTTTGAATTCAGGCGTGAATTTGCGACGTGTCTGCTTCATGGTGACTGCTGGGTTGTTGGGTTATTCCAATTTAACCAGCTGCCCTAATTTTGGGGAGTATTTCACTCTCGACATTCCCATCCTTGATCAGAGCGCTGCATAGTTATAATTTCTCGGGAATTTAGGCTTTAACTAAAACTGCGAATTGACAAGTTTACGGAGAAGCTGTCTGCTCGGCAGACAAACTACTGAAACAGAGAAAAGTTCACATCGTTTTTTCATCGACCGGCAGCCAAATATTTAATATTGCCCCAGCGCCTGAAACATTATTAGCGCTAATCATGCCTCCATGTTTACGAATTATTGCGTAGCTAACGCTTAATCCAAGACCCTGCCCCTTGTTGATGTCCATATGCTTAGTGGTGAAATAGGGATCGAATATTTTCGGGAGGTTCTTAATCGGGATGCCTATACCAGTATCACTAAAACTAATATGAACATAATCGCCAGGTGGAAGCATAAGTCCAGACTCCATAGTAACATTTGCAATCTTCGCAGCAACTACCAGTTTACCACCCTGGGGCATGGCCTCTATCGCATTGACAGTTAAATTCCTGAATACTTGTTGCATCTGGGTAGGGTTTAGCATCAACTGCGGGACTTCTGGCGACATATCGAAGACTGGAGTAATGCATGTCCCTTCTGTAAGGTACATGACACTGGCCATGAGGATGGGTGGAAGGAATATTTTCTGCTTCAGGCCGCTACTGCCTTCGGAAAAAATCAGTAACTTTTGACTGAGTTCCTTTGCATTACTCGAAAAACTCTCGGCGGTGTTGAGATATTCGTAGGCATCGCTGGTTGGTTCGACACACAGTTTGGCAAGGGAAACATGTCCCAAGATAATCTGAAGCAGATTGTTGTAATCATGGGCCAATCCACCTGCAAGTATGCCAATGGCCTCAAGATGTTTAATCTTTTGAGCTTCAGCCTTCTGCCGTATAATTGACTCACAGTGTGATATAGCTGCAAGCAGCTTGGTTAACTCTACCGGTTTGATTACGTACTGGGTTACCCCAATATCGATCGCCTCAAGTATGAGTGAACTTTCTCCTAATGCGGTCAAGAAGATGAATAAGGTATCGGGGAAATCAGCACGGATTGCACGGGCCATATCCAATCCACTCATGATCGGCATCAAGATGTCACTAATCACGATATCCGGAATGTGTTCGCGATAAAGTTTCAGACCTTCAAGACCGTTTTCCGCCACAATACATCGGTAGCCTTTCAGGCTCAGTATGTTTGTCACCAGTTCTCTGGTGGCGGGTTCATCCTCAGCATAAAGCACTGAGACCGTACGTGGAATACATTCGTCCATAGCGATCTTGTTATCAGTGGCTATCACTACCAGTAGTGAAATTTTGCATAACTGTAGTTTTTACAGCGGAAAGGAACCCTTCAGCAATCAAAATCCGTTTTTGCATGTTCTGCTGCTCACCTCATATCGATTTTCAAAATCATGATTACATATCTTCAGTTTTGTTCGTTGATCTCACCAAGGCATTTTTCAATAACACCACATAATTCAGATATATCTACGGGTTTGACAATGACATGGTGAAAGTCAGGCACTTTCACGTCGGAGTTATGCATAAGACAATCTTCATTTATACTGGTTGCACCAGCATTACCGGTAATTGCAATGATCTTTGTTTCTGGCTTGATAGCTCGGATATTTTTTGACATTTGCACACCACACATCTCTGACATAGTGATGTCGGTGATAACTATTTCAGACATATGCGCTGTGAAAAGCTCCAAACCCAGTCTGCAATTGATAGCTGTGTAGAGCGTGAAATCAGGGTATTGCACGGCGAGTATTGAAGATAGTAGTTCTAAGATATCTCCATCATCTTCTTGCAACAGTATTGAAATTGACTGGGGGGGATTAGCTTTGATTTCCATATTCCACCTCTATCCTGAATTCAGCGCCGGTATCAGTGTTGCGCACGGTAAGTTTTCCCCCCATATTTTTCTCTATAATGGTTTTCGACATGAACAGGCCAATACCTGTGCCAACTTGAGGACCTTTGGTGGTAAAATAGGGGTCAAATACCTTGTTAATGATCTCATCAGGTATGCCCCCGGCGTTGTCAGCTACCATTACAACAGTGCAGCTATCTTCACTGCAAATGGTGATTGTTATCCTGGGGTCGGTAATTTTCCACTTGATTATAGCGTCTCTGGCATTGTTCAGGATATTGAGAAACACTTGGGCAAATTCGTTTTGATAGCCTTTGATGACAGGGTTGCCATGTTCGACAAAATCAATAGCAATTGGCGGATTATGTAAATTGCCTTCCAGTAGGGACAAGGTATTTTTAATAGTATCAATAACGTTAAAAACGGTTTTTTCCTTTTCCGGTTTAAAGTAGTTTCTGAAATCATCTATTGTTTTGGACATATGCTTGATGATTTCCATAGTTTTCGCAGTGGAATTTTCGAGAAACTCCTTATTGAAATTGGGTGAACCGTAAAACAAATTAAGCCTTTGCGCATGAAGCCCCAATGTATTAAGAGGCTGCCGCCACTGGTGGGCAATGTTACCGATCATCTCCCCCATGGCCGCCTGTCTGCTCTGTTGAATGAGCATACGTTCCTTCTCGCGTAGGGCTTCCGTTGCTTGCAAGCGCTCATTGGTTTCAATCCTCAACATATTCAAACTGTTTGCCAGTTCTTGGGTCCGATCGGCGACGCGTAATTCTAACTCTTCATTCATATCCTTTAACATCGCCTCGGCTTTTTTATTTTCTGTCACGTCGCGAAGTATCCCTTGCAACCGGCCGTCCGGCAATTGGCGGCCGATGACTTCGCCGATAAAGAACGAGTCGTCCTTGCGTTTGAACCGCCACTCGTGACGATGCACCTCGCCGTCAGCAAGCCGGTCGACTTCTTCTGGAATCTGCGCTATTTCTTCCGGGGCAAGCACGTCGGCAAAGCCCATCCGACAGATTTCTTCGTGCGTGTAGCCCAGCATCTGTGCGCCAACGGGGTTGACGTCAATGTAATGGCCCTGAGCGTCGGCCACAAAAATGCCTACCGGCGCCTGCTCGACCAACCCGCGGAACCGCTCCTCGCTCAGGCGCAGCAACTCCTCAGCCTGCTTTCGTTCGGTGATGTCGATATTTACCCCGAGTACGCGAACAGTCCTACCTGCCTCGTCATAGATTGCTCCACCTTTTGTTGCTATCCAGCGGTACTCTCCGGAAGAGTGGAGACCACGAAATGCCAGGTCAAACGGTTTGTGCTTCGCTATTGCTTCGTCACGACGTGTTTCGACCGTGCCGATATCGTCCGGATGCACCTTCTCCCGCCAATCCTGATAGGTTTTGATGGTTCCGGGTGGAAGACCATACAGTTTATTGAGCTCCGGCGTGAAATCCAATGTCCCGGTAACCACAGACCAATCCCAAATTCCGACAGTTGCGCTCTCCTGGGCCAGTCGCAGCCGCTTCTCGCTCTCCTTCAACGCCACCTCGGCTCGCTTGCGATCGGTGATTTCCTGAACGACGCCTTGTACACCGCAGATATTACCTTTTTCGCTGTAAACCGGATAGTAACTGATCAACCAGTCTCGCTGCTCTTCGGGGCGTGGATTCGTCGCACCATGTACCTCTCGGTCCAACACCGGCTGGCCAGTCTGCATGATCCCGTTAAGCAACGATTCCACCTCATCGGCCAACTCGGATGACAACAACTCGCGCAGGGTCCGCCCTATATGTTGTTCAGACGGAATTCCATTCAGCTGAGCCATGGTTTGATTCACCCGCACGAACCGTAAGTCTGCATCAAAGACACATAGCCCTATGGGAGCAGTTGCATAAAGTGTATCCAGTTCGGCAGCCTGCCGGGTAATCGTCTCCTCGGCCCGCTTGCGATCGGTGATGTCGGTCCGTACGCCGTCCCAGACGGTGCGTCCGTCGGGCATGCGCCGAGGGCGCGAGCGAAGCTGCATCCAGCGAACTTCACCATCGGGCCTGTGCATCGGCAGTTCCATTTCAAAGTCTTTCAATTCTCTCTTGCTGTGCGCCTCGGCCTCGATCAGCCGCTCGATAAACTCAGGCGAAAGCTGCCGGTGCAACACACTCGCGTCCTGCAACACCTCCTCTTGTGTCACTCCGTTAAGCCGCTCAATGCCCGCACTGATATAGCTGAAGCGTGCGCCGCCATTCAGCTCGTGAACATATTGATACACGACGCACTCCGGCAGGTTGTCCCCCAACTGCCGCAGTCGCTCCTCGCTCTCCCGCAGATTTTCTTCAACATGCTTGAGACGATCAATATCAAGATTGATCCCAGCCCAACCCGTGACTTCTCCTTGCTCATTTTTTATCGGAACCCCACGGGCCAGTACATGATGCCATTGGTCATCTACGCCTTTGAATCGGTGCTCTATATCCCACATTCCGCCGGTGCGGACACACTCTTGCCACGCCGCAATGGTGCGTTCAGAATCATCCGGATGCAGTAAATCTCCCCACCCAAAATCAGAACACTGCTCTTGGGTGATGCCTACCATCTTGAGAAAGCTCTCGCTGGCGTATAGGTTCCTTCCATCAGGAGCGCAAACCCAGACACCGTAGTCAATGGATTCGCCAATGCTTCGGTAAAGCGCCTCGCTCTGTCGAAGAGCCTCCTCCGCCTTTTTTCGCTCCGCTGTTTCACGCTGCAACTCGGCTATCGCCTCTTCAGTTTGCCGGCGGGCGACTATTGCGTCTTCCGCCACATTGAGGACGGACCGGCGGGAGTTGCGCAGGGCGGTATTGGTGGCCTCCAGCTCGGCCTTGCTTTCCTCCAGGGCCTGCTGCTGCTCACGCAGAACGAGTATCGAGCCGGCTTGCGCCTCCAGTTCGGTCAGGTCGGATGCCACCAAACAGATACTGGTCTGCGTGTCGGTCACGAGCAGGTTTGCCGCTAATTGGACAGACACTGGTGACCCATCGGTGGCTCGAAGCGTGAGGCGCCGCTTGGCCGGGCCCGTCTGTACATCATCCAGGAGCGTCCGCATGGAGCGCTGCTGGGCGGTCGCAACGAATTTTGTAATCTTCTGGCCGGTGGCGTTCTGCATGGGGATCTTCATCAGGTCACAGAAGCGCTGGTTGCAGAAGAGTATCGTCTTGTCAGGACCGACGGTCAGAGCGGCTTCATTCATGGTCTCGATAATGAGCCGGTAGGTAAGTTCGGAACCAGTGAGGGAAAAAACCTGATCACCGTGTGGGCCGGCCACTACCAGGGCATCCACCTCGCCGCTACGGATGGCGTCCAGGGTCTGTTCTGCTTCGTCGAGCCGGGTGCGGAGCTGCTCGATCTCCTCAAGCAACGCCTTCTTGGTGCGCAGATCTACGTTCGCCTTGGCGCTCATGCGTTACTTACTCCTGAGGTCAAGGCCGACCAGGACCTTATCCTTATCGGCCATGTTCCCGATGATTTTTCGCAGCGGCAGCGGCAGTTTCTTTATCAGTGTGGGCGCAGCGATGATCTGTTCTCCCTTAGCCAGTACCGGATTCTGGTAGATGTCAATCACCTGCAGGTCGAAACGTCCAGCCAGGTTTTCCTCGCAGATGGCGGTGACGTTGCGGATCGCCTCCTGGGAGCGTGGTGTGAGGCCAGTCACATAGAGGCGCAAGACGTATTGCTGGTTATTGGCGTCCCGGCTCGCGGCTTCCAGAGCCTCCATCGCAGTTTGGGAACGCTTCTTGGTCATTGTATTTCCTTTTTCTCAATTAAATCATTCTCGAAATCGAGCGGATAGAGTGGCTCCTGGTCGGTCCGGCCGCGGAGCTCGTTGACTTCCTTTTTCAATTCGATCATGCGGAGCTCGCGTCCTTCCATGATGCGGTTGAGGCGCGTCAATTCCTCGTTGCTGGCGTTCAGTTCCTTGGTATGAAGCAGTATCACCTCCTCGGCCCGCTTCCGCTCGGTGATGTCGACAAAGGTGATGACAATGCCGGCGATTATCCCCACTGCGTTCCGGTAGGGAAGGACCCGCTTCAGGTAGCACTTGCTCCCATCCTGGGTCGTGACCTCCCGATCGACGACGGTGCGACCCGCGAGGACAGCTGCCGCGTCATCGGAGAAGTTGGGTAAATCGATCTTTCCTGTCAGACGCAGCAAGGGACGGCCGATATCTGCGCTGATCATATCGAATAATCCGGCAATAGCGGGAGTGAATCGTTTGACGTTGAGGTTCAGATCGAGGAAGATGGTGGCAATCTCGGAGTTGCTGAGAAGGTTTTCCAGATCGCTGGTTGCCTGGTTCAGTTCATCCACCTTTTCCGAAAGCTCCGCATTGACCGCCAAGAGTTCCTCGTTCAGGGCCTGGAGTTCCTTCTTGGAAGTCTCCAACTCTTCATTGGTGTATTGCAACTCCTCGTTGGTAGACATCAACACTTCATTGGCCGACATGAACCCTTCATTGCAAGTCTCCAACTGTTCGCACGTGGCCTGGAGCTGTACCAAGACAAACCCACCCGCATCCTTGACCTCCTTCGCCCCCTCTGTTCCGTCACTTCCGGTGCCGGAGAGGATTACCGCTATGGTCCGCGTCCCGGCTTCTGCGGCGAGTAGGCGGAAAAAGTGATCGATGGGAAACCGGCGCTGCTGAGCGTGTTCATCGACTATAAACCGGCCGGAGCTGATGGTCAGACCCCCGGCGGGGGGAATCACGCAGACCGTGTTCTGCCGCAGCGGCATTCCCGCCACGGCGGTCACAACTTCCATCGGGGTACAACGGCCGAGGATCTCGGTGAGGAGCGACGGTGATTCAGGGGCGTGGTGTACGATCACCAGGAAGCAAAAGCCGTTGACGGTTGGCATCACAGCAATAAACTGCTTCAAAGCATCCAACCCTCCGGCGGATGATCCGATGGCCACCACCGTTAGGGGATCCGAAGATATAGCTTCTCCGGTTTCGCCGGCGGGGCGAGCCGCATCATGTACAGGTGCGTTTATAATGTCTTTCTTCTTTGGCAATTTCATCTCCAAATTTGCAAAGAATGTGTGGAGTTTGTGGAGCTACACTCAGCAAGCCCATGTAACTCTCAAAACTCAAGAACAGCTTCACCCAAGTGGTTTGATGTCCAGCCCCACCAGCACCCGTTCGGTGTTGGAGAGGTCGCCGATAATCTTTTTGATCGGAGTGGGGAGTTTTCTGACCAAGGTGGGTATGGCCAGGATCTGGTCTCCCTGAGCCAGTTGAGGATTCACCAACAGGTCGATAACTTCGATACTGTATTTCCCTTCCAGGTATTCTTCGCAAATCCGCTTCAGGTTGTCGAAGGCGGCAATGGATTTGGGTGTCTGGCTTGCAACGTAAAGACGCAGTTGCCAGCGATCATCAGCAAGTGCTGCCTTGCTTTTCCTCGGCGTCTTAGCTTTAGTTTCTCCGGTCATTTGTTGCCTCTCTTTGCACTCTTTGCGTCGATCACCTTTTTGGGAGAAATATCATCCGATTTTCGTGACCGCGCCATAGCCTGGCTTTCTTCAACCAATTCCTCCTGGTGCAGCTTTTCCCTGGCAACGGCCCGCTCCAGATCATCCTTTTCTGCTTCGAAGCTGGTGCGGAGTGCCTCAATCTGTGCTTCGATTACCGCTTTCTTCCGTTCTATATCGCGTTGCATGCGTTCAATCTCCCGATTCCGCTCCAGACTCTCGGCCTTTTCCTTCGCCTCTTGTGCCACCCTGCCAGCACCGGTCAATACCCCGCCTGAACCTACATAGACATCCTGGAGTATGGCACCGTTGTCTGTTAGACGGAACTCCCTGACCTGGTTGGAGTGCTCCATGCCTCGGGATTTGAGGATGTACAGACCACGGTTGCGTTCTCCACTCCCCTCGATTACTTGCAAAAGGAGCCAGGTGTCTATCAGTGATGATATGCCGACATCAGTACGCTCCAGGCTGCCGCCGACAGATGTCAGGTCAGTACAGAAGGCGGTGATGCCCTTCATTTTCAGGAAATCAATCAACCGGGAGAGCATGGACTTGACCTCCATTTCGCTCGCCGCAGCAACCAGATTTGATATTGGATCGACCACGACGATGGACGGCTTGAATCCTTCAATCGCCTTGTGCATGGTCACCAGGTGCATCTCCAGACCGTACAGACTTGGCCGGGAGTTGCGGAATTCCAGCAGTCCTTTGTTCACCCATTGCTCCAGGTCGATGCCGATAGAGCGCATGTTGCGGATGATCTGGTTGCGGGATTCCTCAAAGGCGAAGTAGAGGCAGCGCTCCCCCCTGCGGCAGGCGGCATCGACAAAGTGGGCGGCCATACTCGATTTACCGGTTCCGGCAGTGCCGGTGGCCAGGATGCTGCTCCCCCGGTAGTAGCCTTTTTCTCCCAGCATGGTGTCGAGGCGCGGGATGCCGGAAGAAACCCGTTCGCTTGAGGCAGCATGGTTAAGGCCAATAGAAGAGATCGGCATGACGGAGAAGCCTTGTTCGTCGATCAGGAAGGGGTATTCATTGGTGCCGTGGGCGGATCCGCGGTATTTGACAATGCGCAGGAGGCGTGTGGCGATCTGCCGTTCCACCTTGTGATTAAGGAAGATCACACAGTCGGCCACGTATTCCTCAAGGCCGAAGCGGGTCAGGCTCTTTTCTCCCTGCTCGCCGGTGATGACGGCAGTGACCCCTTTTGATTTGAGGTAGCTAAACAGGCGGCGCAACTCGGCCCGCAGGATCACTTCGTTGGAGAAACCGGAGAAAAGCGCCTCGACGGTGTCGATGGCCACCCGTTTTGCCCCGATGGAATCGATGGCGTGGCCGAGGCGAATGAAGAGCCCCTCAAGATCGTATTCGCCGGTCTCCTCGATCTCACTCCGTTCGATATGAATGTAGTCAAGGGCAATTTTCTTCGCTGTTGCAAGCGCATTCAGGTCGAAGCCGAGTGAGGAAAAATTTTTCGTCAGTTCCTCGGTTTTTTCTTCGAAAGATATGTAGACACCCGGTTCGTTGTACTCTGTCGTACCGCGTATCAGGAATTCCATGGCCAGAAGGGTTTTGCCGCAACCGGTGCTGCCGCACACTAGAGTCGGGCGCCCCTGGGGGAGGCCTCCACCGGTTATCTCGTCCAGTCCCTTGATACCAGTCGGAGATTTCGATAAGATCTCAAGTGATAACATATTAGACAATAACAAGTTTACAGTATCACATTATTTATACTGATCCACTCCCCGCGCACGAACTGCCATTTGCAACGTTATAATTGACATACCGCATCCCAAGCCTTTATCACATACCACTGTTTTCCATAACGAGACTTTATGCCATGTCGTTCACGTATCACCGTATCTGAACAAACCAGTTTGATGGCTCTCCCTGAAAACCAGGACGACCTGATTCGCTACTACACTTTCACCGAATATGACTTGGCCTTGATCCGCCAACGTCGCGGGGATAGCAATCGACTTGGTTTTACCGTGCAACTCTGTCTGTTGCGCAATCCTGGATACGCGTTAACCGGTGACAAGGTCTTGCCGGACCAGTTAATTCAGTGGGTAGCCCGACAAGTTTCGGCAGAATCGGACTCATGGGCAAAATACGGATTACGGGATGAAACTCGACGAGAACATTTCCTGGAGCTGGTCGCATATTCAGGATTGTCAGCATTTGGCCTTCCACACTACCGCTTATTGGTTCATGAGCTGGCAGACCTGGCCATGCAGACTGATAAAGGAATGGTGCTCGCTGGACAAGCATTAGAGATGCTACGAAAACATCATGTTATCCAGCCTGCCCTAACCGTCGTTGAACGGGCCTGTGCGGAGGCCTTAACATATGCCGACCGGCGTATCTCCCGTGCGCTGACCGAATCGTTGACAGAGCAACACAAACATAGTCTCGAGAACCTGTTAAAGATCAAGCCGGAAAGCAATATTACTTGGTTATTCTGGCTGCGCCAGTCTCCGTTGAAAGCGAACTCCCGTTACATTCTGGAATATATAGAACGTCTCAAGACATTTCAATCGTTAGCAATCCTTGATGGTATTGGCCGGGATGTTCACCAAAACAGACTGCTCAAACTGGCACGCGAAGGGGGACAAATGACACCCCGGAATATTAGGAAGTTCGAAAGTGATCGGGCATCAGGTCAGTGAATGTCATGCGAAAAATTGCTAACTTAAATCATTTAGAATACCTTTTGATTCCTCAGCAAGCTACAAAAGATGGCGTGATCTCAGGGCCTTACTTGATTAACCCCTTCAGGAGTAACCATGGAAAACATGACCGCACTACTGGCTAAGCCTGTGCAACTGACCGCCACAGTCAGCGTCATGCATCTTCGCGACAGGAAAAAACAGCTGCAAGCCGAGTTGGACAGCCTCGTCAGGCAATCCTCAGCGCCGGGAGAATCGGCGTCGGCGTTCCATACTGATGCATCAGCCCTCACCTTCGACCGTGAAAGAGAACTCTGCTGCGAGCTTGCAGATGTCATCTCGTTGATCAGGGCTCAGAACGCCAGAAAACGACGTTCAAGAACAAAGATCGACATGGCAGCTACGATAGACGCATCCATAGACATGACACCTCATATCGATCCGTTTTTCGAGGCTCCCATCGATATCACCAGCTGTGTGACAAACTGTGACTCCGACTGTGTAACCAACTGCACTTCCGGCTGCACGCTGGCGTGCGACTCCGACTGCAGGACCGGATGCACCAGCGGTTGCACTTTCTCGAATTCCGGAAGCAATACCGGCAGCTACAACATGACGCCCATGATCACAGCTGACGGACAGACGGATCTTCAGTCGATTCAGGCAAATCATTTTTCGATCGAGTGGAATTGACGCCACGCTCTCTCGTGACGTGCTACCCACTCGACACCCCACTCTGCGTGAAAACGGGCAGTTTATACCGGATAACCGGTAATGAAATGTCCGTTTTCACGGACCATTTTCTATCGTTTCCATGATTGTCTTCATCAGCTGGACGTTAAGCTCTGACGGCGATCATGACAATCTACAACCTGGTAGTTATGAAGGCTGCGGATACGACCCTTTGTATTTCACCGGACTGGCGTCTGAGGTATGACGGCAGCCGTCTGGTAGTTTACAAGTTCAGCATCGAAGAGGTTCAGTGGATGAGCCCATCGTTCAGGGATGCCGTCGCCCTGACGCTGTTCGACGGACTTGCCGACCTGCAGACCGTCACCGGACGCTTTGCGAAAATCCTGGGCTGCCCGCTGGACAAGGCGCAAAAAATTATGCAGGACATCGTTGCCGCCTACTTTCTTTCAGACCTGAAAATCCTGGCGGACCCCAGCACCTTTCCCGGCAGGGAGGTGATCGCCTACGAGCCCGCACACATAAAGCTCTCGGGCAAGACCTATCATCAGAAAAAAAGGCTGGAAGCACCGCTCTCGCTCCTGCTGATGCCTTGCAACTCCTGCGACACCGACTGTATCTACTGCTATGCTGAACGAAAACCGGTCAAGCGCAACGAACACCTGACGGCCTCACGTTGGAAAGAGCTGATCGACGAAGCGGCTTCAGCAGAGATCCGAATAGCCACGTTCTCCGGCGGCGATCCGGTCAGATATCCCGGCATCCTCTCCATCATCGACCGGCTCATTGCCAGAGAGTTCATTTTTTCCATGACCACCAAGGCTCACGTTTCGCTCCCGTTCGCATCCCGACTGCTCGATATGGGTTTCGGACAGCGCGACTTTCAGGTCAGCATCGACGCCTGGTCAGATATTCTTGCCGACCACATGGTCAAACGGCCGGGGTATAAAGCAATTGCTGTCGACAGCATCAGGAACCTGTTGCGACGAGGCATCTGCGTCCGAACCAACTCTGTCTGTACACCACTCAACCTGCATGATGTCCCGAACCTGCTCATGAACCTGGCGAAACTGGGCGTACGCAAGTCGAGCATCGCCATTTACGGCCGGTCACTGTTCCGGCACGATGACGACCTTTTCCTGTCCGAGGAGAATATTGCCTGGCTCAGGGGGCAGGTCGAAGAGGTACGGAAACAGTTTCCCGACTACGACATCAAGTTCAATGGTGCCACCATCGATTACAACGCCATTCCGGAGGAGGAGAAAACCCGTCGATGGAAAGACCGTTCACACTGCAGCGGCGGCTCATCGGCGATGACCATCTGCGCTGACGGAAGAGTCATCCTGTGCGAACAGATGCCCCAGGAGGAGCAGTACAGCGCCGGCAACGTGAAAACCCAGGGGCTGATCGAAGTCTGGAACTCCAACAGAATGAAAGAGCTGGCGTTCCCGCCAAAAGAAAAGTTCATCGGCACCGTCTGCGAAGATTGCGAAGAGTTCGACGAGTGCCACTACGACTATGGCTACTGTTTCCGCGACGCCCTCAATGCCTATGGCACTGTATTCGGACCACCACCGAACTGCCCCAAGGCTCCGGAGTCTCCCCGGTTCGCATAAACACACGACACGGCATGGTCAGAGCACGGTCAGCTCCTGCCTGCTCTCCCATGCCTGCTGGTATCGCCCGTCCATTTCGAGCAACTGCCGGTGGCTTCCCGACTCGACAATACGCCCGTTCTGCATGACGTGAATGACATCCGCCTGCATGGTCGTCGCCAGCCGGTGGCTGATGATGAGCACCGTGCAGCCTGCGGCAAGCTCCCGGAACCGGTCGAACCACTTTGATTCCGACCAGACGTCGAGCATGCTGGTCGGCTCGTCGAGAATGATCAGTTTCGCTCGCCGCAGGAACGCCCTTGCAAGCGCGACCCGTTGCCATTCCCCCGCACTCAGCTCCGCCCCGCCAAACCATTTTCCGAGCACCGTATGAAACCCTTCAGGCAACGCCCTGATGATTTCGGCAGCCCCTGATGCTTCGGCAGCCCTTTCGATCTCCGCCATCGCTGACGTTCTTCTGATATCGCCATGGGCAATGTTCTCCGCGGCACTGACATGGTAACGCATCGGTTCCTGGAACAGCACCGTGATCTGCCGCCGCCAGTCTGACTGGCGAAGCTTCCGGATATCGAGACCATCCACCGTGATACGGCCACGATCGGGATCGTAGAAACGGCACAGCAGCTTGATGAGGGTCGTCTTTCCCTCTCCGTTCTCCCCGATAACGGCCGCGATCTCGCCTGCCCTAAGTTTGAGATCGAACCCTTGAAGCAGCGCTCGTTCGCAGCCGGGATAGTGAAAATCGAGCGATTCGAAGCGGATGCCGTCTTCCATGGGTGGAACCGGAAGCGGATTTTCGGGATCCCGGATCACGGGTTCGGTTGTGAGCAGTTCGAACAAGTTTTCGAGAAACAGCATGTTCAGGTAAATGTCGCCAGCGTTCCGAAGGAGGTTGGACATGAGCCGCTGACCCTGCCCGAAGGCCTGGTAAAAGAGTACGATGTCTCCCACACCTGCCCGCCCGGCAATCGTTCTGGAGACCATCCATAGCATGCCGGTTCCTGTAGTCAGAATGGCTAGTATACCCGCAACGAGCTCCGTGACCAGTTTTCCGGTCTCGAGCGACCGTTTTCCATGCCGTAACGTCGCACGCAATTGCTGGTACGACAACCGGTAATGGTCACCGAGATCGAAGAACCGCAACTCCTGCGCAGCCTCGCGCGTCGTGAGGAGCCAGTCGTAATAGTCGCAGCGGCGTTCATCGGAGGTGTTCTTGCGCCGCCACTCCTCCATGCGCCCGGCATGTCGCACCGTCACCCACAAGGCCGGCACGGTGCCCGCAACGAGGAGCAGCGGCACCCAGAAAGCGTAAGAGGAGAGCAGCGTCACCATGCCGGCGAGCGTGATGGTGTTCTGACCGAGGCTCCCCATGCTTTCAAGCAGATTGATCGGCCGGCTCACGGCATCGGCTCGAGCGCGATGCAAGCGGTCATAGCCGGACGGAGAGTCAAAAAAACTCAGGTCGAGCACCGTAACCCGGTCATGGATCAACCCTCCCATGTAATCCTGGATGAGGCCCCCCTGAACGGTGCGCACCCATTGCCCGACGCTCTGGAGCACCTGGCCGAAGAGCATCAGCAGCCCAAGCGTGACTACAGGCATGAAAATCGCCGTCGAACTCGACAGCGACTGAGCAGAACTGGTGGAGACAGTCGAAGCGAGGAGGTCCACCACCTGCCGGGTCATATTGACCGTGATCACGGGCAGTACACCCTGCACGACGAGAAGCAGCAACCACATGACCATCCATCCCCCGGATGCCTTCCAGACCAGACGTAACGTTTTCGGGATATAGCTCGCCTGCCGCTGCAAGCGCCCCATGCTGGAATTGTCACTACTCATGGGTACCACATCGTTATTACTCCGGCGATCACCCGATTTTATTGCGCCCCTCTGGTCACCTGAACCTCTATCAAGTCTGCGATAGAAACTAAACATATCAAACCCCGGTGACGTGACCTAAAGATATCAGGTGACGTTTGATAGTCGTGGTAGCAGACCGTGGGACGTTATACCGTGAGCGAAATAACATCTGCAAAACAGACATCCTCCAAAAACTCAAATCTGGAGTAGTGCTTGGCTATAGGTAATTGCATACGCACGTGAGCTACAACTGAGATCTCGGGTCTCGGATTGAACCTTGCGATTCAGTGGTCGTATGGAAAGAACTTCATAAACTCGACGACGAGGCTTACAAGTTCTATGTACGCAAGATATCGATTGAACGGAAGATAAGCGGTAATGATTCAGGGGATTCAGGGGAGGATGAAGGAGTTCCTGACACAAAATATCCTGCTCGGTCTTGCAGCTTTACGAGGCTTGGGCGGTTGAAGATTCGAATTTCTGACCTCTTACGTGTCGGAATGGTGCATTGATTTCATCAATTTTCTATTCCTTGTTTTTCCCTGAATTATTTTCGTCAATGCGTGCAAGGCCCAGAACTGAAAGAGGTTATCAGTCATCAGATGTGCCTAAAAGCGAGAATATCACTGATGATTTCGCTTTTAGCAGGGATTTCTGCGGCAGAGAGAAGTGATCGAATGACTGTCAGTGCCGCAACAAGAAAAGCTTCCGGAAAACCGGGAGCTTTTTTTGTTACAGGAAGTGCGGATCGGGAAGTGGAGGGAAGAGAACCCGAAAGGAGGGTTCGAAAATGTCCCTGGGGGACATTTCGACGACGAGCGTAGCGAGAAGCCCCGAGAAGTCGATGTGGAGTTCTGAGGAGGGGTTCGCTCGGGTACTAACGTCAGAACAGCTTTGATGCTTATCTATAACC
>Ga0326732_1000072_pt1 | contig 22380 bp, 22 predicted proteins | sample MHFSIPfraction_4_FD_207644 | JGI IMG/M metagenome (GOLD analysis project Ga0326732, IMG submission 207644) | Lab enriched peat soil microbial communities from Michigan Hollow, Ithaca, NY, United States - MHF12FN SIP fraction | ecosystem: Environmental > Terrestrial > Soil > Wetlands > Peat...
CCGTGAACTGGACCGGCCGGGGCCGCCCGTTGATGACCATCGGCTCGTAGACCCACTGCCGCACGGCGTCGATGGCCGCCTGATCGAGAAGAGGGATCGATCTCAGGATCTTGACGCTGATCACCCGCCCGTAGACGTCGGTCGTCGCGTCGACGATGACGATGCCTTCGACCCGGGCCTGGCGGGCGATCTCCGGATAGATCGGGGCCACTTCCCGGACGAGCTTGGGCGGCTTGATGTCGCCGATGGCCCGCACGGGCGCCTCGACCTCGCCGACGACACCGCCGAGCACGCCGCCGACGACGCCGCCGAGCACGCCGCCGACGACGCCGCCTTCGACGCCGCCTTCGACGCCGCCCTCGACACCCACGTCGGAGAGCGTCTCTTCAGCGATCTGCTCGGGGATCTCGACCGGGGCGACCAGGCGTCCCGCTTCGGTCGGGGCCGCGGTCTGGACGCGCTTGATCCGGGCGCTCGTCGATGTCGCCTTCCGCTTGGCCGGCGGCGGCGGCGGCGGGGGCGGCGGCGGCGGGGGCGCCAGGAACGCGCTATAGACCTCGACCGTCGGCAGAGCGCCGGTCGAGAGAAGCGGGAGAACGATGGCTGTGACGATGAGAACGATGTGGAGGATCAGCGCGATCGGAAAGATCAGGGCTTTCCGCGTCGTGCCCTTCTCGCCGACGAAGAACGAATCCTTGAAGAGAGAGGGTACGGGGGGTGCGCTGACGGGCTTTTTAGCTTCCGCCATGATGCTTACCTCATCCTCGGAAAGTTACAGAAACTCACGGTCAGCAGTATAGAATAAAAAAACCCCTTTGACAAGGAAAATTTATCTCCGCGCGGCTTTTTTTGTCCCGAACAATTGCTGCCACCAGAGGACGACCGGGCAGGACAGATAGACCGTCGAATAGACGCCTTCGATCGTCCCGATGAGCATCAGGAAGGCGAAGTCGTTGATGACCTCGCCCCCGAAGAAGAACAGGGCCGCGACGGTCATGAAGACCGTGCCCGAGGTGATGATCGTCCGTCCCAGGCACTGGTTGATGCTGACGTTCATGACGTCTTCGAGGCCCCTGCCGCGAAGGAGCTTCTGGTTCTCCCGGACTCGGTCGAAGATGACGATGGTGTCGTTGATCGAGAAACCGACAATGGTCAGGATGCCGGCGATGATGGGCAGGTTGATCTCGCGGTTCGTGAACGAGTAGACGCTCATCGTGATCAGGACGTCCTGGCCCAGGGTGAAGATGGCCGCGACGCCGTTGGCGAGCTTGAAGCGCAAGGCGATATAGACGAGCATGCCGATGAGCGACCAGATGGTCGCCTGGACGGCCTTGCGGCGGAGGTCGGCCCCGACCTGGGGGCCGACGGTCTCACGGCTCATGACGGCCATCTTGCCGAGGTAAGTTTTGTCCTTGAGGAAGGTCTGGATCTCGGGCTTGAGCCCGATCCCGGCGATGTCCTGATAATCGGTGATGATGCCGGTCTGGTTGCGGTGGGCCATGATCTTCTGGGCGGCATCGGGGCCGGACCCGGGGAAGGAGCTTTCGAGGAGCCCGGTGAGGGTCTTCTCATCGACGGTATTGAGGTCGATGAGGCCTCGGGCCTTCTCGGCCTTCCCGTCGTCGCCCTTGAGGGCGGCGACGATCTTGTCGGCCAGGACCTCGTGGGCCTCGAGCTGGGACTGGTCATTGGCCTTCGTGCTGACGATCTCCACGGCCCGGATCTGGAATTCCCGGCCCGTCTTGCCCGACGATTGGACCTGGCTCTTGCCCAAGCCGACGGTTCCGAGAAGGTCGCGGATCTGGCCCTCGTTCGAAGGGCTCTTGAGCATGATCCTGAGCAGGGTGCCTTCCCCGAAATCGACGCCGAGCTTGAGGCCCTTGAAGACGGTGATATTGAGGACCCCGGCGAGGACGATGGCGATCGTGATGGCCAGGGCGACGTACTTGTATTTCAGGAACGGGATGCTGGGGGTTTTGAAGAGTTGCATGTCAGATACTCAGCTTCTTGGCGGATTTCTTGACCATCAGGTCGAAGAGAAGATGCGAGACGAAGACGGCCGTGAAGAGATTGGCGAGCAGGCTGATCGTCAGGGTCACGGCGTAACCCCTGATGGGGCCCGTGCCGAACTGAAAGAGGAAGACGGCCGAAATGATGGTTGTCAGGTTGGAGTCGAAGATGGCCGAGAAGGCCCTGGCAAAGCCCTGGGAGACGGCGCTGACGACGCCCTTGCCGATCGCCAGCTCCTCCTTGATGCGCTCGAAGATGAGGACGTTGGCGTCGACGGCCATGCCGATGGACAGGATGATGCCGGCGATGCCGGGCAGCGTCAGGGCGGCTTTGAAGTAGGCCAGGGCGCCGAAGAGGATGAGCACGTTGAGGATCAGCGCGGCGACGGCATTGAACCCGGAGAGCTTGTAGAAGACGACCATGAAGGCCATGACGGCGACGATGGCGACGAGCCCGGCCATGAGTCCCTGGCGGACCGAGTCAGCGCCCAACGCAGGACCGATCGTCCGCTCCTCGAGGTACTTGATGCCGGCCGGCAGCGCGCCGGCCTTGAGCACGATGACCAGGTCGTCGGCTTCCTCCGGCGAGAACCGGCCGCGGATGATGCCGCCCGACGTGCGGGAGATGCGGTCCTCGACGACCGGGGCGGACTGGACCTTCTTGTCGAGGATGATGGCGATCTGCTTGCCGACGTTGGCGCCGGTGACCTGCTCGAAGCGGGCCCCGCCGTCGGAATTGAGAGAGAAGGCGACGGCCGGGTTGTTCCACTCGTCCTGGGTCCGGCGGATGGTCCTCAGGTCCTTGCCCGTGACCACAGCGACCTTATTGACCAGATAGAAGCCGCCCTGGCCCCGCTTGGGATCGCCCTTGAGGACCTCGGCGTCGTCCGGGACCTGTCCGTTCGTGGCCTGGAGGAGGGTCGCCTCGTCGGCGGCCGGGCCGGCCTTGACCAGCTTCCACTCGAGGACGGCGGTGACCTTGATGAGCTCCTTGACCCGGTCGGGGTCGTCGACGCCCGGCAGCTCGACGATGATCTTGTCCGTGCCTTGTCGCTGGACGAGGGGCTCGGAGACGCCCAAGCCGTTGACGCGGTTATCGATCGTCGTCCTGGCCTGGCTGACCGCCTCGTCGCGGAGGGTCTGGGCGACGAGGGGCTTGAGGGCCAGGTTGGCCCTGTCGCCTGTGAACGTGTACTCCCAATCCCGGGTGTACTCGTCAAAGAGGTCGCGGGTCTTGGCTTCCTGGTCGGCCAGGGAGCCTTGGACGGCGATCCGGCCGAGCCCTTGCTTGGTGATCTTCTCGAAGGTGATGCTGTTCTTCTTGAACAGGTCTTCGAGCCGGGAGATCTCCTGGTCCGTTTCCATGTTGATGGCGTCGTCCGTAAGGACCCCGAGGGTCAGGTGGATGCCGCCCTTGAGGTCGAGGCCGCGCTTGATCTTCTGGTCGTTGAAGGGGTAGGCGAGGAAGATGGCCCCGCCGATGATGATCAGCGTCAGGGCGACCTTCCATTGCAGGTTCTTTTTCATGGGATTATCACTCTCGCGAGGGATTCAGGGGCCGGAAGGGAGCGCCGTCCCTCCTCCTGGGGCCTCATTCGCCTTCGAGTCTGTCGGTGGCGCCGCGGATGACGCCCACGGCGCTCTTGGTGATCTTGATGTTGGTGTTGGAGGCGATCTTAAGCTCGATCAGGTCCTTCTGGACGCCCATGATCGTGCCGAAAATGCCGGCGGTGGTGATGACCCGGTCTCCGGGCTTGAGGTTGTCGACGAGCTCCATGTGCTTCTTCTGCTTCTTCCTCTGGGGCATGATGATGAGGAGGTAGAAGATGACGAAGACGAGGACGAAGGGCAGCAGGGCTCCCAGCATATTGGGACGGGCACCCTGCGCCGCTCCGGTCTGACCGGCCAGGTTCGCGATGGCTCCAAAGATCATTTCGGTTCTTCCTTTTGAGAGGCGTTCGGTATCAAACTCTTCTTCAGGGAATCGAAGGAGTCGGATTGAATAGAATGGCGTATTTTGCGAAAGATGTCAAGATAGAAATAGAGGTTGTGAAGGGTGTTCAGGACGGCCGAGGTGATCTCGCCCCGCTCGAACAGGTGGCGGAGGTAGGCCCGGCTGAAGTTGCGGCAGGTGTAGCAGCCGCAGGCCTCGTCGAGGGGCCGCTCGTCGCGGGCGTACTTGACGTTCTTGATGGCCACCCGGCCGGCGCTCGTGAAAAGCGTGCCGTTGCGGGCGTCCCGGGTCGGCAGGACGCAGTCGAAGATGTCGACGCCCCGGGCGACGGCCTCGACGATGTCCTCGATGTAGCCCATCCCCATGAGGTAGCGGGGCCGGTCGGCCGGGAGGAGCCCTTGGCCGAGCTCGAGCGTCTCGAAGAGCTGGGTTTTCGGCTCTCCCAGGCCCAGCCCGCCGAAGGCGTACCCGGAAAAATCCAGCTCCAGGAGGTCCTCGATCGACCTCTTCCGAAGGTCGGCGTGGACGCCGCCCTGGCAGATCCCCCAGAGCTGCTGCCGAGTGTCATATCCCGCAAAGCGGGCCTTGGAGCGGCGGGCCCAGAGGCCCGTCAGCCGGACCGCTTCCCGCAGCGATTCTTCGGAATACGGGTAGGGGGGAAAGTTGTCGAGGCACATCAGGATATCGGTCCCGAGACGGAGCTGGAGGTCGACCACGTCCTCGGGCCGGAGGACGATCTTCGTGCCGTCGAGGTGCGAGGCGAAACGGACGCCGTCGTCGCTGACGCGGACGAGGGGTGACAGGCTGTAGATCTGGAAGCCGCCGCTGTCGGTCAGGATGGGCCGGGGCCAGGAGATGAACTTGTGCAGCCCGCCCAGGGCCTCGACGGTCTCGACGCCCGGACGGAGGGCCACGTGATAGGAGTTGACGAGCATGATCTCCGCGCCGAGGCTCTCGAGCTGGGCGTGGGTCAGCCCTTTGACCGTGCCCTGGCTCCCGACGGGCATAAAGGCGGGCGTCTCGACGGCGCCGTGGGGCGTCTGGAGGACGCCCGTCCTGGCCGCCGAGCCGGAGTCTTGCGCGGTCACCCGGAAGGCGGAGCTCATGCGGCGAACCGGAAATAGATGATGTCGCCGTCCTGGACCACGTAGTCCTTGCCCTCGAGGCGGATGGCCCCGGCGTCCTTGGCCGCCTGGAGCGTGCCGTGACGGAGGAACTCGGCCGAGGAGATGACCTCGGCCCGGATGAAGCCTTTGGCGATATCGGAATGGATGGCCGCGGCGGCCTCGGCGGCGGGAGCGTTCTTCCTCACCGTCCAGGCCCGGACTTCGTCCTTGCCGATGGTGAAGAACGAGAGGCGGTCGAGGAATGAGACCGCCTGTCCGGCGAAGAGGGGGGCGCTCATTTCGGAAAGCCCGTACTCGGCCATGAAGGCCTGCCGTTCGGCGGCGTCGAGCTCGGCCAGATCCGCTTCGATTCGGCCGCAGAAGGCCAGGACCCGCCGCCCCGGTGCGGACATGTCCCTCCGGGACGTGTCCCCGTTTGGCGAGAGGAGATTGGGGAACAGGGCCTCGGGACTCCGGACGGACGCGAGGTCCTTTTCGTCGAGGTTGATAAAGTGGAGAAGGGGCTTGAGAGTGAGAAAAGCGTGGCTGCGGATGAGCTTCTCTTCGGCCGCCGCCATCGGGACGGCGCGCAGGCCCCGGCCCGATTCGAGGGCCGGACGGAGCCTTAGGAGGAGCTCCCGCTCCTTCTCGCCCTCAGGGTCCTTCATCTTCTTCAGGTCTTTCTCGAGCCGCTCCAACCGGCCGTCGGCCAGGACGAGGTCGGCCAGGAGGAGCTCTTCCTCCATGCTGCGGATGTCGGCGGCCGGGTCCACCCGGCCGCGAGGGTGGGGGATGTCGTCGTCGGCGAAAGCGCGCACGATGTGGACGAGGCCGTCCGCCTTGCGGAGGTGGCCCAGGAGGAAGCTCGTCTTGACCTCGCCGAAGGAGATCCCGACAAGGTCGGTCAGGTCGAGCGCGGCGGCGATCTTCGTCTTCTCCGGGTAGGCGGCGGCGATCCGGTCCAGGCGGGGATCGGGCAAGGCGACGGCGCGCACGTTCGGCTCCCGCTTGCCGTCGTCATAGGCCCGGACCGCGGCGTGGGCGCCGGCAAGGAGGTTGAACAGCGTCGTCTTGCCCGTCTTGGGGTAGCCGAACAGGGTCACATTCACGGGATTAGTTAAGCCGGATTGGCCGGGAGTGTCAAGGCAGACGAGATCGCTGAGCGATCTCGTGCGGAATTCCGGGTTTCAGGGATATTCGGGACATAACCCATTTCTCTGGAAATGGGATTGTGTCCCAGGAATATCCCCGTCGTGTCCAGGAATTGCGCAGGGCGGAAACGTCCTTGAAGTTCCCGGCGTTTTCATCTATAGTATCCTCTTTTATCATCGAGAGAGACATGGACAAAGACAAGAAGAAAAGAGACAAGAGCCTCTTCCGGGAATACTTCGAGCTGATCGCCGAGACGGCGGTCTTCGTCTTTTTCGTCATGACCTTCGTCGTCCAGGCCTTCCAGATCCCGACCGGCTCCATGGAACCGACACTCCTCGTCGGCGACTTCCTGCTGGTCAACAAGCTCGCCTACACCCGGCCCGTCCTGCCGCTCGAGGGGGCGATCCTGCCCCGCAAGCCGCTCGCGCGGGGCGACATCGTCGTCTTCAAGTACCCCAAGGACCTGACCAAGGACTTCGTCAAGCGCGTCATCGCCCTCGAAGGGCAGAAGGTTGAGGTCAAGGATAAGCAGGTCTACGTCGACGACAAGCCGCTCGACGAGCCCTACAAGGTCCACATCGACAGCCACGTCAACTCCAAGAACGATTTCTACAGCTACGACGACGTCATCCGCGACAACTACGGTCCCGTCACCGTGCCGCCGGGGAACCTGTTCGTCATGGGCGACAACCGCGACAACAGCATGGACAGCCGCTACTGGGGCTTCGTGCCCCTGGCCTCGATCAAGGGCCGGCCCTGGGTCATCTACTTCTCCTACAAGGCCGAGCGGGACGCCTGGCAGAAGACCGGGGTCCGCGACCGCCTCAAGAAGCTGGTCAGCTTCGTGCCCAAGGCCCGCTGGGGCCGCATGCTCCGTATCATCAATTAGCCCTCGGGGATCATCTTCGTTCGCTGCGGTGATTCTTCACGCCGGTGCGTTCGTCGGACTCGGCGCCAAAACAACTCGCTCGGCGTGCGCTACGCCTCGCTCAAACACGTTTTGGCGGTTTCCTCTGAAACTGCCCTCATCCGACTCCGAACCGGCTAAATCACCGCTTATGCTCGCTCAGATGATGCCCTCGGCCCCAGTTTCAGCGGTCGTCTTGTCTCTAGTGGAGTCGCCGACATTCCGGACTTGATGGGCAGATCGAGTGTTAAGGATGGTGGCGCAGGGGCGATGCCCGGAGGAGCGGCAGGGAGCGGAGCTTGCGGAGCGACCATCAGAAGCGCGACGGAGAGGCTCGGAGGAGCGCTTCTGGGAAATATCTTCATAAAGACGCTTATTCAAGATATCTATCAGAATTGCGGCTTCGAGCACTCAGCCACTATTCTGCAGGTCGCTCCGAAGACTCCGCTTCCCGCCGGAGGCCCGGGTCCGTGCGGGTTTGGCGCGCCGGGCCAAACCCGCGACCCGACGGAGCGGCACGCCCCGAGCCGAGAAGTCCTTAAAAGCGAGATCTGACTGAAGAGGTCGGTTGACCGACCTGGGGGAAACGCCTAACATGGGGTCATTATGAGGCAGGCGTGAAGAAGGCGGCGCTCGTCACGGGCCACGAGCACCTCGACGGCGCGATCGAAGAGATCGTCTTCTACAATCCCGACAACGGCTACACGGTCGCGAAATTCCTGACCGACGGCGGCGAGACGCTGACCATCGTTGGCGCCTTCCCGCCGCTCTCTCCGGGCGAGGTCCTGCGCATCCGCGGCGGCTGGGAGCTCAATCCGCGGTTCGGCCGCCAGTTCAAGGTCGACCACTTCACCATGACCCTGCCGGCCTCGGCGGTGGGCATCGAGAAATTCCTGGCCTCCGGGCTGGTCAAGGGCATCGGTCCCGTGCTGGCCGGCCGGATCGTCGGAAAATTCGGCGCCGGCACGATCGACATCCTGACCCGGGAGCCCGACCGGCTGCGCGGGGTCGGGGGCGTCGGCGCGGTCAAGCTCAAGGAGATCCGCCGGTCCTGGGCCGAGCACCAGGACATCCGCGACCTGATCATGTTCCTCCAGGAGCACGGCGTCTCGACCAGTCTGGCCACGAAGATCTACCGGCAGTACGGCGACCGGTCGTTCACCGTCCTTCGGACCAACCCCTACCAGCTCAGCCTCGACATCTGGGGCGTCGGGTTCAAGACCGCGGACCAGATCGCCCTCAAGCTCGGCCTGGACCCTGCTTCTCTCGAACGGGTCAAGGCCTATGTCCTCTATCTCCTCGAAAAGGACAACGAGCAGGGGCACGTCTTTTCGTCCGCGGCGGATGTGGCCGAGAAGTGCGCCGCCGACCTGGACGTTCCCGCCGAAAAGGCCGCGCAGGCCCTCGACTCGCTTATCAAGGGCGCCAAGGTCGCGGCCGAGGATTGGGCCGGCGGCCGGGCTCTGTATCTGCCCTTCTTCTATCAGGCCCAGGAAGAGGTCGCCCGTTCCATCCACAATCTGGCCGGATTTCCCTGCCGGGCGCCCGACTTCGAGCTCGACAAGGCCATCGCCGAAACCGAGAAGGATCTCAACCTGACCTTTTCGCCCCTCCAGCGCACGGCCATCCGGCAGTCGTTCGAGCGGAAGATCCTGGTCATCACCGGGGGGCCCGGAACGGGCAAGACGACGATCATCCGCGCCATCGCCGACATCTTCCGCAAGTGGGGCAAGGACGTCCTCCTGGCCGCCCCGACCGGCCGCGCCGCCAAACGCCTGGCCGAGGCGACGGGCCAGGACGCCCGGACGATCCACCGCGTCCTCGAATTCCAGCCCAAGAAAGGGACCTTCAAGCGGAACGAGGGGAACGCCCTGCCCGGCGAGGCCCTGGTCGTCGACGAGTTCTCGATGGTCGACCTGCCGCTCATGTTCCATCTCCTCAAGGCCGTCCCGCCGTGGATGCGGCTCATCCTCGTCGGGGACAAGGACCAGCTCCCTTCGGTCGGGCCGGGGAACCTCCTCCACGACATCATCGAATCGGGCACGGTGGATGTCGTCCGGCTCGACGAGATCTTCCGTCAGGAGAAGGAAAGCCTCATCGTTGTCAACGCCCACCGGGTCAATCAGGGCCTGGCCCTGGTCCGCGCGCCCCGGGAGGACAAGGACGCCGATTTCTACTTCATCCGTCAGGACGACGAGCGGAAGGCCTTCCAGACGATCTGCAAGATGTGCGCCTCGAGCATCCCCGCCAAGCTCGGCCTGAGCCCGCTCTCGCCGCAGATCCAGGTCATCAGCCCGATGTACAAGGGCCTCGTCGGCGTCGACAATCTCAACACCGAGCTCCAGGCCCGGCTCAACCCCGGGGGAGAGGGCCTGCAGGTCGGGACGCGCGTCTTCCGGGCCCGCGACAAGGTCATGCAGGTCCGGAACGATTACGACAAGGACGTCTTCAACGGCGATATCGGGTCCGTCCTCCACGCCGACCGGGCCAAGTACCGTCTTTACGTCGATTTCGAAGGCCGGACGGTCTGCTACGAGAAGGACGAACTCAACGACGTCACCCTGGCCTACGCCGTGTCCGTCCACAAGGCCCAGGGCAGCGAGTACCAGGCCGTCATCATGCCCCTCCTGACCCAGCACTTCATCATGCTCCAGCGCAACCTCTTTTATACGGCGTTGACGCGGGCCAAGAGGCTGAGCGTCGTCATCGGCTCGTACAAGGCCCTCTGGATCGCCATCAAGAACGACAAGCCGGTCAAGAGGAACTCGCTGCTCAAGGACAAGCTCGCCCTCCTCGGCGCGGCCTAGCCCGCGATCGCCGGCCTGTCCTAAAGATTCCTGCGACACGGCCGGAAAATTCGGGACATAACCCTTTTCTCTGGAAAAGGGATTGTGTCCCAGGAATTTTCCATGTCATGTCCCGGAATCTCACCCCTTCCGTCCGGTCGTCCCGGCCCGGCGATCGCGGGCGCGTTGACTCCCCGCCTCGATAGGCTATAATGATGCCGCCCGCGAATCCCGGGCGCGAGAAAGGACCGCCGACCTTGGCCGAGAAGCGCTTCGATTCCGTCGCCGACATCATCGCTTTTGCCGTCCGGAGGGAGATCGACGCCGCCGAAGGATACGCCAGGATCGCCGCCAAGGCCACGACCCCCGGACTGCGGGAGCTCGCCGACGACCTCCGCCGGCAGGAGGAGTCGCACCGTCATCTGCTCGAAGGTCTGACCGCGGGAGCGATCTGCGGGCTCGGGACCTCCTCCGTGCCCGACCTCCGCATCGTCGACGCCCTGGCCGACGAAAAGATCTCGGGCGACATGTCCATCCAGGACATGCTCATCTTCGCCGCCAAGAAGGAGGCCCGGTCGATCGATCTCTATGAATCCCTGGTCCGGCGGGCCGGGGGTTCGGGGTCCGAGCGGGTGTTCCTTTTCCTGGCCGGCCAGGAGCGCGAGCACAAGCTCAAGATCGAGACCGAGTACGAAAAGCAGGTCCTCAAGGAAAACTGAAAGGAGAAGGCCATGGACAAGTATGAATGCACAGCCTGCGGCTATATCTATGATCCGGCCGTGGGCGATCCGGACCACGGCATTCCGGCCGGAACACGCTTCGAGGACCTTCCCGATTCCTGGGTCTGTCCTCAATGCGGCGTTCCCAAGGACCTGTTCGTCAAGATCGGCTGAGCTCCGGCCGAGGCACTAACGAGCGTGAACGTCCTCATCGTCGGCAACGGGCTGGCGGGCACGCTGGCCGCCAAGACCATGAGGGAGCTCGATGAGGGCGTCGAGATCGAAATCTTCGGGGAAGAGCGGCACCCTTACTATCCACGTCCCAACCTGATCGAGTATCTGGCCGGGCGGCTGGCCCCGGACAAGCTTTTCGCCTTCCCGGACGGATGGTCCGAGAGGCAGAGGATCGCGGTCCGGCTCGGAGAGAAGGTCGCCCGGATCAGGCCCGGGGAGCGGAAGATCCAGACGGTCTCGGGGCTCGAGCGGCCCTACGATGTCCTGCTTCTCGCGACCGGCGCCCGAGCGGCCCTGCCCAGGGTCGAGGGGACCGGCAAGCCGGGCGTCTTCGTGCTGAGGACCCTCGACGACGCCAACGACCTCATCCGGCATCTCGAAAGCCATAGGCGTGTCGTCGTCCTCGGCGGCGGGCTGCTCGGCTTGGAGGTCGCCCGGGCGATCCGCAGCCGGGAGGCCGAGGTGGTCGTCATCGAGTACTTCGACCGGCTCCTGCCCCGTCAGCTCGATCCTGCGGCCGCGGCCCTTCTCAAGGCCCAGATCGAGCGCGGCGGCGTCTCCATTCGGCTGGCCACGATCGCCAGGGAGATCCTGGGCGCCGACAGCGTCCTGGGCGTGCAGCTGGAGTCCGGCGAAAGGCTGGCGGCGGATACCGTCGTCATTGCCGCGGGCATCGTGCCGGAAGTCTGCCTGGCCAAGGACGCCGGCCTCGAGATCGGCCGCGGGATCGTCGTCGACGACCGCATGAGGACCTCCAGCCCCGCCATCTTCGCCGCGGGGGACGCTGCGGAGCACCGGGGCCGGATCCACGGGATCATCCCGGCGGCCTTCGAGCAGGCCCGCGCCGCCGCCTTTGCCATGTTGGGCCAAGACAAGCCCTACACGGGCACGATGCCGATCAACACCCTCAAGGTCGCCGGGATCTACGTGACCTCCGTGGGCGAGATCGATGCCCGGGGGGAGGGCTACGAGGCGCTCGTCCGCTCCCTGCCCGAAGCCGGGGTGTACAAGAAGATTGTCCTCCGCGAAGGCCGCCTGGTCGGCGGGATCTGGATGGGCACAAAGAAGGGGGCCGCCGAGATCGGACGGCTCGTCGCGGTGGGGAAGCACCTCGGGCCCCTGAAGAAGGACCTGCTCGAGGACGATTTCGATTTTTCGGAGATCCTATGAAGAACAAACAGGCTGTCATCGTTTCGACCCTAGTTCTGGCCCTCGCCGCACCGGCCCTGAGCGAGGTTAAATACGGGGGCTATCTCTCGCTCGAGTACATCAAGGGTCAGGCGGAGAGCTCCTTTCCCCACGGGTCGATCGAGAACCCGCTGGTCGGCTTTCTGGCCGCCGGGCAGCTGGGCGAGAAGTTCGCCTTCACCGTCGAGGTCCGCGCCCTCGGCGTGACCGAGTTCGACCTCGACCAGGCCTGGGCGGGATTCGTGCCGTCCCAGGCTTTCAGCGTACGGGTCGGGCTCTATCTCGTTCCCTTCGGCGCCTGGAACACGGCCAGCCGTCCCCACGAGACGCTCCTCATCCGCACGCCCCTCAATCTGGAGTTCCTGTATCCGTCGAGCTGGCGGGACCTGGGCGTTCTTGTCCAGGGTCAAATCGGAGCGCTGTCCTACGCGGCCTACCTCGGCAACGGCCTGGCCGAGGGCGAAACGTCCGCCGCCATCCAGCAGTTCCGAGACAACAACACGGACAAGTCCAAGGGTGGCCGGCTCGGCCTCCTGATCGGGCAGGGCTTCAAAGCCGGCGTCTCCTACTACACCGGCAAGTATGACGCCCAGGACATGCGCGATCTCACTCTCGAAGGCGCCGACCTGTCCTGGGCCGCCGACCAATGGGAGGTCCACGGCGAGTACACCAAGGCCTTCCTCGAAAACCCTCAGCCGTATGAAAGAGGCACGTCCGAGGGCTATGCGATCTGGGCGTGCATGGGGTTCAAGAGCCTCCAGCCGGTCGGCAGCTTCCAGAAGCTCAAGTTCACCGACCCTTTTCACAACGGCGGCATCGCCCTCGATCAGAGCCGCTGGACCTTGGGCCTTCGCTATGTCCTGAGCCAAACGCTCTTTATCAAGGCCGAGTACGACTGGAACAATGAAAAGGGGACCGTACTCAAGAACAATCAGTGGCAGGTCCAGGCCGGCCTGAGCTTCTGAGCCTTGAGTCGGAGGGGGCGTTCTGCTACAATTCCGCGACGGAACGCTTGCTCATTCCCGTTCGCCTCGGCATTCACGGTCAAAGGATAAGCCATGGCCAATCTGCTCGTTCTCGGCACCCAGTGGGGAGACGAAGGCAAGGGAAAGATCGTCGACCTGCTGACACCGGCCTTTGAGGTCGTGGCCCGCTATCAGGGCGGGCACAACGCCGGCCATACGGTCTGGGTCCGCGGCCGGAAGATCGTCCTCCATCTCGTCCCTTCGGGCATCCTCCACCCCGGAACGCTCTGCGTCATCGGGAACGGGCTGGTCATCTCGCCGGCCGCCTTCTTCCAGGAGACCGCCGACCTCGCGGCCCAGGGCGTCGACGCCGGCCCGGCGCGGATCGCCGTCAGCCGCGGCGCCCACCTGATCATGCCTTGGCACCCCCTGTCCGAGAGGGTCTCAGAGGACCGCCGGGGCGAGAAGAAGATCGGGACGACGTGCCGCGGCATCGGCCCTGCGTATGAGGACAAGGCGGCCCGGCTCGGCGTCCGGGCCGGGGACCTGGCCGACTTGCGGATCCTCCGCGAGAAGATCGCCGACGCGGTCGCCGCCAAGGATCCCGTGTTCCGGGCCTTCGGCCTGCCGGCCCTCGACGTCGAGGCCATCTTCCGGGAGTATGCCGGCTGGGCGGAGAAGCTCGGGCCCTATCTTCGCGACGTTTCGGAGCTCCTCGACGAGCGGATGAAGCTCGGCGAGAACATTCTCTTCGAGGGCGCGCAGGGCGCCCTTCTCGACCTCGATCACGGCACCTATCCGTTCGTGACGTCTTCGAGCTCGACGGCCGGCGGGGCCGCGACGGGGCTGGGCGTCGGTCCGCGAACGATCCACGGCGTCCTCGGCATCACCAAGGCCTACACGACGCGCGTCGGCTGCGGGCCGTTCCCGACCGAGCTCGCCGACGAGACCGGCCGGATGATCGCCGCGAAGGGCGACGAGTTCGGGGCGACGACCGGAAGGCCGCGCCGCTGCGGCTGGTTCGACGCCGTGGCCGTGCGCTACGCCTGCAGGGTCAACGGCGTCGACAGGATCGCCCTGACCAAGCCCGATGTCCTGGCGGGTCTCGGCGAGATCCCCGTCTGCACCGGGTACCGGTACAAAGGCCAGCCGCTCAAGAGCTTTCCGGCGGAGCCCTGGATCCTCGAAAAGGTCGTCCCCGAATACCGGAAGCTCCCGGGATGGAGCGAGTCCTTGCATGGGGCCGCCGAACCTGCGTCCCTGCCGAAGACTTTCATCGACTACGTTCACGCCCTCGAGGACCTGGTGGAGACCAAGGTGGCCATCGTTTCGACGGGCGTCGAACGCGGAGAGACCGTGTTCTTCACATCCGAACTCCGGGGCCTGGTCGACCCGGCCAAGGTCCGGGCCGCGGCGGCCGCCTGACGAGCGGACGATGAGCGGCCTGGCGGTCGGGCGCGTCGAGATCGGGCGTTCCGCCCTCGTCCACAACATCCGCGAATTCCGCCGGCTCATCGGCCCCCGGCGGAAGTTCCTGGCCGTGGTCAAGGCCAACGCTTACGGCCACGGGCTCGTCGAGGTCGCCGGGATCGCCGTCGCTGAAGGCGTTGACTGGCTCGGCGTCAACTCGGTCGAAGAGGGCGTCGCGCTTCGCCGGTCCGGGATCGAGGTCCCCATCCTCGTCCTGGGCTACGCGCCGCTGGCCTCGCTCGAAGAGGCCGTCGAGCGGGACCTCCGGCTGACCGTTTACAACCGGGAGACGGTCGCCCGGCTGGCCGCCCTGGCCGGCCGGTTGCGGAAGACCGTCCGCGTCCACGTCAAGCTCGAGACGGGGACATGGCGTCAGGGCGTTCCGGCCAAGGACCTCACGGCGTTCGTCCGGGACATCCGCAAGCGGCCGGGCCTCGTCGTCGAAGGCTTGTCCTCCCATTTCGCCAACATCGAGGACACGACGAAGCACGATTATCCCCGCCGCCAGCTCGAGACCTACCGGACGGCCTGCCGGGAGCTCGAGGCCGCCGGGCCGCGCGTTCCGCTCAAGCACATGTCGTGCACCGCTTCGACCATTCTCTTTCCCGAGCCGGGCTTCAACCTGGCCAGGGTCGGCATCGGCCTCTACGGGCTGTGGCCCTCCAAGGAAACCTACCTCTCCTGCCTGCTCGACAAGAAGGAGCCGCTGTCGCTCGAGCCGGTCCTCTCTTGGAAGGCCCGGATCGCCCAGCTCAAGAAGGTCCCGGCCCGGGCCGACATCGGCTACGGCTGCACCTACCGGACGACCCGGCCCACCGTTCTGGCCGTGGTCCCCGTCGGCTACTTCGACGGCTACGACCGGGGCCTGTCCAATACGGCCCATGTGCTCGTCAAGGGGCGCCGGGCGCCCGTGCGGGGCCGCGTAGCCATGGACTTTTTCATGGCCGACGTCACCGACGTTCCCGGCCTGAAGCTCGAAGACGAGGTGACGCTCCTCGGCGCCGACGGACGGGAGCGCATCGCGGCCGAAGACCTGGCCTCGTGGGCCGGAACGATCAGCTACGAGGTCCTGGCCCGCATCAACCCGCTCGTCCCCCGCGTCATCGTCTAAAAGAAATGGGGACGCTTCTATTTTTGAAATTCACGCATTATTTTTAAAATAAAAGCATCCCCATTTTTAATACACTACTAATATTGTAGGAATTATTGTATGATGGACGCGGGGAGAGGTGTTGCTATGACCAATGAGGCCAAGATCAAGATCCTCAAGGACATCATCCGCGACCTCCATGCCGGCGGCGACATCGAGATCCTGAAGAGGCATTTTGCCGCGCTCGTCGAGGACGTGTCCGGCGCCGAGATCGGGGCGATGGAGCAGCAGCTCATCGACGAGGGCCTGCCGGAGGAGGAGGTCCGGAAGCTTTGCGACCTCCACGTCAAGGTCTTCGAGGAATCCCTCGATGCCCAGCCGGCCCCGCGGACGATCCCCGGCCATCCGCTCCACACGCTGGTCGAGGAGAACGCGGCCTTGGCCCGGATCGTGGGGGAGGCCCGTAACGTCCTGGACAGCCTCAGGACCGCATCGGGCCCCGACAGCCTCGCGGACGGAAAGGAGCGCCTGTCGGAACTTTTCGATAAATTGGGCCAGATCGAAAAGCACTACCTGAAGAAAGAGAACCAGCTCTTCCCCCGGCTCGAGGAACGCGGCATCAGCGGTCCGTCCAAGGTCATGTGGGCGGTCCACGATGACATCCGCGCCCACTTGAAGGATCTCCGGCGCGCCCTCGACCTCGACAATACGGAGCTCATCGTCCAGACCGGCCGATGGGTCATCCAGGAGATCGGGGACATGGTCACCAAGGAAGAGAAGATCCTCTTCCCTATGGCCGTCGAAACGCTCGACGAGTCCGACTGGGCCAAGGTCAAGAAAGGGGAGGAGGAGATCGGCTACGCCTGGATCGCGCCCGCTCCGGCCTGGGCCCCCGAGATCCCGTCGCCGGCGGCCCCGGCGCCGGGAACTAAGCCGGCCGAGCCGGCCGCTTCCCGCGCCGAGCCCGGGGCCATCAGCCTCGAGCAGGGCCTCCTGACGCCCGAACAGATCGACCTCCTGATGACCCATCTCCCCGTCGACGTCAGCTTCGTCGACGAGCACGACACGGTGGTCTACTATTCGGCGACCGCGGACCGGATCTTCCCTCGGTCGCCCGGCGTCATCGGGCGGAGGGTCCAGAACTGCCACCCGTCCCGAAGCGTCGGCGTCGTCGAGAAGATCCTGGCGGCCTTCCGTTCCGGCGAACGGTCCTCGGCCGAATTCTGGATCGAATCGGGAGGCCGGTTCATCGCTATCCGCTACTTTGCGCTCAGGGACGGCACCGGAGCCTATCGCGGCGCCCTCGAGGTCACGCAGGACGTGACGGCGATCCGCGCTTTGCGCGGCGAGAGGCGCCTGCTCGACTGGGACAGCCCCGGGCCGCAGGGAGACGTTTGACATCGCCCGCAAAGCGGTGTTATCAAGATTCCGATCGGAGGGAGGAACGACATGGCGACCAAGAAAGTGAAGAAGCCGGCTGCGAAGCCCAAGGCGAAAGCCAAGGTCCAGGCCAAGCCCAAAGCCAAGGCCAAGCCCGCGCTCGAGTGCGGCGTCTGCGGCTACCGCGTCGTCATCGACGAGGCCTGCGGCTGCGCCGAGGAGCACGTGCTCATCTGCTGCGGCCAGCCGATGGTCAAAAAGTAGCCTACGGCCTGCCGGCTCGTCGGACACCTTGTCTTGCCGCCCCGGGCGGGGTAAGATAGAAGTTCAGGCGCCCGGACAATGAGGAGATGACTATGAAGGAAAAGATCGAACAGGCATTGGCCAAGATCCGCCCGGCTCTCCAGGCTGACGGCGGCGACGTGGAGCTCGTGGATGTCGGAGCCGACGGAGTGGTGAAGGTCCGCCTCCGGGGCGCCTGCGGCGGGTGCCCGATGTCCCAGCTCACCCTGAAGATGGGCATCGAACGCCTCCTGAAGAAGGACGTCCCCGAGGTCAAGTCGGTCGAAGCCGTCTGACCTCCGGCGACGGAGGCCGACGCGACGGGCCGCCCCGCGGCCGGCCCGTCCGAGGGGAAGGGCCATGAAACGCACTTATCTCGATCATATCGCCGCCACCCCGCTGCGCGCCGAGGCCTTTGAGGCCATGCGCCCGTTCCTGACCGGGTCCTTCGGCAATCCCCAGAGCCTCCACTCCGCAGGCCAGGAGGCCCTGGCCGCCGTCGACGCGGCCCGCGAAGAGGTCGCCGCCCTGATCGGCGCCTCGGCCGGGGAGATTTATTTCACGGCCAGCGGCAGCGAGGCCAACAATTTCGCGATCAAAGGCCTGGCCACGGGCCAGCAGGCCCGCGGCCGTCACATCGTCGTCTCCGCGATCGAGCACAACTCCGTCCTCAACGCGGTCAAGGCGCTGGAGCGGTCGGGCTTTTCGTCGACCCTTGTCCCGGTCGACCGGGAGGGCCGGGTCGATCCGGCCGAGGTCGCCAAAGCCCTGACCAAGGAGACGGTCCTGGTCTCGGTGATGACGGCCAACAGCGAGGTCGGCACGATCGAGCCCGTGGCCGAGATCGCGGCGGTCTGCCGCTCCCGGAACGTCCTCTTTCACACCGACGCGGTGGCCGCCGCCGGCAACATCCCCCTCGACGTCAAGGCCCTCGGTGTCGACGCTCTCAGCCTGGCCGGCGACCAGTTCTACGGCCCCAAGGGATCGGCGGCGCTCTATGTCCGCAAAAGCGTGCGCATCCTGCCGCTCATCGACGGCGGCATCCAGGAGGGCGGGCGCCGGGGCGGGACGGAGAACGTCGCCGGCATCGCCGGCCTGGGCAAGGCCGCGGCGCTGGCCCGGGCGGAGATGGCCGCCCGTACGGCCGCCCTCGTTCCATTGAGGGACCGGCTCCTCGACGAGCTGCCCCGCCGGATCGGCCACGTGATCGTGACCGGGCCGCGGGCGAACCGCCTGCCCCACCACGCCAGCTTCTGCGTCGAGTTCGTGGAAGGGGAGGGCATGCTCCTGTTCCTGGACATGAAGGGCATCGCCGCCTCGAGCGGCTCGGCCTGCACGTCCAAGGCCCTCAAGGCCTCGCACGTGCTTTTGGCCATGGGCCTCGATCATGCCGCCGCCCAGGGCTCTCTCGTCTTCTCGCTGATCGACGGCACCTCGAACGGCGATATCGACACGTTGTTCGAAGCGTTCCCGCCCATCGTCGAACGGCTCCGGGCCATGTCCCCGCTCTATACCCAGTATCTCAAGGAAAGAGGCTCATGATGTACAGCGACAAAGTGATGGACCATTTCGCCAATCCCCGCAACGTCGGCGTCATCGCGGACGCGGACGGCGTCGGCCAGGTGGGGAATCCCGTCTGCGGCGACATGATGACGTTCTATATCAAGGTCCAGGACGGCCGTCTCCAGGACGTCAAGTTCCAGACGTTCGGCTGCGGCGCGGCCATCGCCGTCTCCAGCATGGTCAGCGAAATGGCCAAGGGCAAAACGCTCGACGAGGCTATGGCCATCACCAACGATCTCGTGGCCGATGAGCTGGGGGGGCTGCCGAAGAACAAGATGCACTGCTCCAATCTCGGCGCCGACGCCCTGCACGAGGCCATCAAGGACTATCGCAACAAACAGGCCGGCCGGGCCAAGCCGGATGCCGGGCCGGCGGAGCATCACGAAGGCGAGGGCTGCGCCTGCCCCTATTGCGATACGGCCCTCGAGGAAGAGAACAAGAAGGTCTGCCGCGCCTGCCAGATCGAATTCGAGGAGTGCCCCTCCTGCGGCGGCATCACCAAGAAGGGCGACGCGACCTGCATCCACTGCGGCCGGCCGCTCCACGCGAAGAGCTGAGGCCGTTGGACATCCTGGAGAGGATCGGCGAGCTGAAGCGGCGCAAGAACGCCGTCATCCTGGCCCACAACTACCAGATCCCGGAGGTCCAGGACGCCGCCGATTTCGTCGGTGATTCGCTCGAGCTCAGCCGCAAGGCCGCCGGGCTCGACGCCTCCACGATCGTCTTCTGCGGCGTCCAGTTCATGGCCGAGACGGCCGCCGTGCTCGCGCCCGGCAAGACCGTCCTCCTGCCCGAGATCGAGGCGGGCTGCCCGATGGCGGACATGATCAACGGGCGCGAGCTCCGCGCCTGGAAGGCCGGCTACCCCGGGCTCAAGGTCGTCTGCTACGTGAACACGAGCGCCGAGGTCAAGGCCGAAAGCGATATCTGCTGCACCTCGAGCAACGCCATCGCCGTGGTCAACTCCCTGGGGGTCGACCGGCTCCTGTTCGTGCCCGACAAGAACCTGGCCGCTTACGTCGCCCGGGAGACGGGCAAGACCATCATCGCCTGGGACGGCTACTGCTATGTCCATCACCGCTTCACCCCGCGGGACATCGCCGAGGCCCGCGCGCTCCATCCCGGGGCCGAGGTCTGGGTCCACCCCGAGTGCCCCCTCGACGTCAGCGAGCTCGCCGACAAGGTCCTGTCGACGGGCAAGATGGTCCTCGAGGCCCGGACGACGCCCTGCCGCGAGGTCGTCATCGGCACCGAGAACGGCATCCTCTACCGCCTGTCCAAGGAAAACCCGTCGGTGAAGTTCTATCCCGCCCGTGAGTCGGCGCTCTGCGCCCATATGAAGATGACCACGCTGGCCAAGGTCCTGAGGGCCCTCGAGACCGACACCAACAGGGTGGAGGTCCCCGGCGACATCGCCGACCGGGCCCGGGGGGCCATCCAGGCCATGCTCAGAATATCCTGATCAAGGAGATCCCGCATGAAGAAGATGACTGAGGAGAACGTCAGGGCCGCCCTCGCCGGCGAAAGCCAGGCCCATGTCAAGTACGCGGCGTTTGGCTGGAAGGCCGAGACCGAGAAGCTGCCCAACATCGCCCGCACCTTCAAGGCCAACTCCTACGCGGAGCAGATCCACGCCTCGAACTACCTCAGGGTCCTCGGCGCCCTCGGCCCGACCAAGGACAATCTCCAGTCGGCCGTCGGCGGGGAGAACTTCGAGATCGACGAGATGTATCCCACCTACGTCGTCACGGCCCAGAGCCAGGGCGAAAAGGGCGCGGAGACGTATTTCAACTACGCCCTGGCCGCCGAAAAGGTCCACTCCGGCATGTACAAGGCCGCCGCGGAGGCCGCCGCCGCCGGACGGGACATCGCGTTCAAGCCCATTCATGTCTGCTCGGTCTGCGGCTTCACCATGGAGGGCGACGCGCCGGACAAGTGCCCCGTCTGCGGCACCCCCAAAGACAAGTTCGTCGCGTTCTGAAGACGAACCAAGGAGCCAGCCATGTCCATCGATAAAAGCCTCGCCCCCTGGCAGATCCTGGGGATCGCCGTCCGCTCGGAGATCGACGCCGCCGCGTTCTACACCCGGCTCCAGGCCCGGATCAAGAACATCCTGCTCGGCCAGAAAGTGAAGTTCCTGGCCCTCGAAGAGGAGCATCACAGGACGATGCTCGAGCGCCTGCTCGCCCAGAAGTATCCGGACAAGCCGAAGGAGGTCCCCGAGTCCTCGCTGATGCCGCCGATCGGCGTTTCGCTCCCGGCCGACCCGACCGTCCCGGCCCTCTTCGAAGCGGCCCTGCAGGCCGAGAAGGTCGCCGAGGCCTATTACAACGATGCGGCGAAACGGGTCGAGGACGAGGCCGGGCGGCGCGTCCTGGCCTACCTCGGCCGGGTCGAGCGGAGCCACCAGGCGATGATCAACTCCGAGATCGATCTCATCCGCAAGTTCCCCGACTACTACAACGTCGAGGACTTCCACATCGCCCAGGATCTCTTTCACGTCGGCCCCTGAGCGGGCTGGAGGGGCCCCCATGGACGCCGCCGGGCTGCGCATCAAGCCGATCATCCGGCTGCTGCGGAAGCACTATCCGCATGTCCGGACCGCCCTCGAATACGCCAATCCGCTTCAGATCCTCGTGGCCACGATCCTGGCCGCCCAGAGCACGGACAAGCTGGTGAATACCGTCACGCCGGGGCTGTTCCGGAAATATCCCACGGCCGACGCCTTCGCCCGGGCCGACCCTGTCGAGCTTCAGACGATGATCCACTCGACCGGGTTCTTTCGGAACAAGACCAAATCGATCATCGGCGCCGCGACGAGGATCGTCGACGTCTACGGGGGGGTCGTCCCGGACTCCATGAACGAGCTCGTGACCCTGCCGGGCGTCGCCCGCAAGACGGCCAACATCGTCCTTTCGGCCGGGTACGGAAAAGCGGAGGGGATCGCTGTCGATACCCACGCGGGGCGTTTGTCCCGGCGGCTCGGCCTGAGCCGGGAGGACGACCCGGTCAAGGTCGAGCGGGACCTCATGGCCCTGGTCCCGAAGGCCGGCTGGATCGACTTCAACTTCCTTCTCGTCGAGCACGGCCGGGCGATCTGCCAGGCCCGCAAGCCCGAGTGCCCGCGCTGCTTCCTGCGGCGGCTGTGCCCGTCCGCGACAAAATTCTATCCCGAGCTCAAGAAGGCATGATGCGCGAGGCCATGCTCTGGGACCCCGCGGCGGACGGCGCCGTCGCGTGCCGACTCTGCGCCCACCACTGTGTCATCAAGCCGGGGAAACTGGGCGTCTGCGCCGTCCGCGAGAACCGGGACGGCCGGCTGGTGACCCTCGTCTACGGCGAGGTCGTCGCGGCCCATGTCGACCCCATCGAGAAGAAGCCGCTTTACCATTTTTTCCCCGGGTCGAAAGCCATGTCCATCGCCACGCCCGGCTGCAACTTCCGCTGCGGCTTCTGCCAGAACTGGCAGATCTCCCAGGCGCCGCGGCGGCAGGCGGGCGGCATCGCCGGCGAGCCGTTCTCGCCGCCGGCGGTCATCCGCGCCGCCGTCGCCGAAGGCTGCCGCAGCGTCTCCT
>Ga0326732_1000073_pt1 | contig 22217 bp, 16 predicted proteins | sample MHFSIPfraction_4_FD_207644 | JGI IMG/M metagenome (GOLD analysis project Ga0326732, IMG submission 207644) | Lab enriched peat soil microbial communities from Michigan Hollow, Ithaca, NY, United States - MHF12FN SIP fraction | ecosystem: Environmental > Terrestrial > Soil > Wetlands > Peat...
ACCGCCACGCCGCAAGGGGTGTTCGGGGTGTTCAGGAAGCAGGCCGTCGACCGGTTCGCGCCCGGAAAACAGTCGCTGGTCGTTGCGCTCGACGACGTGCAGGATCCCGGCAATGTCGGTACCATCATCCGGACGGCCGCATGGTTCGGCGCCGACGCGGTCATCTGCAGCGAGGGCACGGCCGACCCATACAACGCCAAAGCCGTCCGTTCGAGCGCCGGCAGCATCTACGCGGTGAGGCACTATGCGGCCAGGGAGCTTGCCCTGGAGCTGAAACGCCTGCAGGGAGAGGGGTTCGTTGTCGCAGCCGCCTCGCTTGAGGGGACCGATTACCGGAGCTGCGGCGAGTGGGGCGACCGACGACTCCTGGTGATCGGCAACGAGGCCAACGGCATCGGCATCCCCGTACGCAATGTCGCCGACCGGCTCGTCAGGATCCCTCACGCGGGACCGGGAAAACCCAACGTCGAATCGCTGAACGCTTCGGTTTCGGCGGCCATCCTGCTTGCAGGCCTCTCGTTCGTCTGACCTGTTCCGTTAGTGCGGCCTGAAACATTTCCGCAGTTCCCTTTGTTCATGAGGATATTCCCCTCCCGCCTCCGGACCTCTCCTCGTATCGGGTACCTGCAGGCAGGATGAACCTCTGACCTTGCCGCCATGTTCAAGACCGCAGCGGTCGCATTCGCTACATTCCTGGCAACGGTAGGGCCGGTGGACCTCGCAGCTCTGCTTGCGGCACTGACCCCCGACCATACGGAAGCCGAGAGGCGTGCCGTTGCCTTCAAGTCCGTGGGCCTCGCCGCATGCATCCTGCTCGTGTTCGCCTTCGCCGGCAACGTGCTGCTCGCCTATCTCGGCATAACGCTGGCCGCACTCCGGATCTCGGGCGGCATCCTGTTGCTGCTCATGGCGATCGGCATGGTGTTCGGCGAGGGGGCCGGGTCGCGGCGTCCCTCAGGGGAAGAGGCCCTCGAGGCCATGCAGCGGCCGGACATTTCAGTCTTTCCCATGGCGATTCCGCTGATCGCCGGGCCGGCTACGATCGGCGCCGCCCTCTTGCTGATGGCCGAGACCAGGGGCGACCTCCTGCTCCAGGCTGCCGTCGTTGGCGCCATGATCGCCGTGCTTTCGATCACGCTGCTGCTCTTCATGGCGGCATCCGGCGTGCAGCGCCTGCTGGGAGTCACCGGACTCCACGTGGTCAGCCGTACGGTCGGCGTCGTGCTGTCGGCCCTTGCGGTTCAGTTCATGCTCGACGGGCTGTTGCAGAGTGGACTGATTTAGGACCGTGACGTGTGACGAGAAACGAGGAAGAGCTGAAGAAGTCGTGATAAGTTTTCTTAATCCCCCAAAATGGAGGTCCTCCATGCTCCAGGCCATCGAACAGATGATCTTCAGGAACCTGACCCCGCTTTCGATCCGTCACCTGCCTCCGCCGGATATCGGACGCGCCGAAGGCCTTTCCGCCGAGGTCTACCGTCAGCTCGAACAGGAGTTTCAGACCGTGCCACCGATCACCATGCATCACCTCGACCCCGGTCTCATGTCGGGTGTCTGGAGCGCATGCAGGGAGACTCTGGTCGCCGGACCCGAGCGGGCTCTCAAGGAGCGTGTGGCCGTGGCGGTCTCCGGGTCGAACCGGTGCCCCTACTGCGTTCAGGCGCATACCTCGTTCCTGGAGGGGGCCGGTGGAGATGGTTCTGCTTTCGACGCCGTCGGCAGATGGGCTGCCGCGACGGGCGATCAGGCCCGGTCGGAAGCAATCGAAGCGCCCTTTTCCGTCGAGTCGGCCCCGGCCGCCATGGGGACGGCGGTCATGTTCCATTACATCAACCGGATGGTCAACCTGTTCCTCGACGACACCATGATGCCGGTCATCGGCAAGGTGCCGCTGTTGCGCGGACCCGCCATGCGGATTTTCAGCGCCGTGGTCTCCGGACGGATCGCCGCGCTCGACGTCGCTCCCGGAAAATTCCTGACCGAAACCCCCGAGGTAGCGCTTCCGCCGGAGTTCCGCTGGGCGGCAGGGAACCCCTACGTTGCCGGCGGGCTTCAACGCTTTGCGGCCGCGGCCGAAGCGGCCGGCTCGAACATCGACGACGGCACCCGCAAGCTGCTCCTCGATGCGGTCGCAGTCTGGAACGGGTTTCCGCCGGGTCCCGGCAAAGGGTGGCTTGATGGAGCGGTTGCGGTGCTTCCGGAACGGAGCCGGCCGCAGGCACGGATCGCGTTCCTGGCCGCCATGGCCTCGTGGGCGATGGACGAGAGGGAGGTCACCGCCTTCCGCCGGGAGGGCGGGGATGGCAGGGCGCTGCTCGACACGGCGGCATGGGGGGCGTATCTGGCCGCAAAACGGATCGCCGGCTGGCTCAATCCGCCTCGCTGAGCTTACCTCTCACCACCAGCACAGGGTAGTCGATGGCGCAGACCAGGTCGCGGAGGACAGCTTCCGGTAGCTTCATCCGGTCGCTCATCACGAGGAGGCCCGAATCGATCATCCTGATGTACCTCGCGAGCTGCTTGCCGTCCGAGATCGGAAGATGGTGGTACTCCATGCAGAGGCCCGATGGCCCGATCTGCGATTCGGCCTCCCGGCGGCAGCGCTCTTCGGTTTCCGGCTTGAGGCCGACGACGATCAGGTGGATGCAGCTTTCCGGCCCCGCGATCGCCAGGGCCGTGCCGAGGGCACGTTTCGAACCTTCGGAGCCGTCGAAGAGCACCATGAGCGGCCCTGATGCGGCCGTGATGCCCGGACGCATCAGGAGCACGGTTCCCTTGCCTTCGTAGAGGGCGGTGCGCGCCGTCGAGCCGAGCCCCTTGCGGCAGGAGGGTGACCTTCCGCTCCTGCCGAGCACCAGGATGTCGGCTTCAGGCGCGCCTGTCATCAGCTGCTCCGGCACCATGCCGCGCAGCACCCTGAAGGTGTGCCTGAGGGCGAGCGCTTCGGCGGTCTGCTGCAGCAGCTCCCTCGCCTCGCGGGCCTGGAGACGCAGCAGGCGTTCGAGCTGTCCCTCGTCGAATTTGCCGGTCGTGGTGCTGTACAGCCTGAACTCTTCGGCGAACGGCAGCCCGGCCATCCTCAGGAGGTTGATATCCTCGACGAAGATCCCGATAAGCTCCGCCTGCAGCCTTGCAGCCATCTCGGCGGCGGCTTCCAGCGACGCCCTGCTGTGCGGCGAGCAGTCGAGGGCTACGGCGATTGTGCGGATCACTCCCTTGTTCATTTCAGGCGCCATCTTCCGCACTCCATCGGCTTCAGTTCAGCATTTCTTCTCATCTTTTTCATGGTCTGTGTCGAACTCCTTCAGTTTTTTTGTAAGCGCCTCAAGGCGCTCGACGATTCTTGCGTTGACTGAGCCTTGCGGCCATGCACCCGTGGCATCAGGCTCTCCTGCCGGCACTCCGGTCAGGATTTCGATGCCCTGGTCGACATGCGTGACCGGCCAGATTGAAAATTTCCCATCTTCGACAGCCTTGACGATATCCTGTCGCAGCATCAGGTTTCTCACGTTCGAGGCGGGGATCAGCACGCCGTGCCGGCCGTCGAGTCCGCGCTCACTGCAAAGGTCGAAAAATCCCTCGATCTTTTCATTCACGCCGCCGATCGCCTGTACTTCACCATACTGGTTGACCGATCCGGTTACGGCGAAACATTGCCGGATCGGCAGGCCCGAGATGGCCGAAAGCAGTGCGTACAACTCGGCGGACGATGCGCTGTCACCCTCGACGCCGCTGTAGGACTGCTCGAAGACCAGCGTGGCGTAGAGTGAGAAGGGGCGCTCGGGGGCGTAGCGGGCGCCGAGGAATCCGGAAAGGATCATCACTCCCTTCGAGTGGATGGGACCACCCATCTCCACCTCCCGTTCGATGTCGATCACCTCGCCCTTGCCGAGCCTGATGCGTGCGGTGATCCTGCTTGGCTGTCCGAAGCTCCGGTCGCCGAGCGAGTAGACGGCAAGGCCGTTGATCTGCCCGACTCTTTCCGTGTCGGTGTCGATCAGGATGGTGTTGCGGATCATGGCCTCCCTGATGCGCTCCTGGATTCGGGACGAGCGGTGGATCTGGGCATCGATCACCGCCTGGACATCTTCGGCGGTCACCAGATCCCGGCCGGTCTCCGAGGCGTGGTAGTCGGCCTGGTGCACCAGGTCGCAGATGCCCTGGAGGTGGGTGGTCAGCTTGGATGCGTCCCCGGCCATGCGCGATCCGTGTTCGATGATGCGGGCAACCGCACCGCGGTCGAAGTGGCGCAGCTTTTCCCGGACGGCCATCGAGCCGATCAGCCTGGCGTAGGCGAGATGGTTCTCGTCGTTGCGTTCCATCTCGTCCTCGAAATCGGCCGCCACCTTGAAGAGTTCGCTGAAATCGGGGTCGTAGGTGCTCAGCAGGTAGTAGAGCGATCGCTCTCCGAGCAGGATCACCTTCACCTGAAGGGGTATGGGCTCCGGTTCAAGCGAGATCGTGCTCACCAGGCTGTAGAGCTGGCCAAGGGATTCGATCCTGATCTGGCGCGTCCTGATTGCCTTCTTGAGCTCTTCCCATGCGAAAGGCTCAAGCAGCAGGCGTCGGGCGTCGAGCACCAGGTAGCCGCCGTTGGCCCGGTGCAGGGCGCCGGGTTTGATGAGCGAGAAATCGGTGACCAGGGTGCCCATCTGCGAGGTGTGCTCGATGTCGCCGATGAGATTCTGGCAGGCAGGCTTGTCCTCCGTGATCACCGGGGCGCCTTTGGTGTGGCTGTTGTCGATCATGACGTTGACCCGGTAACGGATGAAGAAGCGGCCCCTCGCGCCCGGTTTCGACGGGCCGCCCCCCATGAAGAGCTCCTGTGGAGTGGGCTCCTTTTCGAGAAACTGGTCGAAGTTCTCGGTGATGTCGTTTTCGATCGCCTCGATGTAGCGGATGACCTCGGGAAGGGTTTCGTATTTCGCCTTTATTTCAGCTATGAGCGGCTTCAGGGCGAATCCTGCAACATCCCGGTTCAGCGCCTTGAGTTTTTCGATGCTCTCCCGGTGCCACTTGGGAATCTGGGCCATGATCGACTGCAGGGAGTCTTTCAGGTGCACCATTTGAGCCTCGATCTTCTCCCGCTCCTCTTTCTTCAGTCGCATGAAATCTTCGGGATTGAGCACCTCCCCTTTTCTGGTCGGGGCGAACGCGAAGCCTCCCGGCGTTCTGACGAGTGCGATGTCGTGCTCCTGGGCACTACGCTCGAGCTTCTCGATGGACGCGCCCTGCTGCTCCTGGAAGTATTCGTTGATCTCCTTTTCCCTGGACTGATACTCTTCGCTGCTGAACGCAGCCGGGAACACGCTGAAGAGCGTCTCGACCAGATGGTCCATATCGCTGACCAATTCGCAGGCCCTGCCCGGGGGAAGGCGCAACGCGCGGGGATGTCGAGGTTTTTCGAAGTTATAGACGTAACACCAGTCATCCGGTATGGGGGCATCGGGTACCATCCGGTTCAGGTAATGCATTACCGTGGAATGCTTGCCGGTGCCGTTCGGTCCGAGGGCGAAGAGGTTGAAGCCGTCATGCCTGATGCCGATACCGAAGCTGATGGCGTCGAGGGCGCGTTGCTGTCCGGCGATTTCGGTGGACCCGTCCAGTTCAGCGGTGGACTCGAATGTGAACTGGGCGGGGTCGCAGCGGTTGAAAAGCCTGGACGTGTCGAGCTTGTCGGGTACAGACATGAGGCGTGCTCCTTTTCAGGTCTGATGGGTGCGGATAGGAAAACCGGCTCCAGGCACAGGCAGCCCTTCTATTCTCCTGAAACTTTCGAAGAGCCCGAAATGGTTCCCGCAGTTTTGGTTACGGTGTGTCGCCCTCCTCGAAAGCTTTATGCAGGTGTACCGGCGGTCCCTCCTTCTTGCGCAACCGGAGGTTCAGCATCTCCACGCACACCGAAAAGGCCATGGCGAAGTAGATGTACCCTTTCGGAAATTCGAACCCGGCTCCTTCGGCGATCAACGTAACGCCGACGAGTATCAGGAAGCTGAGCGCCAGCATCTTTATGGTAGGATGCGTTTCGACGAAGTCGCCGATCGACTTTGACGCGACCATCATGATGCCGACGGCGGCCATGATGGAGATGATCATGACCGGGATGTCATTGGCGAGCCCGACGGCCGTGATGACCGAATCGAGCGAAAAGATGATGTCGATGAGCGCTATCTGCACAAGCGTGGAGATGAAGCCGGCGGCGGGCCCCTTCGTATCGGCATGGGCTTCGCCTTCGAGGCTTTCATGGATTTCACCGGTGCTCTTGGCGAGCAGGAAGAGCCCGCCGCCCATGAGGATGAGGTCCCTGCCGGAAATGCCCCTGCCGAACACCTCAAACAGGTCACCAGTCAGGCGCATCACCAGGGTGATCGACAGCAGCAGGAGTATCCGGGTGAACATGGCCAGCCCCAGTCCGAGAACGCGGCCCCGGCTTCTCTGCTCTGCGGGCAGGCGCCCGACGATGATCGTGATGAAAATGATGTTGTCGATGCCCAGGACGATCTCAAGCGAAGTGAGGGTGATGAGGGCGATCCACGCTTCAGGTCGGAAAATCCATTCCATGCCGGATGATGCTCTGTGTGTTGACGATGAGGCGCGCCACGAGGGGGCCTAAAGAGGAATGTACGCCCGGCGGCTCTTACGGGCAACATTTCATGATCTTAATGCTGAATACTCTACATTGAATGAAGTGATGGTTCGTTACACGTATCCCTGCGGTGAAGCTATGGGCTTTTCGTACGACGCCAGGACACATGCCGGATTAAGAGAGTGCTTCGACAGCGGCAGGACAAGGCCTGTCGGCTGGCGGATCGCCCAGCTCCGGGCACTTGAGTCCTTTCTCCATGAACGCGAAGCGTCGATCGCCAGGGCCCTGCACTCGGACTTCCGCAAATCCGCCGCCGAGACATTTCTCACCGAGACCGGCTGGTTGCTCTCCGAAATCAGGCATGTCAGGAAAAATCTCCGTCGCTGGCTGAGGCCTCGGCGGGTCGGTGTGCCTTTGCACTATCAGCCGGGACGGGCAGTGGTCACCCGGGAGCCGCTCGGAGTCGTGCTCGTCATCGGAGCCTGGAACTACCCCCTCCAGCTCTGCCTCGCACCGCTCGTCGGGGCGATCGCGGGAGGAAACTGCGCCGTCGTCAAGCCGTCGGAGCTGGCCCCGGAAACATCGGCACTGCTGTCGTCCTCCCTGGGCGCCTTTCTCGATCCCGAGGCGTTCATGGTCGTGGAGGGAGGTCAGGAAGAGACCAGGGAGCTCCTGCGTCATCGCTTCGACCACCTCTTTTTCACCGGCAGCCGTCAGAAGGGAGGGGAGGTCATGCAGGCAGCCGCCCGTCATATCACTCCGGTCACGCTCGAGCTCGGGGGGAAATGCCCCTGCATCGTGACGGAAAAGGCCGACCTCGGCACCGCGGCCCGGCGGATCGTCTGGGGGAAGTTCCTGAATGCCGGCCAGACCTGCGTATCGCCCGACTATCTCCTCGTTCATGAATCGGTCGAGCAACCGCTGATCGAGCTGATGCGGGAAGCGCTGACCCACTTCTACGGCCATGATCCCGGAGTGAGCCCCGATTACGCCCGCATCGTCGACGATCACCACTTCAACCGGCTCTGTGGCTACCTCAGCGAGGGGGAGGTGGTTGCCGGCGGTTCCAGCGACGCTTCCGTACGGTATATCGCCCCGACGATCATCCGGGGGGTGCGTCCGGGGTCGAGGCTGATGCTGGAGGAGATGTTCGGTCCCGTGCTTCCGGTCGTCACGGTGGGTTCCCTCTCGCAGGCATCGGGTATCGTCCGTGCCGGTGGTGATCCCCTGGCGATCTATCTCTTCTCCCGGGACCCGGATGAGTTGCGGCAGGTGAGCGAGTCTACGGTGAGCGGCGGGATCTGCTGCAACGACCTGCTTTTCCAGGCATCGGTTTCGGGACTGCCGTTCGGGGGACGGGGGATGAGCGGCATCGGTGTCTACCACGGCCATGCCGGTTTCGAAACCTTCACGGCACCTCGCAGCGTGCTGGTCCGTTCCGGCTTTCCAGACCCGGATCTGCGCTATCCTCCCTATGACCCCGGAAAACTTCGATTGCTCAGGCGAATCGTCAACCTGTTTGGATGAGATGGAAACTGTTCGGAACAGCGCGAAAGGCGCAGGTGTCAGGACCGGTATCGCCTTTGGTGGCGGGGCTGTGCTCGGCGCGGCCCACATCGGTGTGCTCAGGGCGATGCATGAACTCGAATTCAGGGCGGATTGCGTTGCCGGTACGAGCATCGGTTCATTCATCGCCGCGCTCTATGCATTCGGAATCGGCTGGACGGAGATCGAGGCGCTCGCTCTCGATCTCGACTGGTCGGACCTCTCCGGGCTGACGCTCTCCGAGTACGGACTGCTGTCAAACCGAAAGTTCGGTGAAATAGTGAAGCGTCTGCTCGGCAGTTGCCGGATCGAGGATGCTCCGTTGCCGCTGGCCATCGTCGCAACCGACATCAGCACCGGCAGGAAGGTGGTGCTCCGCGAGGGGGATGTGGCCACTGCGGTCATGGCCAGCTCCTCGATTCCGGGCATTTTTCGACCTGTGGAGCTTGGCGACATGCTGCTGGTCGACGGCGTGCTGAGCGAGAATGTACCCATCTCGCCCCTTCGTGACATGGGGGCGGAAAAGCTCATCTGCGTGGACCTGCTCGGGCGGCATACCTTCAGAAAACCGGAGCATCTTGCCACCCTTCTCCTGAACGCTTTCTACAGCGCGCTGCGAGCCATATCGGAGTTCCAGATACGCGACGCCGATCTGGTCATTACACCTGACCTGACCGGTTTCAGCCTTGTCGATATGTCCGCGGTCCCAGCGATTCTTGCATCCGGATACGCCGAAGCGCAACCATTGCTGAAGTCGTGGCTCGAAGCGGAACGGTGAATCGGCACACCGGACAGCGAAACTTATGTCTTTCCGGTGCTGTTGTTCTTTCTGCACCGTTCTTGAAATGCAGGTATGATGTTCAGTTACGGCACGTGTTGTCGTTTTGTTTCCCTGACCATCGTCTTCATGGTCATGGTGCTCCCTATTTTTGAGTTCCTCCGGTCAGCGGGCAGACGTTCAACCCCGGGCGCTGATCCTTATATGTCCTGTCCGTTCCGATTGTGGCTTTTCCACTGGATGAGTGGTTCCGATCGGCATTCCGCAGTACCGTCGTTCATCTGGCCTGTCAGGTGACAGGTGTCCTGCAACAATGACCAACAAGGAGGAGCTTATGCCCATTCGAAGGTTACGGGATTATCTCGACAGCCATCACGTCAGGTATTTCGTCATCAGCCATTCTCCGGCCTACACTGCGCAGGAGATAGCTGCCGCCGCCCATGTGTCGGGCAGGGAACTCGCCAAGACGGTCATGGTGTCCGTGGACGGCAAGATGGCCATGGTGGTGCTGCCTGCGTCGAGGCAGATCGACTTCGAACTGCTTCGGGCGCTTTGCGGCACCCGGGATGTGGCTCTTGCGGAGGAGAAGGAGTTCAGCGGCCTGTTTCCCGAGTGCGAGATCGGCGCCATGCCCCCGTTCGGGAATCTGTACGGGATGGAGGTGTATGCCGATGATGAACTCGACGACGATCATGACATCACCTTCAATGCCGGCGCTCATACCGAGCTGCTCAGAATGTCATGGCCCGACTACAAGCGCCTGGTCAATCCTCTGGTCGCGAGGCTATCCCTGATACTGTGACGCATCGATCCCGGTGTGGCTTTTTGTCCGGGAAGTGTTACCTTTGACAGTGCCTAGCCAGTCGAAGCGGTGCATGACGTTCGGCTGTATCTTCAGTCTGTTCTGTCGGCTCCTGTCACGGTGCAGAGAAATGTATTTCAGTATATGCCTTACGCGATATGAAGATAGCCCTATACGCCGGAACCTATGTCAAGGATAAGGATGGCGCTGTACGGTCGATTTACCAGCTCGTCTCTTCTCTGAGAAAATCCGGACACAGTGTCGCGATATGGTCACCCGACATCTCTTCGCAGGAGGACCCGTCGCTCGAGGTGCATCGCGTGCCGTCCGTTCCGATCCCCCTCTATCCCGATTACCGGCTGGGCTTTTACAATCGCAGCACGGAACGGCAGCTCGACCGCTTCGCGCCCGACATCATCCATATTTCAACGCCGGACATCGTCGGGAAGAGGTTTCTTCAGTATGCGAGAAAAAAGGGTATTCCGACCGGATCGGCTTTCCATACCGATTTCCCTTCATATCTCAGCTACTATCGTCTCGGATTCGCCGAAAAAGCTGCGTGGGACTATCTCGTGAACTTCTACAACTCCTGCGATGTTGTTCTTGCTCCCAACGAGATCGTGCGTGAGAAACTGTCGGACAAGGGGATCCGAAACATCGAGTTGTGGTCGAGGGGGATCGACCGGGATCTGTTCGACCCGGCGCGTCGATCCGAGCAATTAAGGCGATCCTGGGGAGCAGAGGGGAAAACGGTCTTCGTTTATGCCGGAAGGTTCGTACTTTATAAGGACATCGAGGTGGTGACGGCGCTGTACCAGCGATTCATGGATGACGGGTATGGCGATCGCATGAAGTTCGTCATGATCGGTTCCGGTCCTGAAGAGGAGATGATGCGGAACCGGATGCCGGACGCTGTCTTCACCGGCTACCTGACCGGGGACGCGCTTCCACAGGCCTATGCCAGCGGTGATGTCTTCCTTTTTCCGTCCACCACTGAAGCGTTCTGCAATGTGGTGCTCGAAGCGCTCGCCTCGGGGCTTCCGCCCGTCGTTTCCGATATTGGCGGCTGCATGGAGCTCGTTAAACGCTCCCGGGCAGGTTTTGTGGCAAGGGCCGGGAATATCGATGAATTCTATACCTTCTGTCTGCGATTCATGCAGGACAGGGAGTGTTTCACCACCATGAGAGCTCTCGGCCTTGAATTTGCCGAGGGTAAGTTGTGGTCGACGATCAACGGAGCCCTCATCGATCGTTATCAACAGATGTCTGCGGCAGCATCGCGCCGGAATTGAGCGATGTGAGCTTTCCCCGCTGAAACGGAGCCGTCACCGGATGAGCGCTGCATGCGCACATAAACACCAGATTTCCTCTGCCCATGTCAACAGCATTGCCGAGTTATGAGGAACTTCAACGGAGGATAGCCAATCTCGAGATGGCGCTGCTCTCCTGCAGTCGCAGTGAAGCGGGAACGGGTGCCGGCAGCAAAGTCCTCCGGACTCCCCCTGCAGGGCATTTTGACGAATCCCTCCTGTCGCTCATGACCGGCGAAGCTCTCTTTGCCACAATTCTCGCCTGCAGCTCAGACACGATCTTCGCCATCGATCGCACACTGCGGGTCGTCTACATGAACCGGGGCCTGCCGATCCATCCATTCGGGGATTTTACCGGCCAGTCGCTCGACGCACTTTTCCCTGACTGGCAGCATGCGGAACTTCGCATGGCGACCGAGGCGGTGTTCACGACCCGAGAGCCGACAAAAATAGAGAGCTGCATCCGCAAGGGTGCCGACGACCCGGTATGGCTTGAGTCCCGCCTCAGCCCAGGTTTCCTGGGGGACGATGTGGTGCTGGCCGTGGTAATCATGACCGATATTACCGATCGGAAAAAAATCGAGGAGGAGTTCCGGGGTTCCATCCACGAACTTGAACGGTTCAACAGCCTCATGGTCGGGCGTGAAAAGCGCACGATCGAGCTGAAGTCCGAAGTCAATCGACTTTGCGCCGAGCTTGGTAAACCTCCGGCACACCGGATACCTTCCGACGAAGTGCCTGAAATCGAGAAATTTTTCGCCCTTCGTGCCTCCGAGGGTAGTTTTCTCCTGCCCGAAGAGCCGGGACAGGGCAAGGTCGCGGAGATATACGGCCGGAACGCCCAGCGGGAAGCGCTGCTCAATCTTCTCGAGGATGCCAGCCAGGCGCGAAACGCACTGATCGAGATGAACCTCCAGCTCGAAGAGTCCATCGGCATCGCCAGGCTCATGGCCCTGAAGGCAGAGGCGGCCAATACCGCGAAAAGCGAGTTTCTGGCCAACGTGAGCCATGAGATCCGGACGCCGATGAACGGCGTCATCGGCATGTCGGACCTCCTGCTCGAGACGCCACTCACGTCGGAGCAGCGGAAGTACGCCGACACCATCATCTCCAGCGGTCGCAACCTTCTGCGTCTCATCAACGACATCCTCGACTTTTCAAAGATCGAGGCTAACCGCCTGGATCTTGAAAGCATCGAATTCAACATCCTTTCCCTGCTTGAGGATGTCACGCAGATGCTCGGCCTGGAGGCACACGAAAAGGGACTCGAACTCAACCTCTATCCCGGTGCCGGGCTGCCGCAGCTGGTCGCGGGCGATCCGTCCAGGATCAGGCAGGTGCTGATCAACCTGATCGGCAACGCCATAAAGTTCACCTCGGCCGGGGAGATTACCGTCCGGGCGGAAGTTGAACATGAATCCGCAGAAGGCACGATGTTGCGGATCTCGATCAGTGACACGGGCATAGGCATTCCTAGTGACCGGGTCGAATCGATCTTCGCTCCCTTCACCCAGGCGGACGGATCGACCATCAGGAAGTATGGCGGTACCGGTCTCGGGCTGTCGATTTCGGCTCACCTGGCCCGCAAGATGGGTGGAGACATCACGGTCACCAGCACTCCCGGCGAGGGCTCCACGTTTGTGTTCCGGCTCAGGATCATCAGGCATGAAGATGCGGGATCCACCTCCTCCCAGGTTGTACCCGACCTGAGAGGGATCGAGGTGCTGCTCGTCGACCGCAACGTCATGAGAAGGACGATGCTGGCCAGTGTGCTCGGGTCGTGGGGTTGCCGCTGCCTTTACGCGGTCGACGGCAATGAGGCTCTCGCCGTTTACGAAGGTTCCCAGCAGTCAGGATTCCCGCCTGAAATCATCATCATCGATGATACGCTCGAAGGCATGGCGCCGACAGAGCTCTGCCGGAGGTTCAGGTTCAGCAGGGCCGGCCATGACGTACGCATCATCGTGATGCGCGCATACGGTCGGAGAGGCTCGGCATCCGTCTCCTACGAACGCCTCGCCGACGTCTGTCTCCACAAGCCGGTACGCCGCAAGGAGCTGCTCGAGTCGCTGACCGGTTCAGCGTCACGGGTTAAGGGGGTAACTGAAGTCCGGAAGTCGGACGCATCCTATCCTGACCACTCGGCCGCCTCGGTTTCGCCCATCAGGATTCTGGTTGTCGAGGACAGCTTTGTCAACCAGCAGGTGGCTGTTTCGATGCTCCGGAAAGCCGGGTACGAACCGGAGGTGGCGGCAAACGGTCTCGAAGCCCTCTCCGTGCTTGAAAACAACGCATTCGATCTGGTGTTCATGGATTGCCAGATGCCTGAACTCGACGGCTTCGAGGCGACGCGCCTGATCAGGAACGGCCAGGCCGGAGAGGTCAATCGCGCGCTGCCGATCGTGGCCATGACCGCCAATGCGATGATCGGCGACCGGGACCGCTGCATCAATTCCGGAATGGACGACTATATCGCTAAACCGGTACGAAAACAGGACTTTCTGAGAATGCTTGAAAAATACCTTCAGCACCGGCTTCCTCTCCTGGGACCCGATGCGGTTATGGGTGAGGTGGCCTCAGGTGATCCGGGCGAAGGGGAGCTTTTCGACGAAAAGGATATGCTCCTGAGGCTGGATCAGGACACCTTTATCGCCAGGGAGATCATCGCTCAGTTCATCAAGGATGCACCGGAGCAGATCGCCGGACTTCACATGGCGTTATTGGACCGCGATGCGGGGCAGATACGGCTTCTTGCCCATACCATGAAGGGCGCGTCGGCCACCATCGGCGCCGTCAGGCTGAGCAGGCAGGCGATGGCGATCGAAAAGGCGCTCAAGTCCGGAGGGCCCCTGGCGGCCGGAATACTGATCCCCCACCTGGAAAAGCAGCTCGAATTGCTGAAGCAGGAGCTTTCCAGAACGGGATGGCTTGCTGAACAATCTCAACTTTGAAGGAGCGTCGATAGTGAATATCGGGTTCATAGGGCTTGGAAAGATGGGGTTCAGCATGGTCGAGCACCTGCTCGAATGCGGCCATCGCGTCGTGGTGCATGATCTGTCACAGGATGCGGTCGATCGTCTCGTCAAAAGCGGGGCCGTCGCGGCGCGCTCCCTGCAGCACGTTGTCGATGAGCTTGATGCTCCCAGGGTCGTCTGGCTCATGGTCCCTGCCGGCGCAGCGGTCGATTCGGTGATCGACGGGCTGACACCGTTTCTCCGGCCGGGCGACATCGTGGTCGACGGTGGCAACTCGCACTACACTGACACGGTCTCGCGTGCCGCGAGGCTGGAGAAGAACGGGATCCGCATGGTCGATGCCGGTACCAGCGGTGGCCTTGAAGGGGCGAGGCATGGCGCCTGCATCATGGCCGGCGGCCCCCGCGATGCGTACCAGGCAGTCGAACCCCTGTTCCGTGATCTGTGCGTCGAGAACGGTTATGGGTACATGGGCGCATCCGGCTCCGGGCATTTCGTGAAAATGGTGCACAACGGTATCGAGTACGGTATGATGCAGGCGATCGGCGAAGGGTTCGACCTGCTCGAATCGAGCGGCTTCGACATAGACCATGAAACCGTGGCCAGGGTTTGGTCCAACGGATCGGTTATCCGCGGTTGGCTCATGGAGCTTGCCGGAAAGGCTTTCGAAAAGGACGGAAAGCTCTCCTACCTCGGCGGCGCTATCGCCGACTCGGGGGAGGGGCGCTGGACGGTCGAGGCCGCGCTGGAAAGCGGGGTCTCTATCCCGGTGATCGCAGGGGCGCTCTTCCGGCGGTTCAGCTCCCGTTCGCAGGACAATTTTTCCGACAAGGTCGTCGCGGCCCTGCGTCACGAGTTCGGAGGCCATGGCTACGCCTCCGCGACGGGCGGGGAGTCATCGTCATGAACCGCCATCCTGAAAATTTCACCATCGTCATCTTCGGGGCCGGGGGTGATCTGGCACTGAGGAAGCTGTTTCCATCCATTTTCCAGCTCGACCGCTTGGGGCAGATGCCTTCGGCCTGGCGGGTGATCGGCGTCGGACGGGCCGGTCAGACCCATGAACAGTTCCGCAGCTTTGTCAGGGAGCGGGTGCTCGAGCTTTCTCCTGAGTCGGTCGACGACCTGCAGCTGTTCGACGCATTCTGCCAGCGGCTTTACTACGTCAACACGGACCTCGACAAAACCGAAGGCTATTACGACCTCTACAACGAGATCATGCACACCAGGGGTGAGGAGGGGGTATGCAGCAACCTGCTCTTCTACCTCTCGACACCTCCACATCTTGATCCGGTCATCGTTGGCAACCTCGTCAAGGCCCGACTCGGCGGGCGCGAACATGCCTGTCCGGGATGGCGCAAGATCATCGTCGAAAAGCCGTTCGGCCATGATCTGGAGAGCGCACGCGACCTTAACCGCATCCTCGAGGATGCGTTCGATGAGCACCAGATCTACCGGATCGACCACTATCTCGGCAAGGAACCGGTCCAGAACATCATGGTGTTCCGTTTTTCAAACGGCATGTTCGAGCCGCTCTGGAACCGGCAGTATATCCAGCAGGTGCAGATCACCATCGCCGAAGAGTTCGGCATCAGGGGTCGCGGTGCCTACTATGAGGAGGCCGGCCTTCTGCGCGACATCGTCCAGAACCACGGTCTTCAGCTGCTCGCGGCCGTCGCCATGGAGCCTCCCGTAGAGCTGAGCCCTGACGCCATAAGGGATGAGAAGTCGAAGGTGCTGCGCTCACTCCGGCTGTTCGCCCGCGAAACCATCCATGATACCGTCGTGCTCGGACAGTACGAAGGTTACGTCGAAGAGAAAGGCGTTGCTCCCGATTCGAAGGTGGAGACCTTTGCCTCCGTGAAATTCATGCTGGACAACTGGCGCTGGTCCGGAGTACCGTTCTTCATGAAGGCGGGCAAATGCCTCGGGCGTACGGTGACCGAGATCGTGATCACCTTCAAGTGCCCGCCGCAGAATTTCTACGGTGACTACGGAGCCGCGGCCTGTACGCCGAACCAGGTGATTCTCGGTATCCAGCCGGACGAAACCGTTGCCATCAGGTTCGGTACGAAACGTCCAGGTGAGGAGATGGTGACCGATCCGGTGTTCATGAAGTTCGACTACCGAACCTCTTTTGCCGAGAAGGGGCTCACACCCTACCACCGGCTGCTGCTCGACGCGATCGACGGCAACCAGATGAACTTCATTCGCCGTGACAGCCTCGAACGCTCCTGGATCATCGTCGACAGCATGAGGGACGCGATCGAAGGCGCCGTGCCGGACATCTATCCGGTGCACTCATGGGGGCCCGAGTCGGCAGTGCGCGTCTATGAGTCTCCGGATTGAACTCCGGTTTCATACGGGAGCGCTTTTGTCATCAGGGCTGCCACAGAAACACAACTGAGGCAGCCTTTTTTATGTCCGGCTTTGTTCAGTGGATGTTTCTGAACTCCTCCAGGCGGGCCTTGATTTTAGCCGCGTTGTCCAGCTTCAGGCACACGGCGGTCAGCTGTTCGCACTCGGCTATCGAGTAATGGGCGAGCAGCGCCTTCATCGACGGGATTTCGGAGCTCACCATGCTGAACTCCCGAAGCCCGCACCCGAGCAGGAACGGCAGGGCAAGCGGGTCCGAGCCCATGTCGCCGCAGATGGATACCCGGCAGTGGTTCTTCTGGGCGGTCGAGATGATCCGGTAAATCTGCCGGATGATCGCCGGATGGAACTTCTCGAACAGGTCCTGCACGATCAGGTTGTTGCGATCCACAGCTAGGGTGTACTGCGTCAGGTCGTTGGTGCCGATGCTCACGAAATCTACGATGCTGCTGATTTCGTCGATCAGTTCGACGGCCGCCGGCAATTCGATCATCGCGCCGAGTCCGGGCTTGTCAAGCGGTTCGTCGGTATCGTCAAGGATCCGGGTGTAATGCCGCTCGAGCACCTGCTTGATGTATTCGATCTCCTCGATCGACGAGATCATCGGCAGGAGGATGTCGATGTTGCCGTGCGTGTTCGCCCTGATGACCGCCTGGAGCTGCGTTTCGAGGATCTCAGGGACATCGATCAGGATCCTGATTCCTCTCCAGCCAAGGTTGGGATTCGGCTCCCTGACCGGGGAGTAGATGAGTTTGTCACCGCCGATGTCGAACAGGCGGATGACCAGCGGTTTCGGCGTGAGGATATCCGCCATCTCACTGTAGTAGGCGAATTGCGCCGCCTCCCTTGGGGGTTTCAGGCCGTCGAGGAACAGGTTTTCAGTCCTGAACAGGCCGACCCCTTCGGCGCCGCTGGTTTCGAGATGTTCGAGCTCCTCCTTGAAGTCGATGTTCGAATAGATCGAAATCTTGACCCCGCAGCGGGTGCAGGACTGGAGGTGCGCCATGACGGAGTCGTCGGCTTCCCGCTGGATCTCCGATTCCCGTTTCTTCTGGTACTCTTCGATCGTCTTCTCATCCGGGTCGGTGATGACCACTCCTCCGCTGCCGTCGAGGATGAGTTTTCCGCCTGAAACCGCCTTCTGGGCGAAGTTCCCGAGCCCGACCACGATCGGGATGTTCATCGACTTGCATATCAGCGAGATATGCGAGGTCTTTCCTCCGGTATCGGTGGCGAACCCCTTGATGTTGCTCCTGCTCAAGAGGATGATGTCGGCCGGGGAGAGGTGGTGCGAGACGATGATCACCCCCTCGGGCACCCAGGAGTGCAGCTTGCGCACATGGAGGTTCCTGATGATCCTGTCCTTGATGTCATGCAGGTCGGCAGCGCGTTCACGGAAGAAGATGTCATCCGAATTGATGAAATGCTCGAGGTACTTTTCAAACTCCTGCTCGATGACCTGGTATGCAGGTTTCAGCTCGGAGCGGATCCGGCGCGATATGGTTTCGATCAGTACAGGGTCGTTGAGCAGCATGATCTGCGCCTGGAACAGGTCAGAATAGAGCTTTCCGATCTTGCGGGTGGTGACGCGCTCGATCTTCTTCAGCTCCTTTTCGGATCGGTGCAGGGCCGTCAGGAAACGCTCGACCTCCTCTTCGACGTTTCCCCTGCTCATTTCACTGGCTTCGTGGTCGATGGTCTCCTTGACGAACTCGTAAGCCTCACCGATGGCGAAGCCTTTCGAAGTTCCTATGCCGACATAGCGGCGCTCCATGACGGGCGACGGGCTCTCGTCAACGATCTTCACGGGTTCAGGCGTGACACGGCTCGCACGTTTTTTTGAAACTTTTTTTTCAGGCATGGTCGGCAAGTCTAAAAGGGTGCTGCGTCCGAACTGTTGATATAGCTGTCCATATCGATAGGCGGCGGTTCGGGAAGGAACGCCTCCTGGTAGCCCCCCCCTCCAGGTGCGGATGGCTGAGGCTGCTCCGCGCCCGAGGTGATGTAGCTGTTGGCCGTGGACTGGAAACGGCCGTAGTTCTTGAGAAAGAGCAGACGGATGGTGCCGATAGGCCCGTTTCGCTGCTTGCCGATGACGACTTCGGCGATATCCTTCGTCGAAGAACCGTCTTCAAAGTTCTTGGTTCCGTACATCTCCGGTCTCGACAGGAACATGACCATGTCGGCATCCTGCTCGATCGAGCCGGACTCCCTGAGATCGCTGAGCTGCGGCTTGCGGTCCCCGGAACGCTGCTCAACCGACCGGTTCAACTGGGCCAGCGCGATGATCGGGATGTTGAGCTCCTTGGCCAGGGCTTTGAGTGATCGCGAAATCTGGGCGATCTCCTGCTCGCGGTTCGACTTGCCGTCCCTGACCGGCGAGACCAGCTGCAGGTAGTCGACCACTACCATGCCGATGCCGTGCTCCTGCTTCATCCGTCGGGTCTTGGCGGTCAGCTCCATGATCGAGATGCCCGGGGTGTCATCGATGAAGAGCTTCGCTTCGGCCAGGGCGTCCATGCTGTTGATGATCTTTCCCATCATTTCAGGCGAGATCTGGCCCCGCCTTACCAGCTGTGATTCGACATACGCTTCGGCGCACATCAACCTGACGGCCAGCTGGATCTCGGCCATTTCGAGGCTGAAGAACAGCACCGGCGTGTTGAAATTGACCGCTGCGTTTCTCGCAAGCGACAGCGAGAACGCCGTTTTGCCGGCTGAAGGGCGCGCCGCGATGATGATCAGGTCGGAGGGCTGGAACCCTGCAGTGTAGGTGTCGAGTTCCGAGAAGCCCGAACCGATGCCGGTGATCGAAGACTGCGACGAGCTCAGGTTCTCTATCATGCGGGTGGCCGTCTTGAGCAGGTCCTTGATGCTCGTGGCCTTTTTCTTGATGCCGGCCTGGGAGATGTTGAAGAACTGCTGCGACGCGTTCTCGACCAGGTCGAAGATGTCCATCGACGTGTTGTAGGCCGCCCCCGAGATGTGTGACGAGATCGAGATCAGTCGACGGTAGAGGAACTTCTCCTTCACCAGCCGGGCGTAGTATTCGATGTTGGCCGCGCTGATCACCTTGGCCGACAATTCACCAAGGTACGAACGCCCGCCGATGTTGTCGAGCTCGCTCACCCTCGACAGCTCCTCACTCACCGTGATGAGGTCGATGGCCTGACGCTTCTGGTAGAGCTGCATCATAGCCCGGAAGATGATCTGGTGCCGCTTTTCGTAAAAGACCGATTCGGCGTTGTCGCCGAAGATCTGAATCACCTGTTCGATCGGGTCGTCCTCCAGCAGCACGCAGGCCAGCACCTCCTGCTCGACCTCGAGGGAATACGGAGGGACCCGGCTCTCTTTGCTGAAATCGATATCCCTGCTCAGGTCCAGCTTCTGTGCTTCACGCGGCTTCATTCGTTAATGCCCCGACATTGTTATTTCGACAACATTTAAAAATCAATTCCGGGTTGAGTCCCGCTTGTTCATACTGAGTCCTGTACTTCCTGCTTGACATCCCGAACCTTCTCTATCGTTCCAAGCATTCTGTCATTCTGATCCCGACCTGTCGGGGGAGGAGTCCATGCCTGCCTGCACGCGAGTGGATCCTTCGCATCGCCTGGGATGACCGTCAGAGGGGTCATTGCTCATCAGCTCGGGCAGACCCTGTCATAATGCGCCCGCAGCATCTGCACATCTTCCCAGCAGGGCCTCTTCCAGTTCGGGTTCCTCAGGAGCGCCGCCGGGTGGTAGGTGACCACGCAGTCAAAGCGGTTCCATTCGATCACGCGTCCCCTCATGGCACCCATCGAAAGATTGTTGCCGAGGATGGTATTGGCCGCGACCCTGCCCAGGAGGAGCAGCATCTTCGGCCGGACGATTTCGAGCTGTTCGGTCAGCCAGGGCATGCAGCACCCGATCTCGTCGGAGAGAGGGTTCCGGTTCCCTGGAGGTCGGCACTTGATGATGTTTCCTATGTACACATCTTTGCGCTCGAACCCTACGGCAAGGAGGATCTTGTCGAGAAGCTGTCCCGAGCGACCGACGAATGGCCGGGCCTGGGCGTCCTCATCAGCGCCGGGGGCCTCTCCGATAACGAACAGTCCTGCCCTGGGGTTCCCTTCGCCGAACACGACATTGGTGCGGGTTTCTGACAGCCGGCACTTTCTGCATTCGATCGCGATCCGGCGTACGGAATCGAGATCACGCGGAGCAGGAAGCTCCTCTCTGCAGCTTCCGGCGACAAGGCCCTCACTGTCGAACAGCGGCTCCTGGTTCATCTGGATTCGACAAGCTGTTCGACGACGTCAAGCAGGCGGCTTGCAGCCTCCTCTTTACTGAGCAACGGAAGTTCCGTCGTGTTTCCCTCGCGGTCGATGAGGGTCAGCGCATTGGTATCGACCTCGAACCCCGTGGTGGCACGATCGTAGACATTGAAGGCTACCAGATCGAGGTTTTTCCTCTCCAGCTTCTCCTTAGCATATCCGATGCCTCCCTGGGTTTCAAGAGCGAATCCAACGGCAATCTGGCCCGGCTTCCTGCCGGCGGAATATTCTGCCAGGATATCCGGATTCCTGACGAGGTGGAGATCCATTCCGGCGTCGTTCTTCTTGATCTTTCCCTCATGCGGGGTGGCCGGCCGGTAGTCGGCCACGGCGGCCGCGCCGATGAAGAGGTCGCAAGTGTCGAAAAACCGGCCCGCGGCTTCACGCATTTCGGCGGCGCTCTCCACATCGATGCGCTCGACTCCAGGCGGAGTGCCCAGGCTGACCGGCCCGCTGACCAGCCGTACGGCCGCCCCGCGCCTGGCGGCTTCGGCGGCGATGGCAAATCCCATCTTTCCCGAGGAGTAGTTCGACAGGAAGCGCACATCGTCGATCTTTTCGCGAGTCGGTCCGGCCGTGACCACCACGTTCAACCCCTTCAGTGACGAATCATGGGTCGGGCGAAGCAGGAGTGCGAGATTCTCCACGATGGTTTCCGGTTCGGGCATCCGCCCAAGACCGCATTGCCCCGAGGCCAGGTCGCCGCTTTCCGGTTCGAGGATGAGGCACCCCTGTGCGGCAAGCACCGAAAGGTTGCGCTGGACAGAAGGGGAGTCGTACATATGCCCGTCCATGGCAGGGACGAGCAGCACCGGTTTCCCGGGCCGAAGCGTGATGAAGCAGACCGAGAGCATGTCGTCGCACAGGCCCGCGCTCAGCTTCGCGATCGTGTTCGCCGTGGCGGGAGCGATGACGAAGGCGTCGGCCCACTCGCCGAGCGTGATATGCATGGTCCGCTCACCCTCGCCGGCACTGTCCGCGGTGAACATGTCCCGGAGTACCGGTGCGCGCGAGACGGTGGAGAGCGAGAGCTCGCTGACGAATTTCGCGGCCGAAGCCGTGGCCAGCACCTGCACGTTTGCCCCGGATTTCCTGAGAAGCCGGACCAGGTGCGGGGTTTTATAGGCGGCGATACCGCCGCAGATGCCAAGGATGATGTTCTTGCCGGTCAGCACAGTGTAAGCCCCGATGGTAATAAAAGGTTGTCGTTAAATGTATGAAAATAATGGACACCTGTGGTAACTCTGATGAGCAATTTGGAAGAGAGTCCGGATTGTTGAGGCATTCAGCCCCGATCTGGAGCCCAGGGCCATCAAAATCGTTATTAGGCATACGTTAGAGCGACGGATTGTCGAGTTGCGTACGCTCGCTCAATCGCCCTGGGAGTCAATCTTGTTCGTTCAGGAGTTCCGACAGGATGGGGTGCCGGGAATCTGATCCTACAATTTCGTGCCTTCGCCACAGGTTTGAATCTTCCACATTCCATAGACCCGACAGGTTGGCCCACCGGACATGTAACCTCTTGCATT